>ERZ860322.1878-NODE-1878-length-11024-cov-6.875650_pt1 | contig 11024 bp, 8 predicted proteins | sample MGYA00509979_ERZ860322 | MGnify/ENA primary metagenome ERZ860322 (study PRJEB30046, sample SAMN00715217) | human gut metagenome | study: EMG produced TPA metagenomics assembly of the A metagenome-wide association study of gut microbiota in type 2...
CTCCACTTTTAATACCTTCATCTGGTGAAAAATCTCTCGCTGTCAGCTCTCGCCGGTTTATTCAGAGCTTCCCTGGATAGAGCAGATATCTTAGGAAAAGGATGTGGTAAATATGTGCGCCATCAGCGGAATGATAAACCTTCCGGGATCGGAGAAAACCGTTCGCCAAATGCTGGAAACGATGCACCGCCGGGGGCCGGACGACCGGGGCGTGTATCGGGAAAAGGGGTGTACGCTGCTCCACGGGCGGCTTGCCATTATTGACCCGGAGGGCGGCCGTCAGCCCATGACCCTTGCGTGGGCAGGGGAGGAGTACACGCTGGTATACAACGGGGAGCTGTATAATACGGAGCAGCTGCGTGGGGAACTGTCCGTCCTTGGACACAGCTTTCTGGGGCATTCCGACACGGAGGTGCTGCTCCATGCCTATGCCCAGTTTGGGGCGGAGTGTGTGGAAAAGCTGAACGGGATTTTTGCTTTCGCCGTATGGGAAAAGCGACGGGGGCGGCTGTTTCTTGCCCGCGACCGGATCGGGGTAAAGCCCCTGTTTTATAAGAAGCATGACGGTGGTCTGCTGTTTGCCTCGGAGATCAAGACGATTCTGACATACCCCACTGTCCGGGCGGAACTGGACGAAAACGGTGCTGCCCAGCTGATTCTTCTGGGGCCGGGGCGGCTGCCGGGAAGCGGCGTGTTCCGGGGAATTTCCGAGTTGGAACCGGGGTGCTGCGGATATTTTGCCGACGGCGAGCTGCGCCTGTGCCGGTACTGGAAACTGATGGACAGGGAACACCGGGATTCCTTCAACGAAACGGTGGAGAAGGTGCGCTTTCTTGTGACGGACGCCATCCGGCGGCAAATGGTGTCCGACGTTCCCATCGGAACGTTTCTCTCCGGCGGTCTGGATTCCAGCATCATCACCGCCGTCTGTGCCGGGGAAATGGAGCAGAGAGGGGAGCGGCTGAAAACCTTCTCCGTGGATTACCAGAACAACGACAAGTATTTTCAGGCGAACAAGTTCCAGCCCAATTCCGACAGCAGCTACATCCGTCTGATGACAGACGCCTTGCAGACCGACCACCACTGGACGATCCTCGGCGCCGACGAGCTGGCGCAGACGCTGGAGGAAGCCACCATTGCCCGGGATTTGCCGGGAATGGCGGACGTGGATTTTTCCCTGCTGGCTTTTTGCCGGGAGATCCGGCAGAAGGTGAAGGTCGCCCTGTCCGGGGAATGCGCCGACGAGATTTTCGGCGGCTATCCATGGTATCGTGACCCGGAGGTCCGTGCCAGAGAGGGATTCCCATGGGCGCAGAATACGATGGATCGGGCGGCGATCCTGACGCCCGCGATCACCCTCGACCCGGCGGAATTCGTGATGGATGCCTACAACCAGACCTGCCGGGAAAGCGACATTCTACCCGGCACCTCCGATCAGGAGCGGCGGATGAAGCAGATGGTGAACCTGAATTTCCGCTGGTTCATGCAGACACTGCTGGACAGGAAAGACCGGATGAGTATGTACCATTCTCTGGAGGTTCGCGTGCCCTTCTGCGACTATCGGATTGCGGAATACCTGTACGGCGTCCCATGGGAATTTAAGGACTATCAGGGGCAGGAAAAGGGGCTCCTGCGCCACGCAGTGGAGGGACTTCTGCCGGAGCCGGTGCTGCACAGAAAGAAAAGCCCCTATCCAAAGACCTTTGACCCCCGGTACGAGCAGCTTATGGAAACCCGCCTGCAAGCCATTCTGGACGACCCCGCCGCGCCACTCTGGCAGCTGGTCTCGGCGGAGGAAGTGAAGAAGCTGCTGCACCGGGAGACGCAGTGGCCGTGGTACGGTCAGCTGATGCGCCGCCCGCAGACCATCGCCTATCTGTGCCAGATCGACTTCTGGCTGCGGCACTATTCCGTGGAGCTGGTGTTCTGATCTCCTTTGCCGGATTTTACGTTGACGGCAGAGAAGGGGTGTGGTAGAATATGGCCGATGCAGAAGTAGATATCAGGGCGTACCCAAAGAAGTCGTTACGCCCGCACAACAGGAGGACTGTTTATGCGCAAAACAAAAATCATCTGTACCATCGGCCCCGCCAGTGAAAACGAGGAAACGCTGACCCAAATGTGCCTTGCCGGCATGAACGTCGCGCGGCTGAACTTTTCCCACGGCACCCATGCCGAACACGAGCGGAAAATCGAGCTGGTCAAGCGGGTACGTCAGAAGCTGGGGCTGCCCATCGCCATCATGCTGGACACCAAAGGCCCGGAGTACCGCATCGGAACATTTGCTTCCGGTAAGGTGGAAGTGAAAACGGGGGACAGCTTCACCTTTACCACGCAGGACGTGGCAGGGGACGAGACGAAGGTCAGCGTCAATTATAAGAATCTCCACAAGGACCTGAAGCCCGGCAACACCGTAACGGTGAACAACGGCATCGTCCAGTTTGAAGTGGAGAGCATTGAGGGCACCGAAATCCATTGCAAATGTCTGGCAGGCGGCACGCTCAGCGACCGCAAGAGCATGTCCTTCCCCAACAAGGTCATGTCCGGCCCCTACATTTCCGAGCAGGACAGATCGGATATTCTGTTCGGCATCGCCCACGGCGTGGACTATGTGGCGGCGTCCTTTGTCTCCACGAAGCAGGATGTTCTGGATATCCGCAAGCTGCTGGACGAAAACGGCGGCGAGGACATTGAGGTCGTGGCAAAAATCGAGAACCGTTCCGGCGTGGACAATGTGGAGGAAATTTGCTCCGTCTGCGGCGGCATCATGATCGCACGGGGTGATTTGGGTGTGGAGATCCCCTACGTGGAAGTGCCCTCCGTGCAGAAGAAGTTGACCCGGATGTGCCGGATGCTGGGCAAGCGGGTCATCACTGCTACGGAAATGCTGGAATCCATGATCCAGAATCCCCGTCCCACCCGTGCGGAGATCACGGACGTGGCCAATGCCGTTTACGACGGCACCTCCTGCGTCATGCTTTCCGGAGAATCCGCCGCCGGCAAATACCCCGTGGAGGCGGTCAAGGCCATGGCGGAGATCGCCGAATACACCGAGCAGCACACCGGCTATAAGTCCCTGTTCCTCAAGACAGAGTACAACGGCCAGAACAATCTGGACTGTCTGTCCCACGCGGTGTGCTCCATGGCCATCGACGTCAACGCCAAGGCCATTGTGGTCTGCTCTGTGTCCGGTAAGACCGCTATGCTGGTCAGCCGGTTCCGCACCCCGGTGGACATTATCGGAATGACCACCGACCGGAAGATCTGGCGCAGGCTGTCCATGAGCTGGGGCGTGACCCCGGTAATGGCGGATGAATTCCCCACTATGGACGTGATGTTCTACTACGCCCAGAAGGCCGCCGTGGATGTTCTGCATCTGAAACCGGGCGACAATATCCTTCTCACCGGCGGCCCTATCAACGGCCAGCACGGCAACACCAACACCATCAAAATCGAGACGATCTGACCGTAGAAATGCCGCCGCAGTTCACGCTGCGGCGGCATTTTTTTCGCATGTTGACCGAAAAAAACAGTGAAAATTTTGGGATTTTTCCCTATGTGAAATTGGGGCATTTTTGTGCTATAATATTATTATGGGTGAAAAAATGCGGCGGTTTTGGAAGGATGGGGAAAATGTATCAGGTAGGGGAATTGGTCGTTTACGGTATGCACGGTGTTTGCCGCGTGGTGAGTGAAGAGGAACGGCTGGTCGATAAAAAGCGGCTGAATTATCTGGCGTTGGAACCGCTGTCCAACGGGAATTCCCGGTTTCTGGTGCCGACGCAGAATGCCGCCGCTATGGCGAAGCTTCAGCCCATTCTTTCCAAAGAGGAACTGGAAGCGATGATCACGTCAGAGAATGTGAAAACCGGCGAGTGGATTCGGGAGGAAAACCAGCGGAAGCAAACTTACCGGGAGCTGATCGGCAGCGGCGACCGCAAAAAAATCATGCGCATGGTACATACACTTTACCGCCACAAGGCCGACCAGAGCGCCTCTGGGAGAAAGATTCACCTGTGCGACGAAAATTTTCTCCACGACGCGGAGAAGCTTCTGATCGGTGAAATTTCCATCGTTCTGCATCTGGAGCTGGGGCAGGCACGGGATTATATCCACAAAAAACTGAAAGAGGACGCCTGAGCGTCCTCTTTTCGTATCTCACAGAAAAATCAGTCTATGTAGGTCAGGTATTTCGGGTCGATGCCCTGAATGCCCAGTCCCGGCGCATCGGCGACGGTGATGATCTTCTCGTCGAAAGCAGCCCCGCCGAGAATCGGGTCTTCGCTGCACAGCACAGGGCCGTCCAAGTCAACCTTGGTGATGATGTTTTTGGCGCAGGCCAGATGCACGGCGGCATTGACGGAAATCTTTGCTTCCAGCATACAGCCGATCATGCACTCCACGCCGAACACTTCCGCCGCGGAGGCAATTTTCAGGGCGTTGTAAATGCCGCCGCACTTCATCAGCTTGATGTTAATGAGGTCAGCCGCGCCCATCTGCAAGATGGTCATGGCGTTTTCCGGGGAGAATACGGCCTCGTCCGCCAGCACCGGCACATAGCTCCGGTCGGTGACGTATTTCAGTCCGGCAAAGTCGTGGGCACTTACGGGCTGTTCCACAAGCTCAATGTCCAGACCAAGCTCCTGCATCTTATTCAGAATCTTCACGGCCTGCTTGGGCGTCCATGCCTGATTGGCGTCGATGCGGATAACGGTGTCCTTGCCAACGGCATTGCGCACGGCGCTGAGCCGGGCGACGTCCAGCTCCGGGTTTACGCCGACCTTCATTTTCAGGCAGTCATAGCCCCGGGCAACGGCTTTCAGAGAATCGCTGACCATGGTGTCCGGGTCGTTGACGGAGATGGTGATATCGGTGACGATCTGCTTCCGCCCACCGCCCAGAAGCTTGTAAACGGGGATATTGTACAGCTGCCCGTACAGATCCCACAGCGCCATGTCAACGGCAGCCTTGGCGCTGGAATTGCCCACGATACACTTTTGCACCGACTGGAGCAGCGGCTCCAGCTCGTCCACGTCCCGGCCGATAATGGTCTTGGCGATGTGATCCTGAATGGCGCCGATGATCGCGCCGGTGGTGTCGCCGGTAATGGCACCCGTGGGAGGGGCTTCGCCGTAGCCCACCGCGCCGCAGTCGGTGTGGATTTCTACGATGACATCTTCCACGCTGCTGACACTGCGCAGAGCGGTTTTGAAGGGGGTGCGCAGAGGAACGCTGATGCGCCCCAAACGGACACTTGTGATTTTCATATTGGTCACCTTCTATAGTTTTTGATTGAGAAATTCGTCATTTTGCCATTTCGTACATGGCGGCGGCAATGATCTGCGCGTTGCGCATCAGGCTGTCCACCGAGATGTACTCGTCCAGCTTATGCTCCCGGACTTCCTCACCGGGGAAAATGGGGCCGAAGGCCACGATGTTGGGCAGCGCCTTGGCATAGGTGCCGCCGCCGATGGATTTTGGCTGATCTTCCAGCCCAGTCTGCTCCCGGTAGACCCGCAGCAGGGTGGAGACAAGGGGACTGTCCGCAGGGACATATAGCTTGGCCTTGTGGACTTCGGAGTCCAGAGTAAACCCGGCGCTTGCAAATTTTCCGTTCAGAATGGGGGCGCAGTCGGCGTAGCCTTTTGTGACCGGATAGCGGTAGTTGATTTTCAGGGACAGGCGGTGCTCGTCGCCGTTGATCACACCGAGATTCAGCGTCAGACCGCCAGAAACCGCGTCATGGAGGGCAATCCCGGCGGAAGCGCCGTCGGTTTCCATGCCGAGGGTCGCCGCCAGAAAATGTACCGTGTTGGCGACCTCCCCGCTCAGTGGCAGGGTGTCCAGCGCCAGCAGCAGACGGCCAATGGCGTTTTTCCCCAGCTCCGGGGTGCTGCCATGGGCACTTTCGCCTTCGGCCTCCACAAAAAGACCATAATCCGTGGCAGTGAACCGCACCTGCGGGGCGCTGAGATTCGCAAGACGCTGCGCCAGCTCCCGGGGACAGGCCAGCTTGGCACAGGCGTGCGCCGGAACAACGTTGGGGGCAGTTCCGCCGTGAATGGACAGGAGACGGACGTCGCCGGCCTGAACATCGGCGTGGGAAAAGGTCACATTGATAATGCCCTTTTCGCCGTTGATGACCGGATATTCGCCGTCCGGGGTGAAGCCCATGACGGGTATCTCGCCGCCGTTTGCAAGGTAGTATTTGATATCGTCGGAACCGGCTTCCTCGTTGCAGCCGAACAGGATACGGATACGGCGGCGGATGGGGAGTCCGGAATCCCGCAGAGCGGCCAGAGCATACAGGGAAGCAATGGCGGGGCCTTTGTCATCCGTGGCGCCTCTGCCCCAGATTTTCCCGCCCCGCAGTTCTCCGCCGAAGGGGTCACAGCTCCAGCCGTCCCCGGCGGGAACAACATCCAGATGCCCCAGAACGGCGACCATTTCGTCGCCCTCGCCGTATTCGCACCAGCCCAGATGACCGTCCATATTTTCCGTGCGGAAGCCCAACTTCCGGGCGGTGTCCAGCACATGGACAAGGCTTTCCCGGACGGAAGCCCCGTAGGGTGCGCCGTCCTCCGCATCGCCCTGAACGCTGGGGATTTGAATATTCTGCTGCAGTGTGGAAAGAAGCTGGGGCTTTAACGCATCAACGCAAGCACGCAATTCCATAGAAATTCCTCCAATCACATTTCCCTGAGCAGCTCCACAAGATGTTCAGGGGTCTGGGCAATGGCCTTTGCCCCGGCGGCTTCCATGTCCGCCGTCTCGCCGTAGCCCCAAGCGACGCCGATGGTGGGAATGCCGTGGGCAGCCGCGCCGATCACGTCAAATTTGGTATCGCCAACCATGAGCATATTGTCTGCCCGGCCGTTCTGCTCCAGAAGATAGGCGATGACCTCGCTTTTGGAAGACCGGGACTCGTCCAGAGTGCCGCCGCAGACCGTGTCAAAGTAGCCGGCAAGGTCAAAATGCCGCAGGACCCGGTTCGCCATTTCCTCCGGCTTAGAGGTGGCGACACAGAGCTTGTACCCTTCACGCTTCAGCTCTTCCAGCGCTTCCCGGATGCCGGGGTAAGGGACGTTTTCATAAATGCCGATGGGGTTGTAGCGGCTGCGGAAAACGGTCACGGCCTCGTCCAGCTTCTCCTTTGGAACGCCGTACCGCGCCAGAGTATCATGGAGGGGAGGCCCTACGACGCTGCGCAGCTCCGCTTTTGAAGGGACGGGCAGGCCGTAATGCTCCAGCGCAAAGACGACGCAGTTGATAATACCCTCGCCGGAATCCGTCAAAGTACCGTCCAGGTCGAAAAGAATGACTTTTTGTTCCATATTGAGACCCTTTCTGTGTTTTTTGGATTATAGCACACTTTTTTCCGCTTCTCAAGAGTATTTTCAAACTGTCTCATTGCATCGGACGCCGTAATGGATTATACTGAACGCAGGAGGCGGTATATATGGCAAATGAAGAAAAGAAAGATTTCAACGCCATGCTGCACGACAGCAAAGACATGCCCAAATTCCAGACCATCACGGACGAGAAAAGCATCGAAAAATACGGCGGAAGCAGAATGTACTTTGCCCCGCCCATCGATTACGACCGGGTAATGCGAGAAGTCCCGTATGGCAAAGTGACCACGGTCGGGGAGATACGGGACTATTTCGCAAAATTGAGCGGCGCGGACTTTACGGAACCCATCACGGCGGGGATTTTTGTGTCCATTGCCGCGTGGGCGAGCTATCAGCGCTCAGCGGATGAAACGCCCTATTGGAGAACGCTGAAAGCCAATGGGGAACTCAATGAAAAATATCCCGGCGGTATCGAAGCGCAGAGGCAAAAGCTGGAAGCGGAGGGACACACCGTTATTCAAAAGGGACGCAAAAACATACGCTGCTATGTGAAGGACTACGAAAAAGTCCTGTTCGATTTGAAATAGACCATTACAAAAAGCGGCGGGCGTACCCGCACTTGCGGCAGAGTTCCTCTGCCGCTTTTTTCTGGGCAAAGCCCTGATAAATCGCCTTGGCGCGGGGCGTTTCCCAGATTTCCTCCAACGTGGTTTCAAATAGATTTCCCAGAGCGATGTCGCCCTCATGGTCGAGACAGCAGGGGACAACGGTGCCGTCGCACAGTACGCCCAGTTGATCCCGCAGGCCGTGACAAAAGGCGCGTTCCCCGCCGTCGGGGGCGGAAAGATCCGGCCAGTCGAATTTGTCACCGTATTCCAGATAGACCCGCCGGGCAATCTGGGTGCCCCGGGGCTGCACGTCCCATGGAGCGGGGAACGCCCGTTCCATGGCGCTGAGAATTTCCGGGTTTCGCTGTTCCGCACCGCCGCCGTTCCACAGGCGGTAAACGACCAGAAATTTCCCCTCCGCCGCCTGCCCGAAGGAAAAACACCGGGAGAGGTACGTTTCAAAGGGGACGGAAAGGTCGTTTGCTTCGAAGGCGTGGAGAGAAATATTTACCTTGTGAAGCGCAGGGGCGTTCAGCAGAATTTCCCGCTTTTCTTCCAGCAGGGTGCCGTTGGTGGTGAGAATCACCTTGAAGCCCGCGTCTCCCGCGAGACGAAGAAATTCCGCAAGCTCGGGATGGCACAGCGGCTCGCCCATCAGGTGAAAGTAAAGATAATCCGTCCACGGGCGCAGCTTCGGCAGCAGGGTGGCGAACTCATCCGCCGTCATGAACCGCTTCTCCCGCCGGGTGCCGGGGCAGAACGTGCAGTGCAGATTGCAGACGTTGGAGATTTCCAGATAGATTTTTCTCAGCCGCTTCATTCCGTCACTTCCTTTTCCAAAAGCATATCACAAAATGGGGATTCCCGCAATACGGCTAATTTTGCTTTACCGCTGGATTTCCCCCAATTTCGACATGGCCTTCATGGTAAACTGATGGCAAACGCGGCAGAAACCTGCCGTCATGGGGAGGAAATGGGGGATATGAAGGTCTCGTTTAAACGGGCGGCGGCTGGCTTGGCGGCGCTGGCTGCCGCGGCTTCGGGGGCGCTGCTGTTGAGCGCCCGGGCGGCGGAGGACGGCTATGTGCTGCACATCAACAAGGATGCTTACGTCTGCGCGTCCCCCTTCGTGGCGGACTATACGCTTACCGGGGAGGACGGGCAGACGGTTTTCTCCGGCGAGGATTTTGTGGAGGTCTACCATCTGACCGCCGACGGGGCGGGGGAGCAGGACGTGTCCATCGCTGCTTATTCCGTCAATATTGACGCGGAAGCTCCGGAAAAGGCAGGCTACCGGCGGGTGGGATTGGAGGACAGCGGCTGCTTTTCCGCCGAAACGGCGGGAAAGCTCCGGGCGGTTGTGCAGTGGTCATACCCCCACAAGGATGTGTCCGCCATTCAGGCGGCAGCCAATCCATGGCTGCAAAGTCACGGGCTTCCTGAAATACGACATCTGCAAAGCGGTGAAGCAGTCCTCGCGGCGCAGCTTGCCATCTGGGAGCTGACGAATCAGGGAAAGTTCACCGTCAACGAATACCTCTCCGGCTGGGAGGACATGACCACGCCGGGATGGCGGAACTATCTGAGAAAGGTTACGAACGCCGACGTTTCCCGCGAGCCGCTGACGGAGGATTCGGCGGCGAATGTTGCGGGGCTGTACCGGTATCTGTGCAGCCTGAAACCGGCCGCGCCGGGGTGCGAAACGGTGTCGGACGCGACGCTGCAAAACCCGGTTTACACGGCGGTAAAGGAGCAGGACGGCAGCTATACCGTCACGGTAAGCGTGGACATTCAGACGACGGTTGGGTCGCTGGACGCATTGACCCTCAGCGCCGACTGCGGCGGTCAGGTCAAGGAGCAGACCGTGACCGAGGCCGGAAGCTGCACGGTTTCCTTTTCCGGCCTTACGGACAGGCCGGAGGTGACGCTGGAGATCACCGGGACCCAGCACGGCGGCGACGTTTATCTGTTTGAGGGTGAAAGCCACAGGCTGCTGGGGTTCGACGACAGCATATTGCCGGTTCACGGCAAGCTGCTGGTGAAACCGGACTGCATTCTGAATATTACCGAATGCGCGGAAACCAGCGGCCTGCCGCTTGCCAATATCCGTTTTGACCTGTACCGCGCAGCGACCCGGGAGCAGCTGGAAAACGGGGATTTTTCCCTCAGTTCCATATCTGACGAAGCGGCCATGAAGGATTATCGGACGCCCGGAAATCTTGTGACGATCCTGACCACGGACATTCACGGCCTTGCATTCTACAATTTTACGGCGAATAACCAGCCGGACGGCGTGTATCTGGTCGTCCAGCGCACGGAAAGTGAAGCATCGGTGGTTTCCGCGCCCTTTTTCTTAGTTGTTCCCGGAGTCGGCGGCGATGGCGGGAACGCATACACCCTGAATGTCAGGCCGACCGGCACATTGGAAACCACGCCGGTCGCCGAAGTGAATGTAGCCGAAATCGGCTGCACCAGCGGCAGCTTTGACGTGGGGCAGTTACATACATGGATTCTGCGGGCCAGCGTCCCGGCGGGCATCCGGGCGGCGCAAAAGTACACCATCACAGGCAATTTTGACGAGCATCTGACACTGGAAGACTCAGCACCGTCCGTCACCCTGCTGACCAGAGCAGGAGCGGAAATTGATCTCACCGAAAGCGACCACTATGTTATATCACACAGCGAAGGAAACGGGAAAATAAGCGTTTCTCTAACTCCTGCCGGCATGGCCTATGGGTCGGCCAATCAGGGGGAAGGGGAGTGTACACCGGAAATCCGGGTGCGCTTTCAGGCATCGATCAGGGAAAACGCCGGACTTGACGCCCCCATCCCGTGCAGCGCGTCGGTTAGCTACCTGAATTCCGCGGGCGTATTCTATGAAGCGAAGTCCGGAGCCGGGGAAGTGCATACGGGCGGAATCCATCTTTTCGTCTCCGACGAAGCGGGGCAGCCACTCAGCGGCGCGGCGTTCCGGCTGGTCAGAGCGGAGGACGAAAACACAGCCCTGAAGAATGGAACGGAGACAAACGCCGCGTTCGTAAATTTCCTCACAGGCAGCGGCGGG
>ERZ860322.1881-NODE-1881-length-11011-cov-3.882530_pt1 | contig 11011 bp, 9 predicted proteins | sample MGYA00509979_ERZ860322 | MGnify/ENA primary metagenome ERZ860322 (study PRJEB30046, sample SAMN00715217) | human gut metagenome | study: EMG produced TPA metagenomics assembly of the A metagenome-wide association study of gut microbiota in type 2...
TTTACGTTTACCTTATCCATATCAAAGCCAAGCTCGTTTGCAACGGCCACGCTCTGGGCGGCGAAGGCTTCGTTGGCCTCTATAAGGTCGATGTCCTTCAGCTCAAGGCCGGCCTTCTTGAGGGCCTTACGGGTGGCGTACACGGGGCCGATACCCATTATGCTGGGATCTACGCCCGCGCTTGCGCCGGTAACTATCTTGGCAAGGGGCTTTACGCCAAGCTCCCTGGCCTTTTCAGCGCTCATTACGACCACGGCAGCGGCGCCATCGTTTATGCCGGAGGCGTTGCCAGCCGTTACGGTACCGCCATCGCGCTTGAACGCGGGCTTGAGGTTGGCAAGCTTTTCAACGGTGGTGTCAGGACGCGGCTGCTCGTCTACCTTGAACTCTACCATTTCCTTCTTAACCTTTACCATTACGGGAACCATCTCCTCGTCAAACTTGCCTTCGGCAAGGGCAACGCCGTACTTGTGCTGGCTGTTGGCGGAGAACTCATCCTGCATCTGGCGGGTCACGCCGAACTTCTCGGCAACGTTCTCGGCGGTGATGCCCATGTGGTAGTTGTTAAAGGCGTCCCACAGGCCATCGTTTACCATAACGTCAACGACCTTGCCGTCGTTCATCCTGTAACCGAAACGGGCGTTAGGCAGAGCATAAGGCGCAAGGCTCATGTTCTCCATACCGCCTACGACCATAACGTCGGCGTCGCCGGCGGCGATCATGTCAGCCGCAAGGTTTATGCACTTGAGGCCGCTGCCGCAAACGTTGTTTATGGTAAGCGCGGGGACGGTATCGGGGATACCGGCCTTTATGGAAGCCTGGCGGGCGGGGCTCTGGCCGAGACCGGCCTGCAGCACGTTACCCATCAATACTTCGTCAACATCTTCGGGCTTTATACCGGCCCTGCGTACAGCTTCCTTGATAACTATAGCGCCCAGCTCTACCGCGGGGGTGTTAGCCAAGCTGCCGCCAAACTTGCCAATTGCGGTACGGCAAGCGCCTGCTAATACGATTTCCTTAGCCATTGTTTCTCTCCTTTTAATATTTATTATATCGGCTTTAAGCTTACGCTTCAAAACCGGTCATGTCCATAGGCTTAAGCTCGGGGCTTATTATAAGCTCGGCTTCGGTAACGGCCTGAATCTGCTCAACGGTGAACTCGGGGTTGTATTCGACAAGCTCAAGGCCCTTATCGGTAACGTTCATAACGCCCATTTCGGTAACTATCATGTTTACGCAGTTTATCGCGGTGTAGGGCAGGCGGCACTTCTTCAGTATTTTGGGATTGCCCTTGGCGGTATGCTCCATGGCCACTATGACCTTCTTGGCGCCGACCAGCAGGTCCATTGCGCCGCCCATGCCGGGCATCTTCTTGCCGGGGATTATCCAGTTGGCAAGGCTGCCTTCCTGATCCACCTCAAGGCCGCCAAGAACAACAGCGTCCACATGGCCGCCGCGAATGAGGGCGAAGGAGTCGGAAGAATCGGTGAACGCGCCGCCGAGAACGACGGAGGAGGGGTTGCCGCCGGCGTCAACGAGGTGCATAGCGTCCGCATGCTCGGCATCGGGAGCGGGGCCCTGGCCTACTATGCCAAGCTCGCTGTGTACGGTAACATGAATCCCTTCGGGCAGATAGTTTGTGCAAAGAACAGGCAGGCCGATGCCGAGGTTTACAACCATACCGTCGGTGAATTCCTGAGCGACACGCCTTGCTATAAAGGGCTTAATCAAGCTTTTTTCCATTTTATTTACCCTCCCTGACTACTATGTAATTGACCAGAATACCCGGGGTCATAACGTTCTCGGGCTCGATCTCGCCAACCTCAACAAGTTCCTCAGCTTCTACTATAACAAGATCTGCTGCAGTGGCCATAACGCGATTAAAGTTCTGGGCGCTGCCCTTGTACCATACGTTGCCGGCCTTATCCACCTTGTATGCGCCTATAAGTGCAACATCGGCGCGCAGAGGCTTCATTACCAGGTAATCCTTACCGTCGTAATTGACCTTGCCGCGTACCAGCGGGCTATCCTCGACCAGAGTACCCACGCCGGTAGGAGTGATGACGCCGCCAAGACCTGCGCCGCCGGCGCGGATCATTTCGGCAAGGCTGCCCTGGGGAACAAGGTCTACCTTAAGCTCGCCCTTTGCCCATTTTTCAACAGCCTCGGGATTGGTGCCGAGATGGCTGCCGATGTAGCCCTCTATCTGGCCATTGTGTATCATTTTTGCCCAGCTATAGTATTCATCGCCGTCAGGCCCGTTAAGCTTGGACGAATCGTTATGGATGGTGTGGAAGTGGCCCTTGCCGCTCTTTGAAAGAGCATCGATAATTGAAAGGGCGCTGCCGCAGCCCACGAAGCCGCCCATCATTATGGTAGCGCCATCGGGGATCAAATCGACAGCCTGCTGTGCCGTGATGATCTTGTTTTTCATAGAAGCCTCCGTTAAGTTTATGATTTAGGCCGCATATGCAGCCCATAGCAAATAGTATCATGCGGTATGCCCGCATAAAATAATTTTACGCCACGAGCCTGATAATGTCAAACGATTATGCGCTTTTTGTAGAGGAAACGGCGGGATATACATAGCTTTCGGGATACAATCATATAAGCGCAGCGCGATTTCACATTTATATGACCCTCTGGACTTTTTTTATTGACACATGGAGGTTATAATAATATTAAATCAAGGTATCGCATATGAAAGGAGTATGAACGTGAGCGTAAAGGAACACGAACCCCCCAAGAAACCACTTATATACTATGGCATAATGGCATTTTTAACGCTTATGCTGCTTAATGTATTCGTATTTCCTCTGCTGTTTAAAAATCAGGTGAGCGAGGTTGGCTACAATGACTTCCTGAGCATGGTGGACAAGGGAATGGTACAGGAGGTTGCACGGGACGAATCGGCGGGGAGTATAACCTTTTCCACCAAGGATGAGGCCGGAAAGCTTCGCATATACCAGACCGGCATATGGCCTGACGACACCCTGCTGAAGCGGCTTGAGGACGCCGGGGTAAAGTTTGCCTCGGAGATACCTACGCAGGCTTCGCCCCTGCTGACCATACTCATATCATGGGTGCTGCCTGTGCTTATATTCAGCTTTATAGGAAAGCTTATAATGAAGCGCATGACCAGCGCCGGTAATATGGGCAACGCCATGAGCTTTGGCAAGGCCAACGCCAAGATATACGTTGAGGCGCAGACGGGCAAGACCTTTGCCGACGTTGCCGGAGAGGACGAGGCAAAGGAATCCCTGCAGGAGATAGTGGACTTTTTGCATGAGCCTGCAAAGTACGCCGCGATAGGCGCAAAGCTGCCCAAGGGGGCGCTGCTCGTCGGCCCCCCGGGTACGGGTAAAACGCTGCTTGCAAAGGCGGTGGCGGGCGAGGCAAAGGTGCCGTTCTTCTCCATATCCGGCTCCGAATTTGTTGAGATGTTCGTAGGCATGGGCGCGGCCAAGGTAAGGGACCTTTTTAAGCAGGCCAACGAAAAAGCGCCGTGCATAGTGTTCATAGACGAGATAGATACCATAGGTAAAAAGAGGGACGGCGGCGTTGGCTCAAACGATGAGCGCGAGCAGACGCTCAACCAGCTGCTTACCGAAATGGACGGCTTTGACCCGCAGAAGGGCGTTGTTATACTGGCGGCCACAAACAGGCCGGATACGCTTGACAAGGCGCTGCTGAGGCCAGGCAGGTTCGATAGGCGCATACCGGTTGAGCTGCCAGATCTTAACGGAAGGATAGCCATACTTAAGGTACACGCCAAGGACGTTAAGATGAGCGGCAACATAGATTTTGACGCTATAGCAAGGGCGACCAGCGGCGCAAGTGGCGCAGAGCTTGCCAACATAATAAACGAAGCGGCGCTCAGGGCCGTCAGGCTTGGCAGGGACAGCGTTATACAGGCGGACCTTGAGGAGAGCGTGGAGGTTGTGATTGCCGGCTATCAGCGCAAGGGAGCGGTAATAGCGCCCGAGGAAAAGAAGATAGTGGCCTACCATGAGATCGGCCATGCGCTCGTAGCCGCAAAGCAGACGGATTCCGCGCCGGTACACAAGATAACCATAGTGCCGCGCACAAGCGGCGCGCTTGGCTATACCATGCAGGTGGAGGAGGACGAGCGCTTCCTGATGAGCAGGGAGGAGGCGTTCAACAAGCTTGCCACGCTTACCGGCGGAAGGGTGGCCGAGGATGTTGTGTTCAACTCCATAACCACGGGTGCTTCAAACGATATCGAGCAGGCTACCAAGCTTGCGCGCGCCATGATAACAAGATATGGCATGAGCGACGATTTCGGCATGGTGGCGCTTGAAACGGTGAACAACCAGTATCTTGGCGGGGATACGAGCCTTGCATGCTCCGCAGAAACCGCCGCCAAGATAGATAAAGAGGTAGTTGCGATGATAGCCGAGGCTTATCAAAAGGCCAAGAGGATAATAAGCGAAAACAGGCCGGTAATGGACAAGCTTGCGGCATACCTGCTCGAAAAGGAAACCATAACAGGCGAGGAGTTCATGGAAATACTTAATGAAGAGGAACAGAAATAACTGCGCCGCATTAAAACCGGGGGGAGTTCTGCAATCAACAGGGGCTCCCCTTTTAGCATGCTTATGCAGGAGATAGAGCTTCAATTATAGATAATATGGAAAAGAAAGCATAAGGAGGCTATGAATATGAAACGAAAACTGCTGCGCTATTCAGTGCTTGCCATGTGCGCGCTGATTGCGGTATTGCTTATTACCTGCTCGGCAACAGGGAACAGGGCCTTTGGCTATTGGGCGATAGCCGCAGTGGCAGCGGCATTTTTGATAGTGATAATACTCGGCCGCTGCCCGCATTGCGGCAAACTCTTAGGCTATGCATACATCAGGATGAGGTACTGCCCCTTCTGCGGTGATAAGCTGGATGACGATGATAAATAAAAAGTGGCTAATAGCCACTTTTTTGACGCTTTGAAGCGGCTCATGCGGGCCGCTTTTTTCTTAGCTCAGCTTACTGAGCGGGAGTTACGGAGGTGATGTGCGGGTTCACGCCCTCATACCAATAGAGGAAGCCTTCCATATCGATCTTGTCGCCGATGTTGAGCGCCTTAACGGCGTTATAAACCTCGCAGTCCTTGTCGCAAAGGTAGGATTCTACGGTGAAGGTATAGGTGTTCTCGCCAAGGGTCACGTTGAAGTACAGGTCGTCGCCATCCTGGCCGGAACCGTCCCACTTATAAAGGTAAGCTACGTCGTTGCCGCTATCGTCCTTGCCGGCGGCCGCAACGGTCATGCCCTTGAAGGCTACGAACTCGTTCTGATGATTTATAAGCTCATCGGTGCCGAGAAGCTCGGTAACATCAAATACGGGGGCAATATAGCTGCCTTCTTCGATTTCGAAGGTGGCGTCGATTATCTCCACTTCGCCGGACCATTCGGATTTGAAGCCCTTTACCTTTATCTTGGTGCCTGGAACGAGCTTGGCGTAGTCCTCTTCGGAGCAGGCCATGTTGTAAAGGAAATATGCGCCGTCCTTATCCTGAGTGTATACGGTTGCCTTGTCCTCCCACCAGGACTGCTTGGCCTGAACATAGGTCTCCACAACGACTTCGGTATCGAGGTCGGCGGCTATGTATTCGGCGTAGGTCATGACGCCTTCGCCCTTAACGTCCTCGTCAGGGGAGGCGACAGGCTCTTCGGTCTTAGCTGGTTCGGGATTGGCAGTCTCCTCAGGCTTTACGTCGGGATTGGCAGTCCCATTGCTGTTTACGTCTTCATTGCCCGCATTGTTGTTGGAGCAGGCGACAAAAGAGGCCGCCAGGGCAACGATCAGCAGGATAGCCAGAAACTTCTTCATTTTTATTCTCCTTTGATTTTTATGGTGCGAAGCGTCAAGCTGATGGCTCTAAGCACCAATTAGATTATATATAAAAAACATAATAAATCAATATATAAACCCTAAAAATATCAAATATGACCATTTCTCCTTGATTTTATCATTTGATAAAGCGCGTATGCGCCAATAAGCAGCCATGCGCATACAAGCCCTATTATAAGCGCCCGTGATTCCGCGGGCATAGGCCCAAGCTCGGCTGCGGACTTAGCCTGGCCCAAAGCTGCGGCGCTGCTGTCAAGCCTGTATAATGACGTTACGTCGGAATAGAGCTTATCCATATATGCATCGTCAACGCTCTCTTTCCTTCTTATCGATTTGGTCACGTTTTCTATGAGCTGGCCGGCCGCGTCCCTCAACGATGCGGAGCCGTTGTAAACGGGCGTTACGAACGTGTTGTCCACGTTTTCAAGCAGCATGTTTACGGCCTGTATCTTAACCTCGTAATGCTCCGCGTCTTCACCTGCGCGCGAAAGATAGTCTATATATTCGGCGTTTTGCCTTGCCGTGCAGGTTACGGGCACATACCCTTCTGTCTTGGAATAGGCTATCTGCACCTCATCGCTCAAAAGATACTGGCAGAACAGCCATGCTGCAAGCACCTCCTGCTTATCGGCCTTGTTGAACACGCATATGCTTGGGCCCTGGGATATCATCTTAGGCTCGGCCGGGTCAAACTGCGGTATAGGCCTTACGGCGGTCTCAAATTGAACGAGCTTATCGGCGCTTATGTCGGATAAGGGCGCTTTGGTGCCCATCCAGGTGGCGCCGGCAGTAGAATCTATTGCGAATATGCACTGGCCCGCGTTCAAAAAGTTTGCCGGATAGCCGGATATCTTGAATGTTGAGAACGCGCCCTTTTTAACATGCTCCGCTATGGTATAAAGCATTGACCTCGTATCGTCGTTAAAAATAAGCACCTCGCCAGAATCCGTGGAATAGCCGGCGTTCTTCTGCTTAAGCAGGCTTATCATCATGTTGTCGGTGGATTTATATATAAACGGTATCATCACCTTTTGCCCGTTTACATGGTATACTCCGTCCGCGTCCTTTTCGGCGGCTTTGTCCGCCACCTGCCATACAAAGTCCCATGTAAGCATGTCCGGAAGGGTAAAGCCAAGCTTCTCAACATATGTTTTGTTTATATAGCACGCCTCAGTTGAACGCATGAACGGCACGGCGTAATAATGCTCGCCAAAGTAACATTCGTCAAGATAGCGCTGCACTATATCGTCCTTTTTGGGCGAAGCGAACCTCAGCTTGCCGCCGCCAAGGCCGTAGCTTTCATCATAGAAAAGCTTATCGAGCGGCACTACCACGTTATCGCCGGTAAGATACGTTGCGATATGGTCCGGATACGTTATGCAAACGTTAGGCGTCGTGTTGGTGGCGATGTTGGTTATAACGTCGTTGTATATCTTGCCGTAATCGGTATAAAGTCTTATGTTCACCTTTATATTGGGATATAATGCCTCAAAATCGCTTATGGCCTTTTCATATATCCTGGTCTGGTTGCGGTTCGTATCGTTCTTAGCCCAAAAGGTTATCTCAAACTGCCTTGCTTCATCAAAGCTTTCGGGCATAGCGAATTCGCTCATTCCCCTTGAGCCGTGGCAGCCGGAAAAGAGGCTTATTGTGAATACCATGGTCAGCATAAAAGCTGCAAGCCTGTATGCGCCTTTCACCCTTTTAACCCTCCCCTCGATACGCCCTCCATTATCTTTTTGCGGAACACGAGGAACAGCGCTATCAGCGGCACGGATATCACGACTACGGCCGCCATCATTGCCGGTATATTCTCCCTGCCGAAGCCGTTTTCGCGTATCGCCTGTATGCCGTTGGATACAAGGAACAGGTTCTCATCGTCTGTTATAAGCCTTGGCCAAACGTAGCTGTTCCAGCATTCTATCACCTTCAATATTATTATGGTTACAAGCGTTGGGCTGCATATGGGTATAAGCACCCGCGTCAGGTATTTGAAGTCCGATGTGCCGTCCACCTTGGCGGCATAATAAAGCTCGTCCGGCACCTGTGCAAAATTCTCTTTTAGAAGATATATATAGAATACCGACGTTACAGAGGGAAGTATAAGGCCCATGAAAGTATTCCTCAGGTTAAGGTCGGTTATGGTGACGAAGTTGGTTATTATAACAAGCTCGTTCGGTATCATCATAAGCGAGAGCAGCAGCGTAAATGCCAGCCTCTTGCCCCTGAAATTAAGCCTTGCAAACGCGAAGGCCGCAAGCGTTATCACAACGAGCATGAGGCATGTGGTGACTATGGTGAATATCAGCGTGTTTAGAAAATACTTTGCAAGCGGCACCGCGCTGAAGGCCTCCGCATAGTTTTGAAGCGTCGGGTACAGGGTGAAGAACTTTGGTATATATTCTGAATTATAGGCGCTGTAGCTCTTTATCGATGTAAGCACCATCCAGTAAAAAGGGAAAAGCACGATAACGCCCCATATGCCAAGCATAAGATACTTAAACGCGTTAAAAGCCGTTTTTTTGACCCTGTCCCGCCGCTCCGTCTTTTTGTAATCAGCCAAGTCTGACATAACGCCGTCTCCCCGATCAATAATGCACATGCTTTTTGCTTATCATAAGGTTTATGCACGTTATGGTAAGCACTATGGTGAACAGTATTATTGCCGCGGCGGAAGCATAGGAAGGATAGACGCCGCTGTTGCCGTAGAGCATATCGTATATATAGCCGACTATCGTGTTCATCTCGGCCGCGTTAAGATCCGTGCCGAAAAGGGCCACAGCATCGCTGTACGCCTTGAACGCGCCTATAAAGCCGGTTATCACAAGATAGAATATCATGGGCGATATCATGGGCAGCGTGATCCTTGTGAACATTCTAAGCCCCGTCGCCCCGTCCATCCTCGCGGCGTTATAGTATGTTTCATCGACTGAGGCGAGCGCGCTTGTCAATATAAGTATCTTGAAGGGCATGACTATCCATATCGTATAAAAGCTCAATACGAACAGCTTGGCCCAGTACGGCCCGTCTATAAAGTCAACGCCCTTTCCGCCGAACCAGGTTATCATAAGGTTTATAAGCCCCTCGGTATACGGCGTTTTTTTGAACAGTATCATAAACACGAGGCCCACGGCCAAAGTGTTCGTCACATACGGCAAAAAGTATATCGCCTGGAAAAGGTTTTTAAGCGCCTTTATGGAGCTTAGCCCAAGCGATATTATAAGCGCAAGCCCCGTTGAAAGCGGAACGGTTATTATAACAAGCAAAAACGTGTTCTTGAGCGCCTGCAAAAAGTACGGGTCCCTGAGCACATACGCATAGTTATATCCGCCCACGCCGAAAAATGTCTGCGAGGCCGAATTGTACCCCTCTTCAAATGAATATACGAACACATCGATAAGCGGATAGACCATGAACAGGCCAAGGAACGCCGCCGCCGGCAGCAAATACAGCCATGCCTTTTTGCTTTGCTTTTCCATAACATGCTCCAAGTGTGTTGTTATTAAGCATCGGCCTTATAGTGAAACGCTGTTGACGCGTTATCAATAAAGCCGGCGCCATTGCGGGAACACGAATCCCCCTAATTCTACCACATCTCATATAACATTTCCATATGTTTTGCCCATTAAGCCTGCCCATATTGGTATGACGATGGCAGCCTTCTTTTTGCATCAAACGCTGCATACTAACAGTAAACATGAGCTAACTGTTAATAAAGAGCAGGTACGGATGAATGAATTGTGTGATAGCATTGGAAAAAACAGGTACAGCATGCAGAGGAAGCCTTGCCATGGAGGTAAGAATTTTAGCTTATAATTCACAAGTACAAGCAAGCAAACGGCATAACGCTTGCCTGCTCTGCGTACAAAATAAGTATATCCGTTTGAATACCGTTGCGTAGATTGTGCAGCGGTTTTTTTATATCAAATAATAAAAGGAGAAGGGGAAACAGATGAAAAAATTACTTGCAATTATGTTGGCGCTTATCATGGTGCTGGCGATGGCTCCGGCTTTTGCAGAAGGCGAAGTAGCGCAGATAGGCGGAACAAAATATGCAACGCTGGACGCAGCGATAGAAAAGGCGGTTGATAGTGATACTATTGTGCTGCTTGCGGACTGCGAAACTGCCGGAATGAACCTGAGCAAGAATCTTACCATAGATGGTGGAGAAGCTAAACGTACTATAACATTTAACGATAAGGGTATAGCGCTCTGGGGAAAATCTCTAACCTTCAAAAACTGTAATGTGGTTATGAACGGGATAGGTTCTACGCCCTATACGGCCGAATGGAACTGGATGGCAGTTTGTGCAAGCAAGGACGCATCTTTGATGCTTGAGAATACAGAAATGACGATGATTGGAGCAGAAGGAAATAATGCCCACGCCATCTACTTCTGCTCAAACAACAAACTGAATCTTACTAATTCAAAGCTTGAAATAAAAAATTATAAGCAGGATGCATTGGAATGGAATGGCGGCGATGGCGGATACAACGTGAATATTACGAATTCCACCTTTATTTCCGATCACAACCGTTCCGGCTTTACGGGAACATTTTATGCGACCATCGATAACAGTACGGTAAAAGTTATCAACAGTCTCGGCAATGGCTCGAACGGCACGTATTATACCATTAAAAACGAATCCGATGTTTTGTTTGACGGTAATGGAGCTTGGGGCATTTCTGCATGGCGGATCGACATGTCGAATAAATCCACGCTGACTGCTACCAACAACGGCTACAGCGGCGTTTGGACAAGAGTGCTAAATGTTGATCCCACGTGTACTCTTGATGTAGAAGGAAATGGCACAAAAGCATTCAACTCGTCGACAAACCCTGGTATCTTCTTCCAAGGAAACGACACCCATAAAAGCATCATTGAAAAGGGTGCTAATGTGACTATCAAGAATAATGCAGGCGCCGGTATTTATACCAAGCAAGCAGCATGCAACCTAACGATCAATGCCGCGGCTGTTATCACGAATAATGGCACTGGAGCGGTAAACAAAGATAAAATCGGAGCCGATATGGGCGGCGGTATCTACAATGTAGGTACTATCGTATTGTGTCCGGAGGTTGAGCTTTATAACAATCATGCCGCAAAAGCCGGCGACGATATTTACAACGCAGAAGGCGCATCT
>ERZ860322.1888-NODE-1888-length-10975-cov-2.434432_pt1 | contig 10975 bp, 9 predicted proteins | sample MGYA00509979_ERZ860322 | MGnify/ENA primary metagenome ERZ860322 (study PRJEB30046, sample SAMN00715217) | human gut metagenome | study: EMG produced TPA metagenomics assembly of the A metagenome-wide association study of gut microbiota in type 2...
CCTACCAGCCGTGGCGTGAATTCCGCTCAAGCCATCCTTCAATTATCACGTGCGAGAACCTGCTTGTGACAAGACCGGAATACGATACTCTTGTTACGATAGACAGTGTTTTCACATATACGAAGTATGCAAAGTATTGGGAGAAATTCGGTGAGAATTCCGATTATGCCCGTTTCGAAGCTTTCTTTAAGCAGCCTGTTTCGGTCACGGTCAAAGTTCTCGGAACGTCCGGCAGCGGAACGGTTGAGGATATCACCGCAACCGTTCGCATCAACGGCAGGAACTTTGCGGGATTCACAAATCCTGCAGAATTCACATTTACTGCGCCCGGCGATGCGGACAGCACCGTTTGGGATGCAATTTCGGCTGCACTTGCGGCAAACGGCTACACTTTCGACGGCGACGGCTATCTGCTTCGCTCCGTGACAGATGTGAACGGGGTTACGCTTTCCGTGGGAACCTACGGTGAGGCCTGCGGATGGTTTTACAGGCTGAACGGGGAGGGAGATCAGCCCGCTGCCGGCACGAATGCGCTTGCAGACGGTGATGTGATAGAACTCTTCTACACCGACAACAATGAGGCGGAAGGAATCGTTACCCTTGTCGGAGATGTTAACGGAGACGGTATTGTGACTGTTGTTGATGCATTGATGCTGCTTCGCTGCGCACTCGGCACCGAACCCACAACCGCTGCCGCACTTGCAAACGGTGACATTGACGGCGACGGAGTGCTTTCCGCTGAGGAGGCACTTGCCGTGATGCGCATGGCAATTCAAATGTAATAAAAACTGTTTGAATGCGAACACGGCGTGATATGAATTAAACCGAAGGGGAAAGCTGCCGCACTGCGGGCTTTCCCTGTTTTTTACCCGAAACGGGGGAGGAAGCGAGCGGATAAGGGACGAAAAGCGACTGCGACAAGAATATATCGAAACAATTTGCGGCAAATGCGGAGTACGGAAAACCTTTTTGATTGACAATTCGCTCTTTCGGGGATATAATAAATATTTATAATGGGAATACTGTTATTTAAAGGAAAAAACTCACGGAGGTATACAAATGGGCCTTATTGACCGACTGTTGGGCAACACGAGCGCGCAGCAGATAAAGAAAATACAGCCTCTTGTTAAAAAAATAAATGCACTTGAGGACGGAATAAAAAAACTTTCCGATGCGGAACTGCGTCACAAGACGGTGGAATTCCGTGAAAGACTGGCGAAGGGCGAAACGCTTGATCAGCTTTTGCCGGAAGCTTTTGCGGTTGTTCGCGAGGCGGCCGTCCGCACCATCGGGCAAAGGCATTATGATGTTCAGCTCATAGGCGGCATCGTGCTGCATCAGGGGCGAATTTCCGAAATGAGAACGGGCGAAGGCAAAACACTTGTTGCAACGCTGCCGTCATATCTTAATGCACTCCCCGGCAAGGGCGTGCATGTTGTTACCGTCAATGAATACCTTGCTGCGCGTGACGCGGCATGGATGGGCAAAATTCATCGTTTCCTTGGTTTGACCGTCGGCTGCATTGAGCGCGATATGTCGCCCGAGGCACGTGTTGCCGCATATAACTGCGATATAACATACGGCACAAACAGCGAGTTCGGATTTGACTATCTGCGCGATAACATGGTCGTTTCGATTGACCATGTTGTTCAGCGTGATTTGAATTACGCAATCGTGGACGAGGTGGACAGCATTCTTATCGACGAGGCGAGGACGCCGCTTATCATTTCCACAAAAGCGGAAAAATCCACCGATATGTACAAGCGCGCGAATGAATTCGTGCGCAGGCTGACACGGGGCGAAGACGTTAAAAAGCTCACCAAATCGGAGCTTATGCAGGGCATGTCACAGGAGGAGAGCGGCGACTATATGTGCGACATAAAGGCGCGCACGGTCGCCCTCACCGAACAGGGTATGCGCAAGGCTGAGGTTTATTTCAACATCGACGATATTTCCTCGGCGGAAAATACGGAGATAAACCACTATATCAAACAGGCACTCAGAGCCAACGCACTGTTCACCGTTGATAAAGATTATGTTGTTCAGGACGGGCAGGTCATTATTGTTGATGACTTCACGGGACGCCTTATGATAGGCAGGCGGTATTCGGACGGCCTGCACCAGGCACTTGAAGCAAAGGAAGGCGTTAAGGTTGAAAACGAGAACCGAACGAGTGCAACGATAACCTATCAGAACTTTTTCCGCATGTATCACAAGCTTGCCGGCATGACGGGAACGGCAAAGACCGAAGAAACGGAGTTTATGGGTATTTACAACCTTGACGTTGTTGAAATCCCGACAAACAAACCCGTAAAGCGTGTGGACTATAACGACGTTGTCTGCATTAAACAGCAGGAAAAATACAACGCCATTATCGAAGAAATCATTCGTGCGCACGCAACCGGGCAGCCGATTCTTGTCGGCACCGTTTCGGTCGAAAAATCCGAATACCTGAGCCGTCTGCTTACAAAACGCGGAATCAGGCACGAAGTTCTGAACGCAAAGCAGCACGCAAAAGAGGCGGATATTGTTGCGCAGGCAGGTAAGTTCGGCAATGTTACAATTGCAACGAACATGGCGGGCCGCGGCACGGATATTCTTTTGGGAGGAAACCCGGAATACCTCGCAAAGCGCGAAATGCGCCGCGAAGGTTATGACGATGATATGATAGAGTGGGCAACAAGCCACCAGGAGACCGAGGACGAGGCGATACTTGAAGCAAGGCGCAAATACGACGAAATCTACAAAAAACACAAGGCTGTTACCGATGCCGAACACGATAAAGTTGTTGAAGTCGGCGGTCTGTACATAATCGGTACGGAGCGGCATGAGTCAAGGCGTATTGACAACCAGCTGCGCGGCAGAGCCGGACGACAGGGTGACCCCGGTGCAACACGATTCTATGTTGCAATGGATGACGAGCTGATGTTGAGATTCGGCGGAGATCGTGCGGGCAGCCTTATGAGCCGTTTCCTTCCCGAGGGTGCGGATACGGGCTTTGAACTGGGTGCATTGACAAAGGCGATCGAAACAACTCAGAAGCGCGTAGAAAGCCATAACTACGAAATCAGAAAGAGCGTTCTCAAGTTTGACGACGTAATGAACAAAATGCGCGAGATAATCTACACTCAACGCAGGCAGGTGCTCAGGGGTGCGGATGTTCATTCGGAAATTGCGCAGATGCGTGACGAAGCCATTCTGTCGATTGTTGATTTCTATTGCCCCGAAAAGCAAAAGCGCGATGCTTGGGATTACGGCGGATTGGATCACGAGTTCTTCAGAATGTTCGGAATCAAGGCGACGGACCGCATTACGGCGGAAACGACTCACGGCGGAATGCTGAAGCTTTTGACCGAGCTTGCGGACGAACGATATACGGCTATCGAAAACCTGCTGAAGGAAAAAGGTTTCGACATGCGCGAAGTGGAACGCCGGTTCCTGCTGCTGACGGTTGACAAGCATTGGATGGATCATATCGATGCAATGGATCAGCTGCGCGAGGGTATCGGACTGCGCGCAATGGGCAATCAGGATCCCGTTGTGCAGTACCGCAACGAGGGCTTTGATATGTTCGAAACCATGACGGCCGAGATACGCAACGAGACGGTTATGAACCTGTACCACCCGGTAATCAGGGTTCCCGAACGGAGGCAGCCTGATATGATTCCGAGGCAGCCCGGCGCGGCGAGTGATCCTGCAAGGAATGCGGCAACGAATGCAGGCAGCCCGGAAAAAGCGAAACCGTTCCGCGTTGCGAAAAAAATCGGACCGAACGATCCCTGCCCCTGCGGCAGCGGAAAAAAATACAAAAAATGCTGCGGAAGAACCGCAGACTGATAACTGAGGCTCGGGTTTCGCCCAAACTCGACCGAAACCCGAGAAGCCGGGTTAAGCTTTTTTGAAAAATATTCTTGTTTTTAAAAAAGCAGATAATTCAGAACTTTAAAAAACAACGGGCGCAAAGCCACAAGGAGAAAACAATGTTAGATATTAAGCGAATCAGAAAGAATCCGGAGGAGCTTGTTGCTGCAATGAAAGCGCGCCGCAACAAGGGTGCGGATGTCAGCGGCATTCTCGAACTGGACGAAAAACGCCGCGAAGTAATTCAAAAGACGGAACAGCTCAAGGCGAAACGTAATGAAGATTCCGCAAAGGTTCCCGTGCTTAAAAAGCAGGGACAGGATGTTTCCGCACTGCTTGCGGAAATGAAACTTGTTGCGGATGATATCAAGGAGCTTGATGCGGAGCTTGCGCAAATCGACGCACAATTTGACGATCTTCTGATGAAAATTCCGAATATCCCGCATTCCAGCGTTCCCGACGGTGCGGATGATCGCGACAATGCGGAGGTACGCAGGTTCGGAGAACCGACAAAGTTTGATTTTGAACCGAAAGCACATTGGGATCTCGGCGAGTCGCTGAACATTCTTGATTTTGCGGATGCGGGCAAGATAACGGGTGCAAGGTTCACGGTCTATCGCGGACTCGGTGCAAGGCTTGAGCGTGCGCTTATAAACTATTATCTCGATGTACATACCGAAAACGGCTATACGGAGATTCTTCCGCCCTATATGGTCAACAGAGCTTCCATGACGGGAACGGGTCAGCTCCCGAAGTTTGAGGATGATGCATTCAAGGTTGCAGGCACGGACTACTTCCTTATCCCGACGGCAGAGGTTCCCGTTACAAACATTCACCGCGGCGATATTCTGAACGGTGAGGAGCTTCCCATCAAGTATTGCGCTTACAGTGCATGTTTCCGCAGCGAAGCGGGCAGTGCGGGCAGGGACACAAGGGGTCTTATCCGTCAGCATCAGTTCAACAAGGTTGAACTCGTGAAGTTCGTAAAGCCCGAAGACAGCTATGATGAGCTTGAAAAGCTTACGCATGATGCGGAACGCGTCCTGCAGGGTCTCGGCCTTCCCTATCGCGTTGTTTGCCTCAGCACGGGCGATTTGGGCTTCAGCTCTGCAAAAACCTATGATATCGAGGTATGGATGCCCAGTTACGGCAGATACGTTGAAATAAGCTCCTGCTCCAATTTTGAGGATTTCCAGGCGCGCAGAGCGCAGATTCGTTTCCGCAGGGACAAAAAGAGCAAGCCCGAGCTTGTTCACACACTTAACGGCAGCGGCGTTGCAATCGGAAGAAGCGTTGCGGCAATCCTTGAGAATTATCAGCAGGCCGACGGCAGCATTCGCATTCCCGAGGTGCTTGTGCCCTACATGCACTGCGATGTAATCAAATAAGCCGCATATCTAAAAGCAGCTTTGCTGTCGGCATCGAAATTGAAAAAAACAGCATTGCAGCTGAGTTTGAAATCAAAAAGCGTTCCGCACAACACGGGACGCTTTTAATTTTTGATAATCAGCTTTAAGCCGAACTGTTCGCTTTTATGCCTGCGGGCTTGTACGTTCACGGGCTGCGGAAGGAGCTGTCCCGCCGCTATCTCGCACTGAAAGACGAGGTAAAGGAAGCGGAGCAGATACGGAAGGTCGTTCGCAGTATTTTGCGGGAGGAAAACCGCAAAGAGCAGCCTGCGCACAAGCAAGACTTTAACCGCTGAAAGACAGAACGGCGGGATAGTTTGTTATCCCGTCGCCCTCTCTCCTTTTGCCAAATATCTATCCGTGCAGACACATTCAGGGGCTGCAAAAAAGCGAATTGACGCTCTATTGCAGCAGGTAGGCAAGGCAATGAAAAAAGAACATTTACACCACGACTTATCAAGAATATCTTGAACTTTTCGGCAGCTTATGCTATACTCTATCTTGTTATTTTGTGTGTTGCAAGGGGGGTGTTCTTTTGATATACAGTTATAACCGCCTGTGGAAACTGTTGATAGATCGGGGTTTAACAAAAACCGAACTGAAAGACATAGCGGGAGTCAGCACGAATATCATTGCAAAAATGGGAAAGGGCGAACCCGTTTCAATGGAAAGCCTTGCGAAAATCACAACCGCCCTACAATGCGGACTTGACGATATTGTCGAGGTAAAGGTAAATTAAAGAAAAATGAAACTGAATGAGGTACAGATATGGCAATTCATAATAAATCACATCATAATCATGCGCTTATGTCTTTGAACAAGATGCGTAAGGATAACACCCTTAAACATAAAACAGCGGTGGACTTTATTTCCCCTAAAAAACCGATGATCTGCCTAAAAATAGCAGATTGTTGTGACTTCTTGAAATTGCTACCCGACGAATCAATTCAATTGATCTGCATTGACCCGCCCTACAATCTCGAGCTTGCGGGCTGGGATATTTACGATAATTATATTGAATGGGCAGCAAAATGGATTGATGAAGCATATAGGGTGCTTTCAAAAAATGGGAGCATGGTTATTTTTGGAGGCATTCAATTCAGGGATGTCAAATCAGGTGATCTGATAGACATTATTCATCATGTTCGGAATAATACAAGGTTTAAGCTGATAAATACGATTATATGGCGGTACAAAAACGGTATGTCTGCCCATAGGTATTTTGCTAATAGGCATGAGGAAGTTATCTGGCTGGCCAAATCCAACGATTATTATTTTGATTTAGATTCAGTGCGGGAACCGTATTCAGAGAAAGACCTTGAAGCTGCGTTGAAAGATAAACGACTAAATCCTGAAAACACAATGAAAGGAAAAAACCCTACTAATGTATGGGAAATCAATAGACTAAACGGTAACAGCAAAGAACGTGTTGGACACCCAACGCAAAAGCCTGTTGAAATCATTGACCGTTTGGTTAAAGCTCTATCCTATCCTGGTTCCGTAGTGCTTGATTTTTTTGCAGGTAGCGGAACTGTTGGGCGCGTATGTATCGCTGAGGGACGACATTGTTTAATGTGCGATAGCGATGCAAGTACAATTGGGTATTTTCAAAAGCACCTTGAGCAAATGCGCAACTTAGGACAAAGCACAGGATATACAGAAATTCAAAGTGTTGATGAATTTTTTAATGCGTAGTAAAGAAAGGATTTAGCCATGAAAAAAGGACAGTCCAACAGATTAACGGTACAGCAAAAAGAAGGGCAAGGCCCCATTACAATCTTTCATAAAGATGCGCAAATACATGATGAGGAAGTAGGAAACATTTCTCTTTTTGTGAAAAAGCAGCTTGAATATGAATTCCCTATGCTAACATTCCGGTATAGGAAAGACTTGTCAAAGAAAGAAATAAATAATGCTTTGAAAAAGGTCGATACATACCTTGGACAAACGCTTTTTGTCGAAAGTGCAAGTATAAAACCAGACGGTGGGCTTATTGAAGTACGGGACGATAATGGTAACTGGCGTGTCGTTTTAGTATCAGAAGCCAAACACCAAGGCAAAGATATTGAAAACATCAGAGCCGGAAAACTTGTCGGAAAAAAGAATAATCAAGACCTTATGGCGGCAGGTAATGCAATCGAAAGAGCATATAAAAATGTGAACGAAATTGCAAATTTCATGTTGACCGAACGATACTTTCCCTATATCCTGTTTTTGGAGGGCTCTAATTTTTTGACGCAAAACGTAACTGTTACAAGACCTGACGGCAGAAAGGTGATATTGATATATAATGACGGTATGCTAAACAGACTTGATAGATTAACCGCCGCAAATTATGGAATGCCGATAAACACTAACTTATGTGAAAACAGGTTTGTGAAATGCAATGATATAACTATCATGCTACAAGCTGCTTCAATCTATACAAAAGGCGAGGGTGGGCACTGGAATGATGAAGATATGATTATGGTTATGCTTGAAGTTGCAAGAACATCTTTGAAAATGTTAGGGAGTGATCTTTTCGATCAATTAAGCAAGCGATAAGGCATTGCCAAGTCAAAACAGTGCAACCATAAAACTACAATACTTATAAAGCAAAGGAAGCACGCTGTATATGCAAATACGGCGTGCTTCTTTTTATGCCTTTGGGTAATACTCATGCGCTTCTGCCACCACTCCGACTATCCAGACCGTCAAGGGACGAGTCGTATTTTTCCGCGCACAGCGCAAAAAATCTCCACTCATTAACCCCTTGACCGTCCGGATTTTTGCCGCTGCCTTTTCGCCGCCGAAAACGGGGAACAGGATTAGTAAACCCTGCACCCCGCTTTCGTCCGCTTCATTTTAGCGGCAAAACCGTCTGCACTTTCGCGGCGTTCACTGTCGGCTTTTGCGGGGCTTTGCGCCCCGCCCCCCCCGACCTCAAACAAGGAACAGAATGCAGCCCTTACAACGCAGGAAAGCGTGTGAATGTGGAAGTATTTACCCCTGCCGCAGCCTCTTTTACGAGGTGGGCAGGGGTTTTATATTCCCTGCCACCAAAACGCATTTTAGCCGTCCACAGAGCGCATTTTCAGCCTTTTTCTCTGCCTGCTTCCCCTTAATCATATAGCTTTTCCCTGCCCCTAAAAAGTTCCTCTTGACAAAAACCCCAAAGGGCCAGAAATCGGTTTTTGCTCTGCACTTGCAGAAAAGCGCAAAATGCGGTATGATAAGGATGGAAAATTGTGCGCCTATATGCGCACGGAACATTAAACCCGGACGGTTTTAACGAAATGAAAAATATCTATCTTATATCCACCGGCGGAACAATTGCATGTGTGCCGACCGATAACGGGCTTAAGCCCGAGCTTTCGGCAAGGGAGCTTTTGAACCTTGTTCGCGGAGAAACTTCGAATTGCGCAGGCAGCACTTGTGAGGGTGCAAAGCAGTGCAGCGTTTTCGGCAATGTTCATTGTGTTGATCTTTTCAGCATGGATTCATCCAATATTCAACCCGAGGAATGGATCACCATTGCGGAAGCGATAAACCAATATGCGGACAAATGTGACGGAATTGTTTTGACACACGGAACGGATACCATGGCATACACTGCAAGCATGCTCAGCTTTATGCTTGCGGGGATTCGGATTCCCGTTGTGCTGACGGGTGCGCAGTATCCCGCGGTTTATCCGGACTCCGACGGAAGGCGCAACCTTGAAAATGCAATCATTGCGGCAACGGCGCTCACGGGCGGGGTCTATATCTGCTTCGGCAATTCGCTGATGCTCGGCTGCCGCGCCGTAAAAACGCGCACAACATCGCTCAATGCGTTTGAATCGATTAATTACCCATATATCGGCACCGTAAGCGACGGCAGGATGCTTGCGCTGCACAGTCCGCAGGTTCGCAGCGAATACAGCTTTTCAACCGACATTGATCCGCGGGTTGCGCTCATAAAGCTTATTCCCGGACTCAGCCCGAAATTGCTTGACTGCTGCCTCGACTGCGACATTAAGGGAGTTGTTGTGGAGGCTTTCGGTTTGGGAGGAATGCACAGCATTCGCCGCAATCATCTGAAGGCAATTGAAAGGCTGATGGCGAACGATATTCCCGTCATTCTGACTTCGCAGTGCCTGTATGAACAGAGCACGCCCGATATTTACGAGGTCAGCCGTCCGCTGAAGGAACTCGGAATCATTTCTGCCGGTGATATGACAACGGAGGCGGCAATAACAAAGCTCATGTGGGTTCTCGGACACACGAGCGGCATTGACGGCGTGCGCAATATGATGCAGACGAACCTTGTGGGTGAGCTGACTCAAAAGGATTGAGATTGCGGGATGCTTCGAATCGTTTCGAACATTCCGAAAACGGCAAAGCCCCGAACGGGGCGGAAAGGAACATAGAAACATGAAAAAAAGCATTAGACTTTTCACCTTTATGCTTGCGGCCGTTCTTGCGGCCTGTGCTTTCGCGGGCTGCGGAGGGAACGGACAGCCCGCAAACCCGACTCCGGATGCAAACGAAGTTTTGGTATCTCCGAATATTTACAACGAACTTCTGAATGCTTATTCCGCGCAATTCCTGCGCATAAACTCTGACGGACAGCAGAACGGTGAGCCGATTGTGATTCGCGATGAGGAAACGTTCAAAACCGAAGTTTTGCCGCTTATTCCGGGAGCTCAGGCTCGCGCGGATGCGGAGGCGGCATATAATGCGGAGTTCTTTCAAAAGTACTTCGTTGTTGCTGCAAAATTCTATGTTTCCAGCGGATCCACAAGCTTCAAGCTCAGCGGAGTAACAACCTTTAACGGAAACATCAATATCAGCATCGCGTCGGGCGTGAACGGCGTCGGCACGGGCGATATGGCAACTTTCCTCGGAATAATTTCGCTCAGCTTGGATAAATACGATCCGGAAATGCCTGTGAATATTCTTTCGGTGCCGCTGATGACGGATAAGGAAAAAGAACAATAAGCGCGTTCGGGTCTGTTTTGAAGCAGCTGCCGGTCAGCGAAAGAACAATTAGGCAAAATGAACAGTCGAAAAACGCAGATGCCTGATGCGGAGATTTGCAGCGGGTTCAGCGTTTTGCGCAGTTTTAAAATGATGATGCTTCAGCCGGCGCATCCCGCATATGCTTACCTGATACGTTTTTCATGCTGGAGACAAAAACAGATTGAAATGTAAAATTTGCTTCGGAGGCATTCGGATGAAAAAACAACTGAACAGAAGTGAACTGCTCGGCAGTCTGCCTGTGAAGCGTGCGGTGCTGATGCAGATTCTGCCTGCAATTGCAAGCCAAATGGTTGCATTGGCTTACGGTATTGCGGATACTTATTTTGTCGGCCTGCTGAACGATCCGGACAAAACGGCGGCGGTCACGGTTGCCAATGCTGCGTTTTTGATGCTCACAGCTCTCAGCAACCTTTTCGGCATCGGCGGCGCAAGCCTTATTGCGCGGCTGCTCGGTGCGGGAAAGCCCGATAAGGCGCGGGAGGTATCCGTATTCTGCTTTTACGGCGGGCTTTTGAGTGCAGCCGTTTTCGGTGCGGCGGTCGGCCTTTTCAATGAACGGATCCTGCTCCTCTGCGGCGCGCGCGGTATGACGCTTGAATACGCAAAGGGTTATGTTTTTTACACACTGACGCTCGGTGCGGTGCCGACGGTGCTGACAACTTTGCTGACGAACCTTGTTCGCTCGGAGGGCGCGGCAGCGGCCG
>ERZ860322.1890-NODE-1890-length-10967-cov-5.131598_pt1 | contig 10967 bp, 7 predicted proteins | sample MGYA00509979_ERZ860322 | MGnify/ENA primary metagenome ERZ860322 (study PRJEB30046, sample SAMN00715217) | human gut metagenome | study: EMG produced TPA metagenomics assembly of the A metagenome-wide association study of gut microbiota in type 2...
CTTTTTTAGTGTCTACTTTTTCTTGACAAGTGCACCGCGCAGGCGGCACGCCCGGTTTTTACAGATTCCGGTCAGATTTTGATCAGCTCATACTCCCGGCTGCCCATGCCCAGCTTTTCGGCGTGCTCCAGGCAGCTCATCCAGTCCGTCTCCGGATGGAGATGGTGGAAGTGGTCATGGCCGCAGTCCCCGGCGGCAGCGGCCCCCGGCAGGGGCGGCTGGGCGTTTACCGCGTCGGCGCAGGCCATGTCCAGGGCCACCGGGTCAAAGCTGGCGAACATACCCACGTTGGGGATGATGGCCGCGTCGTTTTCGGCGTGGCAGTCGCAGTTGGGGGACACGTCGATGACCAGGCTGATGTGGAAGCAGGGCCGCCCGTCCACCACCGCCTGGGCATATTCGGCGATCTTGCGGTTCAGATTGGTGACCGTCTCGTCCCAGTTCACCCGGATGGCGTCCCGGGGACAGACGGCGATGCACCGGCCGCAGCCCACGCACCTGCTGTGGTCGATGGTGGCCTTGCGGTCCGTAACGGTGACGCCGCTGTGGGCGCAGATCCGGGTGCAGGCGCCGCAGCCCACGCAGTGGTCCTGGGCCACATGGGGCTTCCCGGCGTTGTGCTGCTCCATCTTACCGGCCCGGCTGCCGCAGCCCATGCCGATGTTCTTCAGCGCGCCGCCGAAGCCCGCCTCCTCGTGGCCCTTGAAATGGGTCAGGGAGATGAACACGTCCGCGTCCATCACCGCCCGGCCGATCTTGGCGTTTTTCACATACTCGCCGTTCCGCACCGGCACCTCCACCTCGTCGTTGCCCTTGAGGCCGTCGGCGATGATGATCTGGCAGCCCGTGGCATACGGGGTAAAGCCGTTCTGGTAGGCGGTATCGATGTGCTCGAGCGCGTTTTTGCGGCTGCCCACATAGAGCGTGTTGCAGTCGGTGAGGAAGGGCTTGCCGCCCAGCTCCTTCACGACGTCTGCGACGGCGCGGGCGTAGTTGGGGCGCAAAAAGCTCAGGTTGCCCAGCTCGCCAAAGTGAATCTTGATGGCGACAAACTTGTTCTCGAAGTCGATCTGCTCAATGCCGGCGCGGCGAATGAGGCGCTTGAGTTTGTCGAGCTGGCTCTCGCGAGCATGCGTGCGCAGGTTGGTAAAGTACACCTTAGCGGGTGCTGTGGGTGCAGTTGCGGTCATAGTTATATCCCCTCGGTCTATATGGCGTTACAGACATAGAGGATGGTACCCGTTGAAGTAGGGTCGAAGTCAAGCGCAACACCGAGTCGTTAGGCACTCATTGGGGACAGACTTAAATGAGTGAAACCACTCATTGGGGACGGACTTAAATGAGTGCCTCCCTTCCGGCAGTTGGGGACAGTCCTTGCCAGCCCGGCCGGCGAGCCGGCGAATCGGCAAAGACCGTCCCCGATGACTAGTCGTTCAAGAACGTCCCCGATGACTACTCTTGCACCTTGAGGGCCTCGGCTAGGCTGACGTGCTTGATAGAGCGCGTGTGTAGCAGCGCCACGACCAGGTAAGTTGCAAAGCCGATGCCCACGCACGCCGCCATGGACCAAGTGGGCACGTAAATCTCGATATTGCCGTTGTAGGCGAGCAGCATCGAGCGGAAGATGGCCGTGAGCGAGCCAATAATGACCGGCAGGCTCAGCACGAGCGACGCCGCCACGCACAGCGTGATCGAGCGGATGTACAGATGCGAGATCTCACTATCGCGATAGCCAAAGACTTTCATGTAGCTGATCGAACGGGCGCTGTGGTCGATCACCGCTTTGGTCAGCAGGTACATAAACAGCAGGAAGATAAACACCGCGAGCCCGACCATCATGCCGATCATTTTGCTCATCATGCCGATGAACTGGTCACCCACGGCGCGCATGTCGTCGGGCGTGGTGTCGCCGGCAAAGTAGCGCGCGTCGAGGTCGAGCTTCTCGTCGCTCACATAGCCGTTAAAGTAGGCGGCGTCGTTGTCGAACAGCTCGTTAAAGTCGTCGATACTCATATAGATGTTCATGTCCGACTTGGAGCCCCAGGCACAGTCCTTGCCCGCGTACTCAAAGGAATAATGCTCACCCTCGTACTTGTCGCTGAGCGTGACCTTCTGGCCCTCGCTCCAGCCAAACTTATCGAGCAGACCGCCGCCAAAGACGACGCGGCCATCGCCGATGTTGAGGCCCTTCCAGTAGCGCGAATCGGACGAGATGCCGTAGACAGAAATCGTCTCCTCGCCATTGCCGTCGCCACGGTCGTACTGCAGCTGGTGAACGGCATATTTCTCGGCCTGCGCGATTGCGCCCGCGCCGTTGTCGGTCGTATTGACCGGGTGGATATCGTCGTTGTCAGTGTCGATCTTAGAGGCCTTGTCGATCAGATCGATGGCCTCATCGCGGTTGCAGCCGAGGGCATCGGCAAGATCGTCAAGGCGCGCGTAGAGCGCATCCTTCTTGTCCTGGACCTTGGCAAGCGCATCCTGCGCTGCGGTCAGGCTCTCGGCAGACGGAGATGCGGTCGCGGCATCGGCTGCCGTCTGCGCCGCATCGGCCGCGCCGTCAAGCTCGTCATCGGCATCCTGGGCGGCAGAAAGCAGCGCGCCGTCAACCGACTGCAAGCGCTCGAGTGCCGACCACTGCTCGCGCTCCTCGGTAGTGCCCTCGAGCTCCAGCGGCGCCTTGAGTGTGTACTGATGCTCGGCGACCAGGCTCGTCTCGAGGTTGTCGGCGTAGTGCGTCATCGTGGGCAAAATCGCCAGGCCAAAGAGCAGTAGCAGCGACGCAAACGCAATGCCCACGAAGAGCGTGGCGAAGTTGCCCAGGTTGCGCAGGAAGATGCGCAGGCGAAAGCGCGAGACAAAGCCCATGCGCTCCGGCAGCTGCAGGCCGCGCTTGGTGCCCGATTTGCCGCTCGCCTCGTGACGAAGGAACTGCAACGGCGTCTTGCCCATCTTGCGGAGCAGGCCCACCAGCGTAATGAGGATGAGCGCGGCGGCGGGAACCACGGCGCACTTCACGAAGATCTCCCAGCTCCAGTACACCTGGAAGGGAGGCAGGCTATACGAACCGTAATAGAGGCCGCGCATGGGCTCGGTAAAGAACGCGACGCCGAGCGCGGTGCCCAAAAGCGCCGCGAGCACGCCCACGATGGCGGGAAGCGCGAGGTAGTGCAGAACGATCTCGCGGCGGCGATAGCCGCTGGCGAGCAGCGTGCCGATGATGGCGCTCTCCTCCTCGATGGTGGCGTCGGTGAGCACCACAAAGACAAACGCCATGATCACGATGATGATGTCGAGCAACGTCATCCACATCATGGAGTCGCCGTCCACGTCGTCGCGCGCATAGCCAATGCCCTGATTGGAATCGGCATCGATCAGATCGTCCACGCGCGCATCGGCATCGGTCAGCGCCTCGACCATATCCTGCTCCGCATCGATGCGATCCGCGGTGGGGAGGTCGCGATCGGTAAAGGTAAAGGAGTAGGTGTAGGCAGGCGCGCCGCCGGCGTCCTCAAGCGCGGCAAAGCCGGCGTCGGTGACCTCGGCCACGCCGTACGTGATGGTGTTCACCGTAAAGTCCGAATTGTCGAGGAACAGCGCCTGGCTATCGGGCTGGGTCATGATGCCGCAGATGGTGTAGGTGCGGCCCTCAAGCTCGACCTTATCACCCACGGCGAGGTCGTTGTTGGTGGCGAAAACACGGTCGATTGCCACCTCATCGTCCGTCTTGGGCTGCCTGCCTTCGCAGTAGGACGCAATGTCAACCTTGGTGCGATGCGCGTAGGTGCGCAGGGTGCGCTTGGTGCCGTCGTCGCCAGCCGCCTTTTTGATGATGGCGTCGATGGAGAAATTCTTGTAGAACGTAACGCCGCCGACGTCCTCAGCCGCGTCTTCGGCAGCCTTGAGCTGATCTTTGGTGGCCTCGAAGGAGGTAGTCACGCGGCCGTCCTCAATCGTGTAGTCGTCGCGCATGTCGTCAATGAGGCAGCCGATGGAATGCGCCGCGAGCAAAAAGCCCGACGTGAGGGCGATGCTTCCGCACATAAGCAAAAAGATGCCCAGGTACTTGCCGATATTGCGGCGCAGCTCGCGCGGGAGACGTTTTGCGAGAGGTGTCATGGCGCCGCCTACCAATCGAGCTCGGCGGCCGCGACGGGCGACTCGTTGAGCTCGTCCTCGACGATGCGCCCGTCGCGCAGGCGCAGCACGCGATTTGCCATGTGCGCGATGGCCGCATTGTGGGTGACAATGATGATGGTGCAGCCGTAGGTGCGGTTGACATCCTCCATGAGCCGCAAGATTTCCTTGGATGTCTTGTAGTCGAGCGCGCCCGTGGGCTCATCGCACAGCAGCAGGCCCGGATTTTTGACGAGCGCACGGCCGATGGCGCAGCGCTGCTGCTGGCCGCCCGAGACCTGGCGCGGAAACTTGTTGCGGTGCTCGTAGAGGCCCAGCGAGCGCAGCAGATCGTCGACATTGAGCGGGTTTTTGGACAGGTGCGCCATGACCTCGATGTTTTCCTTGATGGTAAGGTCGGGCACCAGGTTGTAGAACTGGAAGACAAAGCCCAGCTCGCGGCGTCGGTACTCGCCCAGATCGGCGGGCTTGAGCGCCGTGAGATCGCAGCCGTCCACCATGATGGAGCCGCCGTCGGCATCCTCCAGGCCGCCGATCAGGTTGAGAAAGGTCGACTTGCCCGAGCCCGAGGGCCCCAGCATGACGCAGATCTCGCCGCGGTTGATGGACGTGTCGATGCCGTCGAGCACCGTCAGGCGTGCATCACCGTCGCCATAGTGTTTCTTGAGTCCGTTGACCTGGACGTAGGCACGCTTTGTCGCCATGCTATCCCCCGTTGTTAGCCTTCTGCTACTTTTCTAAGGTAATAGTAAACCCAGGTGAACTATTTTTAAGCGACAGGCGCAATTTTTTCCAACCTACTCATTGGGGACAGACTTAAATGAGTGAAATCGCTCATTTAAGTCTGTCCCCAATGAGTGCCGGCAGGAAAGGAACGTCCCCAAGTGCCGACATATTGGGACAGTCCTTGCCAGCCCGGCCGGCGAGCCGGCGAATCGGCAAAGACTGTCCCCAGCGACCAGTCGTTTAAGAACGTCCCCAATGACTAGGTGGCTAGGCGTGGGATTTGTTGTGCGCGAGGGCTAGGCCTACGGCGGCGATGGCCGCGGCAAAGAGCACCGTGACGCCCAGATCGCAGGCGATGTCGCCCAGCACGGTGGACGTCAGGTCCGCGGCGAGCGCCTTGCCGATCGCGTCGTTCACCCAATACGTCGGCACAAAGTGCGCCACCGTCTGCACGGCCGAGCCCATGAGCGACAGCGGCATCCAGGCGCCGCCCAAAAACGTCATGAGCATGCCGAGCAGGTTGCCCACACCGTTGAGCAGCTCCTCGCGCGCGCCCAGGCTCGACAGCGTAAAGCCAACGGCCAGCGGCGTGCACGCCAGGGCAAACGTTGCCGCCAGCGCCAGGCACACGCGACCCACGCCGACCTCGGCAACCGCGCTGGCAAAGCCCACGACGCCCATCATGCTCGACACGAGCCAGATGCAGACGGTGAGCACGGCGGCGGCCGCGAACACAGCGAGCGAACGCTGGCGCTCGGGGATTGGGCCGGCATCCATACGACGCACGCGCTCGGGCTCATTCATGCCCGAGAACACCAATCCCACCGACACGATGACCGACGAGATGATCGCGTACGCGCCAAAATTGAAGTACGATTCGAGCGTGGCGGCGGCAGTCGAGTCGACCTTGACCTGTTCGATCTGGACCTCCGCGCGCTTTGCAGCGGCATGCTCGGCAGCTTTGGCGACATCGCTGTCGGAAGCAGCTGGCTCAAGTGCCGCCGCAGCACCCGCAAGCGAGATCCAGCGCGAGGCCTCGGCAGACGAAAGCGCTGCCGCCATGGTGCCGGAGCCGTACGTCACGTCGAGTTTGGGCAGGGCCTCCCCCGCGCGGGCGGCTGCAACAAGATCGTCCTCAAACCCCTCCGGGATAAAGAACACGCAATCGGCGCTGCCCTTGGCGCTGTTGCTCTTGGCGAGCGCATCCGCAAGGTCGTACGTGTCGTCGCCGACGCCCGTGACCAGGTCAAAGCGTGAGCCCAGGTGCTTGGTAAGTGCCCGCGAAAGGTCGCTATTGTCGCGGTCGACCACGATCACGTTGGTGTCGTAGGGCTTGTACTCGGTAAGCTGCGACGAGTTCCAGCTCACCGAAGCCGCGATGAATACGCCCATGAGCGAGATGAACACCGTATAGATGAGCAGGTAAAACGGGTGCGCCAGCGCCATGCGAAGCGCGGTCTTAAAGGTGCTCATAGCGGCTCCTTCCAAAGATCAGCGTAGCGGCGGCGACAAACACCAGGGCCATCAGGACGAGCGCGCCGGCGCGAACAGCGAAGGGCCCCAGGTCCTCAAAGAAATACAGGCGATTGAACATGTCGCAGATGAGCTTGACGGGGTTGAGCCAGCACTCGACCGGACAAGCGCGGGCGACGTCGTCGGCAAGCGCCATCGCCGGCTCGCCGTAGAGGCCGGCGAACAGGGCGCACGTGGTGGCAAAGCCCGTGAGGATGCCCGACTTGGATGCCTTGCCGCCCTTAACGGGAAGCGTGCCCACAAAAAGCCCCAGGCCCGTGGCGGCAAGCGCGGATGCAGCCCCGCCCAGCAGGCACAACCCCTCGCGCCCGCCAAAGTCGACGCCCACGACCAGGCGCACGTAGCCGATCGCAACCGCCATCGATGCAAAGGAAACCAGCCACGAGCCGACAAAAATGCCGGCCAGCGACGCCGTCTTGGAAAGACCGCCCACGCAGCGGCGCGCGCCAAGGCCCGACAGATTAGGCTGCAAATCGACGACGCTCAAGGCGGCAAACTCGGCAGACATCATCGCGACCAGGCCAAAGAGCGCGTAGTAGTAGATGACCGTGCCATCGGGCGTGGCACGAGTCAGGCTCACGCGGCGGGTTCCGCCCTCGAGCGACAGGGCGTGCGCAACCGCCGCCGGATCGGCGAGCGTCGCCGGGTTGTCCTGGGCAATCTGGCGCATGAGCTCGACATTTTGCGTATACGAGCTTGCCGCCGTTTCAAGGATGCTGCGGTCGGTGAGCACCGACGAGGCGCGCGAGCTGTCGTAACTCGACAGCAGCGTGAGCCTGGGCGTGCCCGCGGCATCAACCGTATAGATGCCCGCGACCTCGCCGGCCTTGAGTGCTTTGCGCGCGACAGCCAAGTCTTCGTACTCGCTCACATCGAGCAGCTGATCGTCGCTTGCCTTGGCAAGCGAAGCTGCCACGTCCTTAAAGGTCGAGGCATCCCAGGCCTCGTCCGCCACGACGGCAACCGGCACCGGGTCGACCGTGCCGTCGGAGCTGAGGTTCGCAAACATAAACATGAACATCGTGGAAAGCGCAATAGGAAAGAGAGCGCCCCAGACCCACGTGCTCGGCCGGCGCAGCAGCGTCTTGACCGTGGTGATGATGGTGTTGAACATGGCCGCCCCCTAGTCGCGCAGCTCGCGGCCGGTGATCTCGAGGAACACGTCGTTGAGGGTCGGCGGTTCGGAATAGATGCGGCCGAGCGGCACGTCATGCGAGCGCAGCGCATCGAGAATGTCCGTCAGGTTGTGCGGGCTCGCTTCGCACGAAAACGTGAGCTGTCCCGCCGTTGCCGAAAGGTCCAGAACGTGCGGCAGGCTTGCGACGGCACCGAGCGCCGCACTCGGAACCTCGCCGACCTCGATTACAATCTTCTCGCCCATCTGAATCATGCGCTTGAGCTCGTCGTTAGTGCCCTGCGCCAGCACGCGGCCGCCGTCCATGATCATGATGCGGCTGCAGATCTGCTCGACTTCCTCCATGTAATGGCTGGTATACACCACCGTGGCGCCCTCGTCGCGCAGGCGGCAGATGCCCTCCAGGATGGCGTTGCGGCTTTGCGGGTCGACCGCCACCGTGGGTTCGTCAAAAAAGATGAGCTCGGGCTTGTGCGCGATGCCGCAGGCAATGTTGAGACGACGCGCCAGGCCGCCCGAGAGCTTGCCGGGGCGGAACTTGGTAAAGTCGCCCAGGCCGACAAAGTCGATCGCCTCGTCCACCAGCGCGCGGCGGCGCTTGCGGTCGTTGACGTAGAGACTGCAGAAATAGTCGATGTTCTCGCGCACGGTGAGCTCGTCGAACACCGCCACCTGCTGCGGCACCACACCGATGCGGCGCTTGAGGTCGTAGCGGGCGGGCGTCATGCGCTCGCCGAATAGCTCGATGGTGCCCTTGTCGTAGGCGAGCAGCTGCAGGATGCAGTTGATGGACGTGGTCTTGCCCGAGCCGTTGGGGCCCAGCAGGCCAAAGATCTCGCCAGGGGCGATGCACAGGTTAAAGTGGTCGAGCGCGATAAGATCGTCGTAGCGCTTGACGAGATTTTCGACGTGGACGATGTCTGTCATGAGGCGGCCCTTCTGTTGATTGCGGCCCGGTACGATTGCATCATCGCAGGAACCGCCGGCGCGCACCAGTGAGCTTTGTCACGAGTGCGGGGCTTGGTCGCGTGGCCTGCTGACGCGACCGCCCCGCCGCGTGGGAGGAATGTCACGCTTGCTCTGAGTGGCGCCTCCCCCGTGCGCGGCATCGCGTACAATACCCGTATGAACAGGCTATTCGACAAATCGATCGTGCTGGCGTGCTGCATCGCAGCCGCCACGGGCCTTGCTGTGGATGCTCGCCTGGTCGCGGCGTTTTGCCTTGGCGTTATTGCCACCTCGCTGGCTGAGCTCGCGCAGGGGAAAAGCGCCCGGCGCGCGAGCGAGACCGCGAGCTGCGCTTACGTCATCGCGGCCGTTTTCGTGCCGCCGTTTGTGCCGTTTGCGCCTCTCGCCCTCTATGACATCGCGCGGCGGGCGCGCCGTGAGCACGCCTGGGCCGCGCTGGGCATTGGCGCCACCTTTGTCTTTGCGCTCGTCGCGGACCTTCGCACCGACGCGCTCACCGCCCGAACGCTCCTGCTGACCGCCATCCTTTCGGTCGCCGCCACGTTGCTGTCGCTGCGCACCGCGCAGCTGGAGCGCGAACAGGAACGCATGCGTCGCACCCGCGACAAGCTGCAAGAACGCGCCCTGGCACTCGAGGCACGCAACCGCGACCTCGCCGACCGCCAGGACTACGAAGTCGAGCTCGCGACGCTCGCCGAACGCGCCCGCATCGCGCGCGAAATCCACGATAACGTGGGCCACCAGCTCACGCGCGCTTCGCTTCAAACCGAAGCCCTGCGCGTGGTCCATGCCAACGAGCCCGGCGTTGCCGCCGATTTCGCCGACGTCAAATACACCGTTGACGAGGCGCTCCAGCTCGTGCGCGCCAGCGTCCACGCGCTCAACGACAATGCAACCAACCTCTCCGTGCAGCTCGAACGCATCGTTGAAGGCGCACGCTCGGACAGCGGTCCGCAGATTGAGCTTGAGGTTTTGACCGAGCATGCGCCCGCCAACGTCGCCAACTGCTTTGCGGCGGTGCTGCGCGAGGCGCTTTCCAACGCCATGCGCCACGCCCATGCCAAAACCATTACCGTGCGGTGCATGGAGCATCCGTCGTTTTACCAGCTCATCGTTACCGATGATGGCGCAGACGCGACCCCGGCGAGCAGCAGCAACGTCGCAGAAGGCATGGGGCTCGTCTCCATGCGCGAGCGCGTCGAGGCGCTTGGCGGAACCTTCACCGCCGGCCTGCGCGCCGGCGCCCCCGGCTGGCGCGTGTTTGCCACCGTCCCCAAACAGCAAGGAGATGACGCCCGATGAGGCTCATAGTTGTCGACGACGACCGCTTGGTAGTCGATTCGCTCAAGATTATCCTGGGCGCCCAGCCGCAGATCGAAGTGGTGGGCACCGGAGCCGACGGCAACGACGCGGTGGCGCTCTACGCCGAGCACGCGCCCGATATCGCGCTGCTCGACATTCAGATGCCGGGGCGCGACGGCCTTTCGGCGGCGCGCGAAATCCTTGAGCGCGACCCTTCGGCGCGCGTGGTGTTTCTGACGACATTCTCGGATGACGAGTACATTGTGTCGGCGCTCAAACTGGGCGCCCGCGGCTACCTGATTAAAACCGATGTCGCCGTCATTCCTCCGGCGTTGGCGCAAGTCATGGACGGCAAACGCGTGCTCGAGGGTAAGGCGATCGAAGATATCAACTTTGATGGGACGGGCGTCGATGCCGGCACGACCCGCCGGCCCGCGGCCTTCGCCAGCCTAACCGACCGCGAGTTCGAAGTCGCCGAGCTCATCGCCCGCGGCCTCGACAACAAGGAGATTGCCGCCACCGCCTATATGGGCGAAGGCACCGTACGCAACCACATCAGCTCGATCCTGGCAAAGATGGGCCTGCGCAACCGCACGCAGATCGCCATCGCCTACCTGCGAGGGTAGTTGCCCGACGATCAACCGCTCCGGCATAGCAAAATGGCTGCCACCGATTTAATGCCATTTCAAAACTATGCCGGTTTCCGGGGCTGAGTCACGAGTCCCCAACCATGCCGATATTCGTGAAAATAAAACCGCAGGTAGACGAGCCGTCATTTTGCAGAAAACGCGGGTATGGATGGGAGTCCTGAGTTTAGCCCCGAAAACGGCATAGTTTTGTTTGAACGGTCCTGCGCGAACGCACCCACCAGCCGCGTGGGGCCAAAAATGATCCGTTTTCCTCCGTCCCCGGGGGATCATTTGGCGGCGCCAACCACGAAATCGGCCCATCTACTACGTTTGACTCGATACCCCCGACCATACCCCTGTTTTCCAGAAAACCGCAGGCGTTCTACCTGCGGTTTTGTTTTCGCGTTTTTTGGCATGGTTGGGGGTAAGGGGATAAACGTAGTAGATGGGCCGATTTCGTGGCGGCCCTTCCTCCCCTGCGCACAAAAGTGCCGCCACGGAGAAGGGAGACGTCTCCGTGGCGGCTGGGGGTGGGG
>ERZ860322.1891-NODE-1891-length-10952-cov-4.558502_pt1 | contig 10952 bp, 7 predicted proteins | sample MGYA00509979_ERZ860322 | MGnify/ENA primary metagenome ERZ860322 (study PRJEB30046, sample SAMN00715217) | human gut metagenome | study: EMG produced TPA metagenomics assembly of the A metagenome-wide association study of gut microbiota in type 2...
GAAGGCCAGTGCCGGATTTACCCGGGCTTCCCACCATTCATATTCTCCTTCAATCATCAGTCCGGGTATCCCGTTGATATTACGGGTACGTCCCCATTCCAGATTCTCACGCCCGTAGCCGGTAAGATTCGTACGCGGAGCATCGCCATGCAGGGAAATGATAGCCAAAGTGCGTTCCGGATTCCATGCTGCGAAGTTCCAGGGATAGGTAGCCATAGCCGAATGGCCTATGGGAACGATGGGGACATTTTTCAGTTCACTATATCCGCTGACGTCTGCCAAGTCGGCCATCATTTTCTCGAATATCCGTTGTGTGCCTTTCGATACATCCCATTGCTGATCGATACCGGGAGTTATCCATACAAAGCCGATTCCCAGCTTCTGCATCTTTTCGCGGAAAAGGGGATTATCAAAAAGAGTTTCTTCGCTCATATTGTGTTGTCCTACAATAATTGCTTTTATCTGCATACAGTCAGCGGGTATCCATAAGAAAGCCGTAGGATTCCGGTTCGTTTCATTAGAGACAAACCCATCAAGAGTCACAGACCATTGCCATTCCCCTGCCCGCAAACAGGGAGAGAGGAATAGCAAGAGGATAATTGAAAAAAGCAGTCTATATCTATTCATGGTTCTTTGGTTTTAGAGCCTGTTCAAATTTTATTCAGCATTATTTTGAGAGTTCTTTCTGAGGATGTTTTTCTGTTTTTATGAGGAGCATAGCGGGCTATGTGACGACTAAAAACGGGAAAATAGACCGGAAATAAACTCAAAAGAAGCTGAAAAATCCTATTTGAAGAAAATTTAAACAGGCTCTTATTTATTTAAGATATACAAAACTCCAGTTTCGCAATCTGTATTAAGATAAACTCCATGATGAAATAACAAATAAATCAAATATTTTTCTTCTGGATATGACAAACCAACAGAAAGTACACCTTTCTCATTAAAAAGCAAAGAAATAAGATTTTCTACTTTTCCTTTATAAATTGAATCTATGTATGGCTGTGGAGTTACCATACAGTCCATTTCCTTTAGTGAACAAAATGTAATGCTGTCTATACCCAATGTCTGTTCTAATAAAATTGGAAAAAGTTCATATCGATATTTCTTATTAGCTACCCCATCATTCAGAAATAGGTACATATCTCCTTCTCTTGGAACTATCGAATATACACTATCTTTGTATTCTATATTCATTGCAACAAAAGGGCTTTGCCAAGTAGAATCAACAAACATATCTTCATACCTCTCACTTGTTTTATGTACACACATTACAAATAAGAGATTAATACCCAACATAAGGATAATCTTATTCCAACAGTTTTTGGGGTATTTTCCTTCCACGATATTCCGTTCTTTTTGCATCTCCTGTTCTTTTTCTAATTTTATTCTCAGTATTAATAGCACGAATTTCTCTCATGGGTATTCCATTTCCTATATTTTCATAAGACATAATACCTTTATCTACATCCGACGAATGCTGTAACTCATGGCTTAAACCAATTCTTGGTGTCCGATGATTTCCATTAATATCCGTTTTAACATCAGGGTCATAATTTATAATGCTTCCTTGCGGAATGTCTTTTTTAGCTTTTTCTCTATCAAATCCTGAAGAATTAGACTTTCCTCGTTCAGTCCTTGTTATTGAATGAACATTCTTACTTTTCTCCAGTTCAATAATCATCTCACCAATTTCCTTATCATCCTTCTTAAGTTGCTGCAAATCTGCTTTCACGTCCTTTTGATACTTGGTATCAAATCCAAAGAACATTTTCACATTATCTATCAAACCATTCGGGTTCGGATTTACAACAATTGTATCTCCATTCACATCTATGTTATTCACCGGATTATTCGCCCCATACTGATACGGTGACATCGAATAATACTTCTCTGCAAACCTGTCATTGGTATGGCACCTTCCCAACGCTGCATCATAATGCCTTGCCCCGTAGTCATACCAGTTCAAGCCTTTCTTCGAGTCATACTCCTTGCCATTGTACTTGTAAGGCTGAGTATTGCTTGTACTTGCAAATACGCCGCCAAAAGGATAGTAATGGTTCGTTTCCTCTACCGTGCCGCTCTGGTTGATTACTACCCGGTGATTCCCCTGATGGTCTTTCAAGTAATAGTGATACTTGTTGTCACTCAAAGTTACATAACCCTCTTCGGTAAGAAGCAACTTCTGGACTCCGTTTTCATAGACCACGTTTCCGCAATAGTCCGTCGTCGTGGTGGTAGTACCTATCTTATGGACTGTTCTCAGCTTTGTGCCATCGGCTCCATAAATATAGGTGATAGTACTTCCGTCACTGAACGTTACTGTATTTGGCAAATTTAAACAATTATATGATATACCGGTAATATTCTTGTTTAAATCTTTAGTTAAATTGCCGTTGGCATCGTAGGTGTACTCGTTCGCCTGCTTCATGCTGTCCTTGAACTCGAAGCTGTTATTGTAGACGAAAGCTGTCGCGTTCTCGCGGAAACGGTTAGTGTCTGTACCAATGATTGTAGTATTATCATAGGCGGCGTTAACATTTGCTTTAAAGCTCATTGAATAAATTTTGCCATTGGGCCTTCATTACTCCACTTGGCAAGTTAGACTGCTAATATTTCTATTATAGTGGGTACCCTATAAAAAGAAACAGCGGATGTTTCCACCCGCTGTAATAGAATTGTTATAAAAATATTATTCAATTATTTGTTTTTTATTTTTAATATAAAATAGAATAAGAGCATAATAAAAACCTCAGATAATACACCTGGTAAATATAGAAACCCTATCATTATATCAAAATTAAAACGCCAAAATATAAAGAAAATAGTAGAAAGAGAGACAACAAGTATCAATTGCAGGCAACAATATAATAATGTCGTTTTAAGATTAAGCCTCAAATTCAATAATAATAATAAGAAGAACAAAACCGTTCCTAAAACAAACGTTATTGATCCTACAAATAATTCAACTGAAAATAAATCTCCTAATGATATACTTTGACTTTCCATATCTATTCAATTTTAACTTGTCTCTTTTTAGGATCATAATTTAGTGACTTAAAATTATCTTGATACTCTTTAACTATACTATTGGGCCTTGGATCTATAATTACTGGTGCCTTATCTTTTACAGATGGGTCTTGTTTCAAAACATCAGCCGCAAAAGTTCCACAATTATTATTCCTTAATGAATACTCTTTCCTCTTTGAATTAGCATTCTCCGCTATTTTTGATTCTGCATAGTTTTTCATTTCTTTAAACTTATCACTTTCAATATATGCTCCTTCTATTCTTCCGGCATGTCCCGCTTGTTCAGATATTATTGATAAAGTTTTATTCAATGATTCCAATGTAGGCTTTTTATCTTGTCCTATTTTTACATTTGGAACAGCGAATGTTCTGACAACTCCTTTACCCTCTTTGTCATATCTGCCATATTCATAATATTTAGTCACTCCTGTTTTATTATCAATCAATAATACTCCAGCATGACCTAAATTCCCAATTTTACCAATAGGAGTTGATATTTTATAATCAGGGAAGGCAATATAAATACCATCCTTCCCGTTAGGGTCTATACAATTTATAGGATTACTATAACAATAAGTATACAAACTTTCTGAATAATACTTCTCTGCCAACGGATCCACCGTCATAAACCGTCCCAACACTGCATCATAATGCCGTGCCCCGTAATCATACCAGTTCAAGCCTTTCTTCGTGTCATATTCCTTGCTATTGTACTTGTAAGGCTGAGTGCTTGTTGATGAAGCGAATACTCCTCCAAACAGATAGTAATGGTTTGTCTCCTCTACCGCTCCGCTCTGGTTTATGACTACACGGTTGTTCCCCTGATGGTCCTTCAAGTAATAGTAATACTTGTTGTCGCTCAAAGTAATATAGCCCTCTTCGGTAATCAGAAGCTTCTGGGCTCCGTTTTCATAGACCACATTCCCGCAATAGTCCGTTGTGGTGGTAGCGCCACCTATCTTATGAACCGTTCTTAGCTTTGTGCCGTCGGCTGCATAAACATAGGTAATCGTACTTCCGTCGCTGAACGTTACTGCACTTGGCAAATTTAAACAATTATATTGAATATCGGTGATTCCCTTGTTCAAATCTTTGGTTAAATTGCCGTTCGCATCGTAGGTGTACTCTCCGACCTGCTTCACGCCGTCCTTGAACTCGAAGCCTCCACCGTAAGCAGAAGCCATCACGGCATCGTCCACACGGCTCAACTGATTGCCGTTCAAGGTAAAAGTCAGGTTGTCTATCAGGCCGTAGGCACTGGCACCAGTCTGGCCGTAACGTTGCAAACTCTTGATGTTACCGTTCTTGTCATAACCCGTAACGTTCTCCGAGAAGCGGTTCGCATTCGTACTGATACTTGCTGTCTCTCCATAGGTAGCGTTCAGTACTCTGTCAAGACCGTCGTAAGTGAATTTGTAACCACGGACTGTACTTTCGTTCCCGGACTTCCAAGTCATGCTGCTGATGCTGCCGTTGTACTTCGCAGTACCCACACCCGTGTTGTAGTACAGGTTCTGTGTGAAGCATGTACCGCTGATGCCCGTCAGCCAGCTACGCAGGTTGTAGGCATATGTCAGTTTGTTGATGCTCGTTCCGTGATACTGCTTGGTCAGCAAACGACCGAAGTTGTCATAAGTCGCATCGTACAGAGTAATCGCAGTGCTGCCAAGACTATGCTGCACTTTGCTTATTCTGTCCGCATGGTCGTAGGTATAGGTATATACTTCCGTGCGCGTGGTCTTTCCGCTGGCAGTATGTGTATGTGTCACACCAGACGGCTTGTTGGAGAAAGTATAAACCGTACTTGTGATGTCGTAGCCACTGAGCAAGTTGTTCTGCACACTTTTCGTCATGCGCCCTTTGATGTCATAATAGAAAGCCTTATAGATCTTAGTGCTACTGCCAAAAACCGTAACGGCACTGCCGGTAAGAGAACCCCTGCCATAGCCGAAAGTATCTTTGGTGAACTGGCCCGTAGGAAGTCCATAGGAAGTGCCCGTGCTGTTAAGCATCCGGAGAGTACGGATGTAGTCCTGCATGACCTACATCATTTGATAGACCTAAAAAACTATCCTAACATACAAGATATAGCATATCTGATGTTAGGATAGTAATTAAATAAATCTCATTGAAAAAAGGCAACTTATATTAGAGTAATATTTTTTATTTAGTATGCAAAAGCTTTATAATCTCACCATTACTTTTTCTTATTTCCACATAAGATTGTCCACAGAAAGTCAGCGCACTATCATTTCCATTAGGAATATGCCCTTCTATTACCCATATTCCATTTACCAAGTTAACAGAAAAAGGTTTTTCTTTCTCTATACTTTCCTTTCCATAAATTTCCAATAGTACGCATTCCGCTATCTTTACTGCAATATCCGCTGTAGGTATAAATCCCTCTGCAGGAACATAGCTTTTCATATCAGTATAAAAATCTGTTGAGAGACTATCATTCATTACATACTCAATCTGTTGAGATGATTGTTGATCTTCTCCGACCTTCGATGTACTGTTTGTACATGACATCGCAAATAGCATTAAAGCAAAAAAATAAGTCCTATACATATTGCTATCTTTTTAAAATACCCAATGAATATGTTCTCTCTGGCTAACAGGAATGTTTAAATCTGGCTTTTGTAGCAATTCTTTCATTCTTTGTTTACCCTTTTCAGCAGGAATATCTTTCGGATTAATATTATTCTTTCGTTTAGGATCTTTGGGATCACTAGGAAGATCACTAGTCACTATTGATGTTTTCTTACTATAAGGATTATATTCTAACAAATCGCCACTCGGCGTAGCCAAATAACCATTTTCTTTTGTTTTCTCAATATATTTTATATCAGCTTTTGAGAATTTATTATTTATATGCTCTGCGTCCGCGTCTCCATGCGAATGAATCGATCCTACAAATCTCTCACCGTTAGGAGGTAAGCTTATAGATACGCTGTGCTCTCCTTCATTGGCTGCACTATAAGAATATCCCTTTAGCTTTCCCTTTTGCTTAACTTCATAAATAGAAGAGCCCATTTCACGTTTACGTATAATAGATGCACCATTATAATACATACCCCAATCTTTAGCTGCTGCTCTTTTAGTCTTAAACAGATCACCAGGAGCATATTCCATACCATTTGGGTCTATGAACTTTACCGGATTATCGGCACAATAAGTATACGGACTCATCGAATAATATTTCTCTGCCAACGGGTCATTCGTCGTAAACCTTCCCAACGCAGCATCATAATGTCTCGCCCCATAATCATACCAGTTCAAACCCTGCTTCGTATCAAGCTCCTTACCGTTATACTTGTAAGGCTGGGTATTGCCTGTAGTGCCAAACACACCACCGAAAGGGTAGTAATGGTTCGTTTCCTCCACAGTACCAGACTGGTTGATCACTACACGGTTGTTACCCTGATGATCTTTCAAGTAGTAATGATACTGCTGGGTACCGGTCAGGTTGATGTAACCCTCTTCTGTGAGTAACAACTTCTGAGTACCGTTTTCATAGATCACATTACCGCAATAGTCAGTCGTTGTGGTTGTACTACCTATCTTATGGACTGTTCTCAGTTTCGTGCCGTCAGCACCATAAGTATAGGTAATCGTGCTACCATCACTGAACGATACCGTACTCGGCAAATTTAATACATTATATTGAATATCGGTAATTCCCTTATTCAAATCTTTCGTTAAATTACCATTGACATCGTAGGCATACTCCCCTGCAGCGCTTGCACCGTTCACAAAGGCAGTGTTTGTACCGTATGCCGCGGTACTCACGGCATCGTCCACACGGCTCAACTGATTGCCGTTCAGGGTGAAAGTCAGATTATCAAGCAGGCCGTAGGCACTGGCACCAGTCTGGCCATAACGCTGCAATCCCTTGATATTGCCGTTCTTGTCATACCCCGTAACGTTCTCCGAAAAGCGGTTGGCGTTCGTGCTGATGCCTGCTGTCTCGCCATAAGTAGCATTCAGCAGACGGTCCAGTCCGTCATAAGTGGACTTGTAGCCGCGGACGGTGCTTGCCGTTCCTGCCTTCCACGTCATGCTGCTGATGCTGCCGTTATACTTGGCAGGCCCGTTGCCGGTGTTATAATACAGATTCTGCGTGAACTTCGTTCCGCTGATGCCCGTCAGCCAGCCGCGTACATTATAGGCGTAAGCCTGCCTGTCCGCGTCGGAGCCGTGCAGCGACTTCGATTGCAGACGACCAAGGTTATCATAAGCATAGGCAGCAAGCGTCACCTTCGCCCCTCCCAATGTATGCTCCACCTTGGAGAGCCTGTCCGCATGGTCATAGCTGTAAGTGTATGCTTCCGTCCGGCTGTCCTTCCCGCTTGCCGTGTGCGTATGCGTCACCGTGGCAGGCTTGTCCGTAAAGGTATAGACCGTGGATGTCACGTCGTACCGGTAACGGAAAGCGTACCGCTCCAAGTCAGCATGCTCCTATATGAAATTCCCTGCTTACATCCAACATAAGCAGGGAATTGTTTAGATTATAGAATCAGAGATTCTTAATATATCAATATTCGAGCCAAAAATAATCAGGTGTACGTAAAGTATCCCACAACAAAATACCACCGTTGGAGCTACATGAAATTACAATATTGGGAATATTATCAATCCGGTATCGGAACGTACTATCTATGACCCTTTTTCCACAATATAATACCGTATCCAGAGATGTGACACGTATCTTTATTTTTAAACTATCATATCCGCTTTTATCGAAACGGGTGATTTCCATTCCAAGCCAATCTTCATGGTAGTCCAATATTTGGTCATCCGTCTTGTTCACATACAGTCCATTAAAAACAAGGCTGTCATTCACCCAACATTGGATATAATCTTTACCGGTACGCTCCTTAAAACCAGTACCTACTCGAATCATGAAATCATTCTCTGAGTCCAAATGACCAATGCACGCCACCAGCATGGCAAGTATGATTATAAAAATAAATATACGTGTCTTCATATTACTGCCTTCTTTTAAGTTTTTGCCTCCAGTTAGGAATATGCCTATTCAACTTGTTATGGATATAATTATCTCGGACTGTTTGTATCTGAGAACGGTTTAACTGAGTTGCTTTAAGATAATCTCCATCAAAATCTTGAATAACTTTTTTCTGTGTCATCAAGTTTTCCACATTCATTGTATGCCCCAATCCTCCTGAATGACCAAGTTCGTGAGCAAAAGTCCGGTTATCATCATTGTTCAACATATTAGAAACCGCTTTCGTTCCTATTTTCACATCCAGACTATTTTTATAAGTCTCAGCCATAACTACACTTTTATCCGTTTTTGTCAACATATCTTGATCAACAATCTGCAAAACGTGTTCAGTGTCCTTTATATCATCCACCGAGTTGACAGTTCTCAATTGCATATCCATAGTCGAAACAAAGTCATCACCTGAAATCGTATATGCGGCATTCACTTGCTCTACTATTTGTCCAGCCAAAGTCTTTATATCAAGCTCCTTATTATTAGAATTATTTATCAAAGCCGCTCTTACCGTAATTTTATATTCTATCTTATCCGTTTCACGATTATAATGGGTTTGCACGCGCCAATCATTTCCATCCGGATCAATGCGACCGACAGGCTCATTTCCACAATAGACATAAGGAGATACTTTAAAATGTTTGTCATATAAAGCATCAACCGTTATAAACCTTCCCAACACCGCATCATAATGCCTCGCCCCATAATCATACCAATCCAAACCATTATCTCTGTTCAGTTCCTTGCCGTTATACTTATAAGGCTGAACATTATTAGACAATGATGAAGAAAGCAACCCTCCGAATGGATAATAGTCATTCACTTCCTCCACCGTACCATTTTGAGCGACAACCACACGATTATTACCTTGATGATCCTGAATAAAGTAATGAAATTGATTATTCGAAACGGTAATGTAACCATCTTCTGTCAACACCTTTATCAACACACCATTTTCATAGATCGCATTGCCACAATAGTCTGTTATGGTAGTGGCGTTTCCTGTCTTATACGTAGTACGGAGTTTTGTTCCATCAGCCGCGTAGAGGTAAGAAATACTGTTACCACCTTCAAACTGCACCTTCTCCGGCAAATTTAAACAATTGTATTGAATGTCAGCTATCTTTTTATTCAAATCTTTCGTCAAATTACCATTTACATCGTATTCATATTCTATCTCTTTACTTGCGCCATCCTTGAATTCCATACCGTTACCGAATACATGGCCCGTAGCATTGTCGTTGACAGACTCCAATTGGTTACCGTTGTAAACCAAGTTTAAGTTATCAATCAAGCCATAGCTCATTGTATTGGTTTGCCCGTAGCGGAGTAAACCGAGGATGTTTCCGTTCTTGTCATAACCCGTTACCTGTTCATTGAAACGATTCAAATTATTGCTTAATTGCTCTCCTTCACCGTAAATGGCATCTTTCAAGCGAGAAAAGCCGTCATATGTAAACTTATAGCCACGTAATCCGGCCTCACTTCCCGAATGCCAGATCATACTACTGATATTGCCATTATAACAGGGAACACCTACTCCATCAACATAGTGTAACGTTTGAGAAAAGTGCTGACTTTCGATTCCAGTCAGCCAGCCACGGATATTATAGGATAAACTCTCAGACACCTTATCACCATAATTCCTGCCAGTCAGACGCCCCAATGTATCGTATACATAAGTGATTTTATCGGTAAAACGCCCGTTCCAAGTATTGGCTTTCGTTAGTAACCTTGCACGATCATCGTACGTATAAACGGTTTCAAGGATATCCGTACCAATGTTATCCTGCTTTCTCAAGACATTACCTGTGAAATCATAAGCTGTATGACTATATCGCAGTCCCTTTTCAGGATAATGACAGAGCGTTTGAATGACACGGCTACGATCATCGTAGTAGATTGTCTCTGTCAGCCAGTCATCTGTGCCAAGCAAACGTGTTTTCGTACTTGTGGTCAACCCCGAAGGATACAGGGTATACGACGTATCATAGCCAACGGCTGCTACAAACGGATGGGCAGTCACATTCTCCGTTGGTTTGTAATTGTCATATACCGTATATTGCAATGGAGTGCGAGTTCCCGAAGGAAGATAATGCTCGCTTTCCCAAGCGGACAATTGCAGTTCGCCGCACGTTTGCTCTGCCGATAAAAGCATTTCACCGCTTTCTATTACACGATCATGAGAGTTATAGAGAAAATAACTCCATTTTTTTGCATCAGCAGTCCGGAGTTTGCCGTCTTGGCTCAAAACCAGACGGTCACGACGGTCATAAACCATATAAATGGGAGCGCAACCCGGGAGACGTTTGGAAATCATCCGGTTCAGTTTATCATATTCATAGCTGTATGCTAAGCTATGCAGCACGGAGATATCCGTCGTGTCGGTCTCCGCCAGCTGATGGCTGGCTTCTGGAGGCAGTACATAACGGAGACAATTGCGGTCATCGTACACATAGTAGGTTGCCAAGCTATCTTCACCGTTGACAGATACAGTCAGAAGAGTTCGTTCATTGGAGTCGGTATAGGTTTTACTCCGATGCCCATCTTCGTCTGTTTCAACAATGACTTCCAGTTTCCCCGCTCCATAGAATCCTGAAGCGATCAATGAGCCGCTGGAAGAAACTTTATAGCACTTTACCTCATTTGTACTGTTCATCCCGTAAGTCACACGGACACTCTTATCACTGGTATGCCACGCCTTGCCTGGTCCCATCTTCCGGGAAACACGCATCAGTGGACTATCCTCATATTGAGTCAGATTATAAGCATATGCCTGTTCTCCCGTACCGTAGACACTCCAACGCTCCGGGGAAAACTTATCAAAGGCACCGTTGTTGCCGGTCTTTGCATACGGAAGGTATTCCTTCTCTACTTGACCCATCATATTGTAGGTATAAGA
>ERZ860322.1892-NODE-1892-length-10943-cov-2.618755_pt1 | contig 10943 bp, 12 predicted proteins | sample MGYA00509979_ERZ860322 | MGnify/ENA primary metagenome ERZ860322 (study PRJEB30046, sample SAMN00715217) | human gut metagenome | study: EMG produced TPA metagenomics assembly of the A metagenome-wide association study of gut microbiota in type 2...
ATAGTTCTGTCCGTATGTCGGCTGTGCGGAAGTCATACGTGCAATGGTTACCATACCAGCTAACGCTGCCAGGAATCCCATGTTCATATAAGCCAGGAAATAAACCTTGTTGGTATTGATACCGGATAATTTGGTGGCCTTCTCATTACCGCCCACTGCGTAGAAATAACGTCCTACAGTCGTGTTGGAAGTGATGTAACCGTATACCATGATAACAATCAGTACCCAGATCAATACGCTGGGAATACCTTTGTGCTGTGCCAGACGATAGCTGAATGCCAGGATCACTACAGCGATCACTACGATTTTGCCGATCGTGGAACCCATGCTGGGAGCTTCGTATCCTTTTTTCACCTTGTCGGCTCTATTCTTCAGCTGTAACACTGCAAAGATCACTGCAGCGATCACACCGGCAAATACACAGGTCAGATTGATGGGACCATTACCGAAGAAATCGGGAATATAACAGTCAGCACCGCCACCGAACAGATTTACAAATGTAGTGCAGTCCTTAATGGATACGGTCATACCCTGCAGGACTACGTTACTCAAGCCACGGAATGCCAGCATGCCGGCCAATGTCACGATGAAAGGCGGGATTCTCACATAAGCGATCCAGAAACCCTGGAAAGCACCGATCAGTGTACCGATAACAAACATGATCAGAATAGCCAGCCACATGTTCATTTTCATGTTGACCATGAGTACCGCTCCGATGGCACCGACGAAACATACAACAGATCCAACGGACAGATCGATGTTACCGCCGGTCAGGATACATAACAGCATACCGGTTGCCAGAATAAACACATATGCGTTCTGCGAGATCAGACTGCTGACATTCATGGGAAGCAGGATTGCTCCTCCGGTTCTCCATGCAAAAAATGCCGTAACCACGATCAGTACGAGGATCATGGTATATCTTTTTATAAAATCGAGGCCCTTTGTTTTATTCATGCCAATGCTCCTTTCTTACCGGCTGATAATATCTTGGACATGATAAGCTCCTGTGTTGCCTCACTGCCCGCCAGTTCTCCTACTATTTTTCCTTCGTTCATTACATAGATCCGGTCGCACATGCCAAGAATCTCAGGCAGCTCCGAGGAGATCATGATAACCGATTTTCCTTCTGCCACCAGTTGGTTAATGATGCAGTAGATTTCGTATTTTGCACCAACATCAATACCTCTTGTAGGGTCATCCATCATAAATACATTTGGTGAACGTTCAAGCCATTTACCAAATATGGCTTTCTGCTGATTTCCTCCTGAAAGATTTGAAATCATATCATCAGGTCCCATACATTTAGTATGCATTACCTTTATTTCTTCTGCAGTTGCACGAACCATATCATCCTTTGACAATGCAATGCCTCTCTTGTAATGGTTCATATTTGCAATCGTTGTATTAAATGTAATGTCACCCTTAAGGAAAAGACCATTCGCTTTTCTTTCTTCTGTTATCAAAGCAAATCCATGATCCATGGCATCTTTAGGCGATGAAAAATTCATTATCTTTCCATCATAAATTACATTACCGGCTGCTCTTGTTCTCATACCAAATATAGTTTCAAGGAGTTCTGTTCGACCGGCTCCTACTAATCCATAAAATCCAAATATTTCACCTTTTCTTATGTCAAATGAAATATTTTGAAGTTTCGGTGCATACTTAGTAGACAAGTTTTCAACTGAGAAAATTACTTCTCCCGGTTCATTATCTACAGGTGGGAATCTGTTATCAAGAGAACGACCAACCATTGCTGATATAAGTTCATTCATGTTTGTATCTTTACTGTCCTTTGTCATTACCAGACTTCCATCTCGTAAAACTGAAATTTGATCACATATTTCAAATATTTCATCCATCTTATGTGAAATATATATTAATGAAATTCCCTGACTTTTTAACTGTCTCATCATTTTAAACAGCTTTTCTACTTCAGGTGCTGTTAATGATGATGTTGGTTCGTCAAGTACTATTACTTTTGAGTTATATGATATAGCCTTTGCGATTTCACACATCTGTCTCTGTGATACAGACATTTTCTTCATTGGCTGTGTCATATTAACTGTAATTCCTAATTTTCTAAATAAATCGGAAGCTTCTTTTTTCATTCTACCTTCGTCAACCACGCCTAATGAGTTCTTAGGATATCTGCCTAAAAACAGGTTGTCAACAACGCTTCTTTCGAGACACTGATTAAGTTCCTGATGAACCATAGCAACTCCATTTTCAAGTGCGTCTTTAGGTCCGGAAAAATTAACTTCCCTGCCATCTAATATTATAGTTCCTTCGTCCTTTTGGTAAGTTCCGAAGAGACACTTCATCATTGTCGATTTGCCTGCTCCATTTTCACCCATAAGGCCCATTATTGATCCCGGTTTAACATTTAAATTAATATGTTTCAGAACCTTATTTCGGCCGAATGATTTACTCATGCCATTAATCGACAAGATGTATTCATTCTTATCTTCCACCATATCTACACTTCCTCTTTCTTTTTTAAAGAAGGGAGGCTTTATCTGCCACCCTTCTTATTAAATTATCCAAACTTACAATTCTATTTTGAAAGAATTGATGTATATGAAGCTGCATTATCTGTTTTAACCATGTTAATTGCAAATGCGTCATATTCGCTTGGGTTACCTAAACGGTTAGTAATATTTGATTCTGTCTGTCCGTCACCACCGATGTAATCTACTTTAAGGTTAAGAAGATCATCGTATTTTTCAAGTAATGGCTGATATGTTGAACTAAGGAAGTTATCTGATGCATTGTAAATGTTAAGCCATACTTTCTTTTCTGCGCTCTTGCCTGAATCAAGCTGATTTGAAACTTTGTCATAAATCTTTGTTGAATCTGTAAAGTCTTTATAGTTATCTGCTGTTACAGCAACGTTTAATGCGTAATATGATCTTTCTTCTTCACTGTATCTGTAATCTTCATCCTTTGTGAGACAGTTACCTGCATCATCAGGTGTTCCTATACCTGTATCAATATCTACACCATCAAGTGCGTTACGAAGAACTCTAAGTGTAAGATATGCCTGAACGTCTGCATGCTGTGAAATTGTTCCGCCGTATCCTTCTGCTATAGCTGCTACTGCATCACTATTTGCATCGTATCCAAATGTTGGAACCTTGTTATCTTTAGCCCATGCATTAAACATTGACATTCCCATACCATCGTTATTTGAAACAACTACATCAATCTGCTTTCCGAATGAAGCTGTCCATGTTCCAATTGCATTTCCTGCTGTTGCTGCATCCCATGTTGCTCCTGCTGAGTTCTTCATTTCCTGTGATGCTAATTCTCTGATTGTGTATGTCTTTCCGTTAACCTCTAAAGTTGCATCCTTTACAGCCTTTGATGTTCCATCAACATTTGTTCCTGCTGGTGATGAATCAACACTTCCTGCTTTTTCAACTGCTGTTCCAAGTGCTGAACGAACACCACATGTACGAGCAATTGAATCGTTATGTCCGATATCTCCTATTGCAAGAACATAACCGATTACTCCATCTCCGTTTCTATCAATTTTATCGATGTTCTTCTTAATGTAATCAAGTACCATCTGTCCCTGAAGTTCTGCACCCTGGTTAGCATCAAATCCTACATAATATGTATCTTTGTTGAAATTAAGTGCTGTTGTATCAAGTTCACCTGTTGAGCTGTTTGATGGCTGACGGTTAAACCAACATAATGGTTTATCCTTATTTGCCACTGAACTAGCTGAACCTGAGCCACCTGAACTTCCGCCAGATGTTCCACAACCTACCATTGATACTCCGAGCACTGCGGCTACTAAAACTGTTAATAATTTTGACTTTCTCATTAAACATTCCTCCTATTTGTTAATATTGTCGTTTTTTTTCCTGTCTCATTGACTAAATTTATTATAAATTTTATAGTCCCTAAAAAAAATAGAATATTTTTAGATAAAATATCAAAATTTTACTGTTTTTTAATGATTTTTATAGATATTTTTACTAAAATCGTTTTTATTGTTGATGTGGATTTTATGTTACTTAGCTTTCGGCCAAAACATCTTTATATAATAAAAATAGCATATCAGAAACACATCTCATTTGTTTATATCTCTGATACACTACTTCTATTTCGTTATTAAATTAATTTTCCTATTTTATTCTATTCCTACCCATTTTCTTAGCTTTACCTTCAAGTTTTCTTCTCATCTGTTCCGCATATTTCCAAGATTCCTCTACACTCATCCCATCTTTCTGCCATGCTTTTACTACTGTGTCTACCTCATAAATATCCATCATTGTAACATCTTTAAGGTCTTTTTCACATTTTTTGATATTTGCATTCGCTACTATATTTTCAATAAATTTACACAAAAAAGAAACGGTCTACAATCCTCTAAGCGTTAACTTACGGACTTTTCCGTTTCTTTTTTATTTATTCTCAGAATTAGAAAACTTTAATTTTCATTCCTACAGAATTATGCTGTATATTTAGTTTCGATAATATATTTTTCTTTTAATTTTGAGCATCCATTTTGTGGTATTATTCCATCATGTTGCATTCTGCCTGCTACAATTCCCGGATGTATCCCTATTTTTTTAGCAAATTCAACTATCTCATTATCTGATGTATATTTTGAAGGTGAAAAATTCTTATAATCTGCCGGTGCAATCAAATAATCAGTTGCAAATTCATCCGCTTCTTTTTCTAATTTATTATTAATGTCAATCATTTCTTCCATAGTACTACTTATAAATACCGTTTTTATTTTCTGTTGAAGTACATGTTTTATTTCATGAAACAATGAAAACCAAAACTTATCCGCATCCAACCCTCTATTATTCATTGCCAGCACTACTCTCTCATCGTTTATCCATTTTACTGCGCCGTTTACACCTGCATTTTTAAGATGTGGCAATAGTACAAAAGCCACACCACAATCTGCAAAAATTTCTTTCATTCTAGGCAAAAACTCTTCTGGTTTCTGAACTGTCATACTTCTAAGTTCCGGCAAATATCTTTTTAATTTCTGTGCATCATACGGACTGGTATTTATATTTTTTGATATATTTATTGCGGTTTGAATCCACGCTCTGGAATTAATAATATTTTTTTCATTATTGCAGGACGTACTCGTTCTAAAATTAACTAAAAAATCCGGTTGCAACATGATTCTTAAATCTGAAACTCTAAAAAATCTACATAAATTAGCTACTTTGTCATTTACATTTCTAGTAATAGGTAAATCAACTACATCAACAAAATATCTATAATCTATCTCTTTTACAATCTTAGTTTGCTCATCATAATCTTTCGCCTGCTGCATTTCAATAAGCTTTCTATCATAAGTATTTTGTAAATTCTGCCATACTTCTACACTTGTTCCCATCATAACTGATAGTTTCTTTGCTAAATCATTTGATATATTAGCCTGACCGTTAATCAATTTGCTTAATGTTTTAGCTGTTGTTCCCATTCTTTTAGCAAATTCAGCCTGACTAACTTCCATATCCTCGATAATGTCAGCAATATAATAGCCTGGGTGAAATGCCACTATATCTTTGTATTTTTTCACATTACTCATAATGGTTAGACACCTCCGTTACTTTTACAATTTTAATTATTTTACATTGAGATAAGATATCGCCTTCCGTGATTTCCTGTCCTTCATTATCACAAGGAATCATAGTAACCCTATATCTGGTATTGCCTAATCTTATACTCCATTCATCTTTTCTATTACCTTTTAGGTAATTTTTATTTCAACTCATGTCTCCACTCGCCGTCTTCAACCACATAGTGAAATTCACTGATATCATCTTGAAGAAAAACTTTCAGCATGTCGTCCATATCGCTTGCCATTTTTTCTTTCTTCATTTGCTCTAAAGGCATCCATTTTACTTCACCTTCATCTGATGATTTTAAGGTTCCGCTGAATTTATTTGTTTTATAAAATACAACTATGTATCTAGAACCGTCTTCTCTCGGCCAATCTTTTGTCCCACAAATTCTTGGATTTTCTATTTTTAATCCTGTTTCTTCATATACTTCGCGTATAACAGAATCTACAAATGATTCTCCTTTTTCAACGTGACCACCGGGGAATGTCAAGCCTCCCCAATTTTCATCTATCTTATCCTGTACAAGTACATTTCCTTTGTCATCATATACCATGCACATATTTGTTAGCGTTACCTGTTCTGTTCTCATTTTGACGCTCCTATTCCTTATGCTTTGTTACATTTATGTTAAAATACGGTTATCATAACTTCATAATTCTTTATTTCTATAATATCATATAAATACATCTTTCCATAATTTGACCATCTTATCAACAGTGATTCATAAAACATATTGTATCTTTCTATTTTTCCTGTAATATTTTCCTGTTTTTATAAATTTCTTCAAGATTATTTTAGTCCAAAATGTCCGTTTCTTCAAAATTATTTCTCTGCATTATGTCCGTTTTTTCAAGATTTATTTTCTATATTTTGCACGTTTCTTCAAGATTTTTATAATTTTTTACCCAGCCATATCCTTTTGTTACACAATTAAAAATACCTCCTATCCGCTTACTGTATTTGCTAATAAATACAAATAAACATATAGAAGGTATTTTCTAAACACTTTATGAACAAATTTAATTCGGCATAATTACTATGCTAGTATGCATTTAATCGAAATTTATTTTTCCTGAATTTCTTTTCCACTCATACGCTCTATTTCTATTTCAAAAAACTGCACTAATTTTTGTTACTTAATTATATATTTCGTACCTCTTCCTTTACCTTCGTCCGTTACAATTCCCTTTTGAATCAAATCTTTCAATATCTGTATTGTCTTTGATTTGCCAAATGAAACATACGGCGCAATTTCGCTAATCGATTTAAGAACTGTCCTACTTAAAATTTTATATACTGTTCTTTCATCTTCCGTCAAATTCATGTTTTCTTCAAAAACGGGAAGCATAATCTTAATTGTATTTTCTGACACTTCAAAATCCGGCTTTCTTAATCCTGCTTCATATAGTTGCTTTATTCTTGTAATTCCGGTTCCAAAAATCTCAACAAAACCAAGTATATAAAATACATTTGCAAGATTTCTATTTCTTAAAACGGAAAGTTTACCTGACAAATATTCTTCTTCCGTTATCCCTGATGGCAATCCACCCGGAGAAATAATCTCTATTCTATCATCAAACATCAATACTCTGATTTGGGACTCCACATCCCATACTCTATGAATTAGTGCATTTGCAATTGCTTCTCTAAAAGCTGCTTCCGGAATTCTTTCTACGTTTTTTCGTTCTGCCCCTTGTATCACTTCATATCTATAGTAATCTCTGAATACATCCAGTGTCTTATCATACACATCTAAAACAGATATATTATCAAACGTTGCTCTTTTTTGAATAATACTGATATTTTGACCGAACTTAACAATATCAATTCCAGGAAAATGTGATTTATATAAATACGGCTTTTGGACTCCGCCTTTTACTGTAAGCTTTATTGTATTATCGCTTTGTATTTCGAGTGTATAGTCCGGTTGAGGCTAAATGCTATCATTAATTTTATTTTCTATATCCAAACAGGATTGCCTTACATTAGGCATCCCCTTAACATTACCGTCATCGTCTATCCCGAAAAAAATCTCGCCTCCATCATAATTTGAAAAAGCACTTACAGTTTTTAAAAATGTATTTGTAATTGTTTCTTTAAATTCTAATTTTTTTGTTTCATGCATACTACTTGTATCCTTTCCATTTTTATTTATTATATGTAAAAACGCACGAAAAATTAAACATAAAAAAATACGTTTTATTTTTCGTGCGTTTTTGATTGTTATTCAAAGTCACTGCGTACATAAAATGTAGCTCTTCCGTTTCCTTTTTTTATAAGAACCCCTTCTTCTACTAATTGTTTTAAAGCTAACTCTACTGATTTTTTTCCTATAGAAGGGCATAACTCAACAACGTCACTCTTAGTTATTTTTCCTATTTTATTATATATTGCACGTCTGACAATTTCTTTTGCAGGAATTTTTTCACTTACAAGTTCTACTCTTTCCTCAAAATCTCTGTATGAAGCAAGAATAATCCTTAACATATATTTCACAAAAGACGTTACATCTTCCTTATTTTTATGCCAACCATCTTGACAATTTTCTAATGCTTTATAATATAAATCTTTATTCTTTGCAATCTTATTTTCAATAGAAATATATTTACCTACAACATATCCACTTCTATATAAAAGAAGCGCTGTAAGCAAACGGCTCATTCTTCCATTTCCATCACTAAATGGATGTATACAAAGAAAATCATGTATAAAAATAGGAATAAGCAAGAGCGAATCCAACTCTTCGCTATCAATCATTTTGTTGTAATTCTCACAAATATCGTCTATTGCAGACGGCGTTTCATATGGTGCAAGCGGTGTGAAAAGCACGTACTCTTTTCCTTTTTCATCAGTAGCAGCAATAACATTTTGTGATACCTTAAAATGACCACCAATATTTTTTTCCGTATATTTATATAAATCACGATGTAACTGCAAAATATAATTTGCTCTTATTGGAATGTACTCATAATTCTCATGAATCGTGTTCAGGACATCTCTATATCCAAGAATTTCTTCCTCATCACGATTTTTCGGAGTTGTCTTTTCCTCACATAACTGCCTTAATCTTGTACTTGTAGTCCGTATTCCTTCAATTGCATTCGATGCCTCTGTACTCTGTCGCTTTGCTATTTCAATAAGTTTATCTAACTCTTCCGGTTTCTGCTTAAGATATATTTCCTGTCTTCCCTTATATTCATGAATCTGTGCAACAAGTGAAATTATTTCACTATCCCATTTTTTTTCTTTCAACGATGAATAATCAAATTTTCTCATAATCCATCTCCTAATTTGTTATTTATCTCCTAAATTATATTGCATTTTAGGAGATAATTCAATTATTAGGACATAAAATCCTTATATATAGCATTCCTTTTTTTAGAAAGTATATTCTATTTTTAGAATAATACATAATCACATATTCCTATTTAATTGCCTCGCTCCATTCATTTTCCTTGAAACCTGTTAACACTATATTTTCTCCAACTATAAGCGGACGCTTCATAAGCATGCCATTAGTTGCCAATAATTGTAACTGCTCATCTTCACTCATTGTAGGCAACTTATCTTTAAGTTTCATCTCTTTATATAATAATCCGCTGGTATTAAAAAATCTTTTAATTGGCAAACCACTTTTATTAAACCATTCTTTTAATTCATCATATGTTGGATTGTTTTCCACTATATGACGCTCTGTGTATTCCACATTATGTTCGTCCAACCACTTTTTAGCCTTTTTGCAAGTTGAACATTTTGGATAACATATAAATAACATTTTTTCACCATCCTTTATTAATTTCTTTTAAATATTCTATAAATTTCTTAACTGCAAAATTCAATATTTTTCTATCCTTCATTGCCAATGTAATCTAGCTTATTTTGCCGATTTTATTATGAATGTCTGCATAATTTATAAAAATGGCACTATATAAACCGGCATTCCAACAGATACCTATAACAAGTGACTGTATATTTCTAAATCTTCGTTCTTAAATACATTAAATATTACCTTTTTGATTCTGTCATCTTTTTTCAAAAATTGCATTACTGTTTCTGTAGCAATTTCAGCAGCCCTCTGCTGTGGGAATCTAAAGACTCCTGTGGACAAGCAACAAAATGCTATTGATTCCACACCTGTATCAGCAGCAAGTTTTAAACATTCTTTATAACAACTTGCAAGCAAATTTTCATCTTCTTGGGTAACTTTCCATTGTATAATAGGTCCCACTGTGTGAAGAACATATTTTGCCAGAAGGTTGTATCCTGATGTAATCTTTGCTTTTCCAGTTTCCTCTTCATGCCCCTGCTTTGTCATAATCTCATGCATTTTCAAACGAAGTTCTACTCCTGCATAAGTATGAATAAAATTATCAATACAGGCATGCATCGGTGAAAAACAACCAAGCATCTGTGAGTTACACGCATTCACGATCGCATCACATTTCAAAGTGGTAATATCCCCCTGCCAGATATATAATCTCGAATCGGATTTTACAGGTGCAAGCGTGTCAACATCTGTGATTCCACGCTCTATATTTCTTTCCGTAAGATATTCGTCCTGTATTTTCAAAAAATACTTACTAATTGGTCTTGGTAGTCTGACATTCATAAGTGAGCGCAACAGATTCTCCTGTCCCTGCTTATCCGCGGGAATACTCTGTCTACCAAACCTTATTTCTTCTTTTAAAAGATACTTAATCAAATATTCTCTTCGCTCATTCTGGTTCATAATACCTGTCCCCTTATATCTGTAATTGCCTTTGCCATATCACCGCCGATACCGATTGCGCGCTTTCCGAAACTTTCCGGTACGACTGCTTCATCCATCTTTCTAAATAGTTCTTCCGCATCATATGTCTTTGGATGACATCCTCTCTGGCATTGTATTTTACCATAATCTCCCTATGTTGCAAATATTCTGTTTTCATCAAACACTGCTTTATAAAACTGATGGTCCACATTGGTAGTCATTACAAAATACTCCTTGCTTTTCACAATATCATAAAGCTCGGTATAAAGCGGCAATTCCGGAGGAGCAAAGCTTTCCATCCTGCTCGAAACCAAACATAAATGGACGACATTTTGCCTTTCCATCTCTTCCAACTGTTGCTAAATACTGAACCGGGTTTTTCTGTAAAAATTCTACTACTTTCTGCATTTTATAGTACCTCCTTAAATTATATAAATTGTTTTTACAAAGCTTATATAATGTGCAAAATATCATATACAGCCGGACAAATTTGTAATAAAATATATTTATATAAGCCAAACGTGAAACGATGAATTTTATATATCGGAAAAGTCTTTTTCCCTTAACAATATTTTATTTATGGA
>ERZ860322.1893-NODE-1893-length-10932-cov-2.788637_pt1 | contig 10932 bp, 12 predicted proteins | sample MGYA00509979_ERZ860322 | MGnify/ENA primary metagenome ERZ860322 (study PRJEB30046, sample SAMN00715217) | human gut metagenome | study: EMG produced TPA metagenomics assembly of the A metagenome-wide association study of gut microbiota in type 2...
AAGAGAGAATATCTTCCACATACGCTGTTCCTTCGGTTCGGAGTGAAGTGACAAATATCCGTAGACACGTATCGAGGGGGAGCGTGGACGATTTCAAGGAAGAGGCTTTTCGCTATTTCAGCCGGTCACAGGTGGTCAGTTCCTTCAGTGAGGAGGAGAGGAGGATCGTCAACCGGCTTCGGAAAGAGAAGTATATGCGGGATGAATGGATATTAAAAATACCTTAACATAAAACTTTCTATTTCAACCTATTGTTCTACTATATCAAGGTTGAATAAATAAAATTACTGTCTATGTCAAGATTCGAAATAAAAATGCCTAAATTGGGCGAGAGTATAACAGAAGGGACGATCGTTTCCTGGTCTGTAAAAGTGGGTGATATGATTCAGGAAGATGATGTTCTTTTTGAAGTGAATACAGCTAAAGTAAGTGCTGAGATACCTTCTCCGGTAGCGGGAAAGGTTGTTGATATTTTATATAAAGAGGGAGATACCGTAGCGGTGGGTACGGTGGTCGCTATTATTAATTTGGATGGTGAAGCTACATCTGACGAAGAGATTATCCATGAAGAAAGCGTAAAAGAGGAGGAAGAACGTTGGTATTCTCCCGTTGTCATTCAGTTGGCAAGAGAAGCGAAGATTTCTAAGGAAGAACTGGACTCTATTCAGGGAACCGGTTATGAAGGACGGCTGAGTAAGAAAGATATTAAAGATTATATTGATAAAAAGAAAAGAGGAAGTAATAAAACGTCTGCTACCGTTCCTTCTGAATCTGTAACTCCTCAATCTTCTCCGATTGAACCTAAATCTGTTGCCCCTGTCGCAATGTCGGGAGTAGAAGTGAAGGAGATGGATCGTGTCCGCCGGATTATTGCCGACCACATGGTCATGTCCAAGAAAGTATCTCCGCATGTCACCAATGTGGTCGAAGTGGATGTCACCCGGTTAGTAATTTGGCGTGAGAAGAACAAAGATGCTTTCTTCCGTCGTGAAGGTGTGAAGTTGACCTATATGCCTATGATTGCGGAAGCCGTAGCGAAAGCATTGGCAACCTATCCGCAGGTGAATGTATCGGTGGATGGATACAATATTCTCTTCAAGAAACATATCAATGTGGGTATTGCCGTTTCTTTGAACGATGGAAATCTGATTGTGCCTGTAGTACATGATGCCGACCGTCTGAGTCTGAACGGACTGGCTGTTGCCATTGATTCTTTGGCTCTGAAGGCGAGGGACAATAAATTGCTGCCCGATGATATTGACGGTGGTACGTTTACTATTACTAACTTCGGTACATTCAAGAGTTTGTTTGGAACCCCTATCATTAACCAGCCTCAGGTTGCCATTCTGGGTGTAGGTTATATTGAAAAGAAACCTGCTGTTGTAGAGACTCCAGAGGGGGATACGATTGCTATCCGTCATAAAATGTACCTTTCTTTGTCTTATGACCATCGTGTAGTGGATGGAATGCTGGGAGGGAATTTCCTCCATTTTATAGCTGATTACCTGGAAAACTGGAAAGGTTGATAACCGATTATTTTATTCATTAAGAACTTCATTAACTATGAGAAAGTATGATATAAAAAATACAGATGTCGAAACTTTGAAGAAGTGGTATCATCTGATGACATTAGGGCGTGCGCTGGATGAGAAGGCGCCGTCTTACTTATTGCAATCTCTAGGTTGGTCTTACCATGCTCCCTATGCGGGGCATGATGGAATCCAACTGGCCATCGGGCAAGTCTTTACTCTTGGCGAAGATTTCCTGTTTCCCTATTACCGGGATATGCTGACCGTACTATCTGCCGGAATGACTGCAGAGGAAATTATCCTGAACGGTATCTCAAAGGCAACAGATCCCGGAAGCGGAGGACGTCATATGTCGAACCATTTTGCCAAACCGGAATGGCATATCGAGAACATCTCTTCCGCAACAGGAACACATGACCTTCATGCGGTGGGTGTGGCAAGGGCAATGGTATATTATGGGCATAAAGGAGTGGCTATCACCTCGCATGGAGAATCGGCGACTTCCGAAGGATTTGTCTATGAGGCCATCAACGGTGCCAGCCTCGAACGGCTTCCTGTCATTTTTGTAATACAAGATAACGGCTATGGAATTTCCGTTCCTAAATCGGAACAGACTGCTAACCGGAAAGTGGCGGAGAATTTCTCCGGTTTCAAGAATCTGAAGATTATCTATTGCAACGGAAAAGACGTATTCGATTCGATGAATGCCATGACCGAAGCTCGTGAATATGCTATCAGCACGCGTAATCCGGTGATTGTACAAGCTAACTGTGTTCGTATCGGTTCCCATTCCAATTCGGATAAGCATACCTTATACCGGGATGAGAACGAACTGGAATATGTGAAGGATGCCGACCCGTTGATGAAATTTCGACGAATGTTGTTGCGCTACAAGCGTTTGACTGAAGAAGGACTGCAACAAATAGAAGCTAATGCTAAAAAAGAGTTGTCTGTTGCCAACCGGAAAGCTTTGGCTGCTCCCGATCCTGATCCTAAGAGTATTTATGATTTTGTAATGCCGGAACCTTACCAACCGCAGAAATATAAGGATGGAACTCATGATCCGGAAGGGGAAAAGACTTTCTTGGTCAATGCGATTAACGAAACATTGAAAGCGGAATTTCGTCATAATCCCGATACGTTTATCTGGGGGCAAGATGTTGCCAATAAGGAAAAAGGCGGTGTGTTTAATGTAACGAAAGGTATGCAGCAAGAATTTGGGGAAGCACGTGTGTTCAGTGCCCCGATAGCTGAAGATTATATTGTAGGTACAGCTAATGGAATGAGTCGCTTTGATCCCAAGATTCATGTTGTGATAGAAGGAGCGGAGTTTGCCGATTATTTTTGGCCTGCTGTCGAACAATATGTGGAATGTACGCATGAATATTGGCGTAGCAATGGAAAGTTTGCTCCTAACATCACCCTGCGTTTGGCTTCCGGTGGTTATATTGGCGGAGGACTTTATCATTCTCAAAACATAGAAGGTGCTTTGACCACTTTGCCCGGAGCGCGTATTGTCTGTCCGTCTTTTGCGGATGATGCAGCCGGGCTACTCCGTACCAGTATGCGTTCCAAAGGTTTTACTTTATTCCTTGAGCCGAAAGCATTGTATAATTCCGTTGAGGCTGCTGCAGTCGTACCGGAAGATTTTGAAGTTCCTTTCGGAAAGGCACGTATTCGTCGTGAAGGGGCAGATCTAAGTATCATTACGTATGGAAATACAACGCATTTCTGTCTGAATGCTGCGGAACGGTTGGAGAAAGAAAAGGGGTGGAAAGTAGAGGTTATAGATATCCGTTCTTTGATTCCTTTGGACAAGGAAACGATATTCGAATCAGTGAAAAAGACGAGTAAGGCATTGGTTGTACATGAAGATAAAGTTTTCTCCGGCTTTGGAGCGGAGCTTGCCGCAATGATAGGTGGAGAGATGTTTCGCTATTTGGACGGACCTGTGCAACGTGTCGGCTCTACCTTTACACCCGTCGGTTTCAATCCTATTTTGGAAAAGGAGATTTTGCCGGATGAAGCTAAGATCTATGAAGCAGCCAGGAAGTTATTAGAATATTAAACAGTATGGATTATGAAGAAGATAGGTTTGTTTTATGCTGCCAAAGCTGAGAAAACGAGTTGGGTGGCGGAAAGAATACAGAAAGAATTCGGTGAAAGTCATATAGAAGTGGTACCGATAGAACAGGCTTGGCAGAACGATTTTGCCGCTTATGATTGTTTTATTGTCGGAGCCTCCACTTGGTTTGACGGAGAGTTGCCTACTTATTGGGACGAGCTGTTGCCGGAGCTTAGAACGATGGATTTGAAAGGAAAGAAGGTAGCTATCTTTGGATTGGGAGATCAGGTACGCTATCCGGAAAACTTTGCCGATGGTATCGGGCTATTGGCAGAAGTATTCGAAGAGGATGGGGCGGCATTGGTGGGCTTTACTTCTTCGGAAGGATATACTTTTGAGCGTTCCAGAGCATTGCGTGGCAATCAGTGGTGTGGGTTGGTTATCGACTTGGATAATCAGTCGGACCAGGCAAAAAAGAAAATCAAGGATTGGTGTGAACAAGTAAAAAATGAGTTTGCGTAACTCCTTTTATAAGCTATTATATATTATGAGGGTGTCATAATGAATAATCTGCGTTTTGACACTCTCTATTTTTATCCCTGTATTCTTTGTTTCTGTTGGCAGAGTAATAGTATTAAACTTTATAAATGAATTTCACTGCCGCCCAGCGATTCTTTTCTTTGTGATGGATATAAGTCAGTCCGTTCTTTTCCGCTTCTTCGCGGATAACAGGGATGTCATCCACATAAAATCCGCTCATGTATAGTTCCGCTCCGGGATGCATACAAGTGACATATTGTTTCATATCATTCAGTAGGATATTGCGGTTAATATTAGCTATAACCACATCAAACGGCCCTTTTCCGGAAAGTGAAGAGGCATCTCCTTGAGAAACGGCAATATTATCTACGTGGTTCAATTCGATGTTTTCGATAGAGTTTCGTACACACCATTCGTCTATGTCGATAGCGGTACATGGATGTGCGCCTTTCATTCGTGCAAGGATGGCGAGAATAGAAGTTCCACAACCCATATCCAGCAATGATTTATCTTTCAGCTCGCTATCCAACAGTTCTTCGATAATAAGGCTGGTAGTCTCGTGATGTCCTGTGCCGAAAGCCATTTGCGGATTGATTACGATATCGTATTCTGCTTTAGGAACATCCTGATGAAATGTACTGTGGATTACACAGCGGTCACCGATGATAATCGGTTGAAAGAAATTCTTTTCCCATTCCTCGTTCCAGTCCTTGTCTTCTGCTTCTGCATATGTATAGGTGATTTCCGTATCGGGTAGGGGAAATTCGGCGATTGCATTCTTTATGGAGGTTTCGTCACATAAAGTTTGTTGGATATATGCGGTTAATCCGTTCTCATTTTCAACAAAACTCTCGAAGCCGGTTTCGCCTAATACGGCAGCTAATACATCATTTACAATCTCTGTGGACGGATTCGTATGAAAAGTGAACTCAAAATACTTCATAGTTGTTTCTAATGCTGGTGAATAATGTGCAAAGATAATCACAATTTTAGGGAAATCCCTACTATCCTTTGGGGAAAATCTCCCCAAGGCGATAAATCTCTTCCTTATCTTTGTAACGTGAATAAGTTTAAGTAATTACATAAACCCAGATGATATGAAAAAGATTGTTTACTTCTTGCTAGTTGCCTTGTGTCTCCCGATAGGCTTGATGGCACAAAGCGTTGATGACGACCTTTACTTCGTACCTTCCAAAGACAAAAAGGAGAAAAAAGAAACTCCGGTGAGGAAGGAACCGAAGAAACAGGTGACAAACATCTATACTTCACCGGGAACTACAGTTGTGGTTCAGGACCGTAGGGGGAGAACACGGGATGTGGATGAATATAACCGCCGTTACGATGCACGTGATAATGAATTCGTAATGGATAATGATACCTTATATATAAAGGAAAAATCTACTCCGGACTTGGATGGGGAATGGGTGACCGGCGAATTCAATGGTACGCAGGACGACTATGAATATGCCGAACGCATCATCCGTTTCCGTAATCCGCGTTTCGCTATCAGTATCAGCAGTCCGTTATATTGGGATGTAGTCTACGGACCGAATTCTTGGGACTGGAATATATATACCGATGGTATGTATGCTTACGCATTCCCGACATTCAGTAATCCACTTTGGTGGGATTGGCGTTATGGTTCATACGGCTGGGGCTGGAACTATGGTTGGGGCTGGAATCGTCCTTATTATGCTTGGGGATATTATCCGGGCTATTGGGGCGGCTGGCATGGCGGCTACTGGGGTGGCTGGTATGGCGGTGGATATTGGGGACATCATCATCATTGGCACGGTGGTCCTAGCTGGGGCTGGGGCGGTGGAGGCCGTTGGACTGGTCCGACTTATACAAACCGTCGTTCGTATGGACAAAGCAGTTACAGAAATTCTTCTACTGTACGTCGATATGGTTCAAGCGCCACTCGTTCTGGTGGTTCTGCTGTTCGGTCAACTGGGAGTTCGTCTCGTACCTCCGGATCAGCTTATGGCAGGGGAACAAGCACAACAAGACGTGTGGTAGGTACGCGTTCTTCGGATGAGCGTTATGGCTCAAGTACTCGTACGGGAAATTCATCACGTCGTGGCAGTACTTATTCTCGGCCAAGTAGTACTCGGACTAGTGGAACAGGAACCGGTTCTTCTTATTCCCGTTCTTCTGGAGTGAGAAGTGGCAGTAGTGGAACGAGAACATCTACTTACAATCGCGGTAGTTCTTCCACTCCACGCAGCAACTATTCTAACGGTAATAGTAGCCGTCGTTCATCATCTTATGGAACTTCTCGTTCATCATCTTCCCGCAGTTATTCACCTGCCTCTTCAGGTGGTAGTTCGCGTGGCAGCTATTCTTCCGGTGGGGGAGCCGGCAGATCTTCTGGCGGAGGAGGTTCTTCTCGTAGCGGTGGTAGAAGATAAAACGAAGGGTATTAATTAAATGGAATGAAAGGTATGAAAAAGATACTTATGTTAGCTGTATTGGGACTATTTGTTTCTGCAGCTTCGGGATTAGCACAGACTATTTATGATGGTGCTAAACTGACGGGAAAAGATTTAAATGGAACTGCCCGGTTTGTCGGAATGGGAGGTGCTATGGGGGCACTTGGTGGAGATATTTCTACCATAGGGACCAATCCGGCCGGTATTGGGCTTTATCGTAGCAGTGATATAATGACTTCTTTCGGTTTCTCATCTTATGGAAGTGAAAGCAAGTATTTAGGCAGTAAGTGGAATTCGGATAAAAACAGGGCTTCATTTGATAATATCGGATTTGTATTTTCATCAAAGATCGGAAACACTACTCCCTTACGCTATGTGAATTTTGGATTTAACTATCATAAAGCAAAGTCTTTCTATAAGAATATGGAAATGAACGGTGATCTTGGTAATTATTCACAGACATTCTTGATGGCTTCTCAGGCTGACGGAATTTCAAATTGGGGAAATCCGTTTGATACTAATGATATAGGTTGGCTTTCTGCTGTAGGATATGAGGGATATGTAATCAGTCCGAGCCTTACAACTACGCAGAATGAATTTCCGTATAAAGATAAGGAAGGTAATCAGGTAGTAAATAATGAGGGAAAGCCTCTGTTTTATGATTATGATTATTATAATACAATCGTTCCGGATGGAGTATAGGCAGATGCACCGCACAGGGACTGTACAATATTTGCACTCCCGTGCTTGAGGAGGAAGTACAGCCCGGAGATCTTGTGTTTTTCAAAGGAACATACGCAACATACGGCGTCTCTCACGTCGGAATCTACATGGGAAACGCGGAAATGCTGCACTGCGGAGATCCGATTTCCTATGCCGACCTGACTCTGCCATACTGGAAACAGCACTTTTTCGCATACGGAAGACTGCCTGAGAACTGAAAGGAGAATTATGAATCCCAAAATATCCAAACTGAAAGCGGAGAAAGAGAAAAATCTTAAAAAAATTGCTGACATGAACGCGCGGAACGAAGAAATTGACAAGCTGATTACGGAGCTTGAAAACCTTGACATAATCGGACTTGTGCGTGAATGCCGCATCACACCCGAGGAACTTGCGAAACTGCTCAAAAACATAACGGAGGAAAAAGCATGACAAAACGAATCATTTCGCTGACACTGACTCTTATCTGTATCACCCTGTTCTGCCTGCCTACCTATGCCATGGCTGAACCTGACGCAGAAGAAACCTACCCGCCGCTCACGGAAGATGGAAACATGACGGTGACGGACGATATATATCAGCTCATTGTTGAGAAAATCACGCAGACGGGAGAGGATGGAACGGAAGTTATCGAGACAACGGTAATTGAAAACAAGCAGTTCATAACGGTTCACACACGCTCGGGGGCTGAATTTTACATCGTAATCGACCGCAGCCGCGACAGCGAGAACGTGTACTTCCTAAATCAGGTAGATGACGAGGATCTGTTCGCTCTTCTTGAAGCAAACGATTCTGCAACCCCATGCACCTGTGCGGAAAAGTGTGCGGCGGGAGAAGTAAACACCGACTGTGACGTGTGCAGGATGAATATGAAGTCTTGTACGGGGAAAGAAATTGTCCGAGAAGAGCCTACCGCTGAACCTGAGCCGGATAAGTCTGATAAAAAGTCGAACAATATGCTTCCTGTGGTGTTTGTAATTCTGCTGATCGGCGGCGGAGCGGCTGTGTATTTCTTGAAATTCCGCAAGAGCATATCTTCTACAAAAGTTCTCATAATTTTCCTAATTAAGATTTCGTTTCGCCTACAGGTTTTCGACCTGTTTTTGCAGAGCTGTAAACCTTGCGTCACCTATCAGTGGAGCAATTTCAGGGGATGCCAGCTTTTCCATGCACTTTACGCGAACCACCTCACGAGATAGCGGTATGTATGCCCAGTTAATTTTGGATTGGCGGATGAAAAGCGAGATATGCTCTCGGTCAGGATTCATACGGGCGATACAGTTGTCTATTGCTTTTTCTACGCAGTCCATGGCACGCTCACATTCTTCCATGGCAAGATACGCCTGTGCGAGAAGAATATAGCAGTCGCCGGAGTCAAAGTCGTAATACGGTGCCGGTTTTCCGTCAAACAACGCGTCCATCGCCGCAAAATACCGCTCGTATACAATGGCTGCTTCTGCATATGCGCCGGCGGTGTAATAGGCTTTCGCGAGAGTTACAGTATTGTATTCAAGTGCCTGTAGACTGTAGTCGATTTCTGTGCTGACGTATGCGACTGCGTCCTGCGCATCCCCAGCAGCGGTACGGATGAACGCTTTGTGTGAATTTGCCGTGAAATCTGTTCGTTCCGGATACTTTTCCGCTTCATCCATCGCTTCTGTGTACCGTCCGGCTGCAACAAGCTGATAAATAAGGATCTGTCTGGCGCGAAAGGCATCGCCGGTATTTTTCGTATACGAAATTACCAGTCTGGCGCGGCGGATCGTATCGGCAGCAATGTCTGCGGCGCGTTCCCCTGCGTAAATCCAGCCGTTCTCCGGCAGCGACAGACTTTCCCCGAGTGCAATGCTTTCTTTAAGCAGCGTAAGATTACCGGGATAACGCCGCAGTCCCGACGAGATATAGTCGTACGCCGCGAGATAACTGTCCACGTCGCCATAGATAATCTTCACCTGTGCGTCATGCAGGATAGTCTGGACTTCTGTCTCTGCTGTGGTGGAATCCAGCCCGAACAGCACGTCAGTAGTTACGCCGAATACACCTGCCAGCGGTACGATTTGCGCGATATCCGGAAGTCCGACATTGTTTTCCCATTTTGAGATTGCCTGAGATGTCACACCGAGCAGCTCAGCGAGTGTTTCCTGTGTCAGATTCTGCTCAATGCGCAGCCTACGAATCGTTTGACCCATCGAGCGTGTGTTTTTTTCGCATTCGTTCATGATATTATATCCTCGTCTTTGAAAAATTCAGCGCGGCGCCTTTGCTGTGATCATAGTATATCATATATGGCGGCAAAAGTGAAGCGACACATCGGCAATGCGCAGGACAACGCGGCGTTGGAAAGGGACGAACAATATTGATAACATTGCCGATATGCTCTCAGACCTCACAAAGAACTACCATGCCGTACAAGGAGCAGAGGTTCTGTTCCCGTCAGGACGAGACGTCATAGGTCGTTGTCCCAGATGCGGGAGCGAGGTTACGGAATCAAAGAAAGGCTTTTTCTGCGAGAACACACAGTGCCGTTTCGGAATGTGGCGCGACAACAAGTTCTGGAAAAGCAAACACGTGACGCTGACAAAGGCACAGGCTTCGGAAATGCTGCAAGGCAGGCGTGTGCATATGAAGGAACTTTATTCCGAGAAGACCGGCAGGACATACGACGCATATGTAAAGCTGGACGACAACGGCGAGTTTGTACGCTATCGCATGGAATTTGAAAGGGGGAGCGGCAAATGAACCTAACTCCTGCGGAAAAAGAGACGATTATCTTAACGTCCGAAGCGGACAATACTGCGAGTGTGTATACATACGATTCACGCCTTATACGAAAGCTTGAGCGTCTCCATAAGCTGTTTCCCGACAAAATCCACCCGATAAAGGAAGAAAACCACGGTGCGGTAAACTACACAGTTCCAAAGACCTGTATCGTGATATACCCTCCGCATACGGAAGAATGGAAAAAGAAAGCAAGAGAACGTGCAAAGATAACGGGATTTAAGCCGAAGAATGCAGATAAGTAATCTGCGATAACTGAATACTGCCCTTGCACGTGCTGGTATCATTCAGCCATGCAGGGGCTTTTTTTGTTTGCGAATTCAAAAAGGAGGTAGCAATGCCCGAGACAAAATACACATCCTACGCCGAACTTGCCGAGAAAACACTGCGCCGTATCACAGAAAACACCGACAACTGGACTGCTTTTCTTTCGTCATGCGCGAACCTGTATAAATATCCATTTGCCGACCAGCTCATGATATACGCCCAACGCCCTGATGCTACAGCCTGTGCCGATTTTGACACATGGAACAAGCGTATGGGACGGTATGTGAAGCGTGGTTCAAGCGGAATCGCACTGATTGACGACAGCAAAAATACACCGAAGCTACGGTACGTGTTTGACATAGCCGACACGGGAGCACGGGAAAACACTCCTGAATTTCACCTGTGGCAGTGCGATAGGGAACAAGTTGACGCGGCTCTTCGTGCAGCATACGGAGTTGAAACAGGGGAGACTTTCAGCAAAATCGAATCGATATCCGAGACGCTTGCCGCGGAATACTGGACAGAGCACAGGCGAGACATTGCCGACATCATTGCGGAATCTTTTTTAGAAGAGTATGATATAGATACAGTATCCGTT
>ERZ860322.1906-NODE-1906-length-10880-cov-2.302725_pt1 | contig 10880 bp, 8 predicted proteins | sample MGYA00509979_ERZ860322 | MGnify/ENA primary metagenome ERZ860322 (study PRJEB30046, sample SAMN00715217) | human gut metagenome | study: EMG produced TPA metagenomics assembly of the A metagenome-wide association study of gut microbiota in type 2...
ATTAATCTACAACTGCAATAACTTCTACTTCACAAAGAACATTTTTAGGAAGCTGCTTTACTGCTACACAACTTCTTGCAGGTTTTCCTGTAAAATATTTTTCATAAATTCCATTAAAAGTTGTAAAATCTTCCATATTTGCTAAGAAACATGTTGTTTTAATTGTGTTTTCATAATCTACACCGGCTGCATTTAAAATTGCCCCTAAATTTTTCATTACCTGAGTAGTCTGTTCTTCAATTGTTGTCCCAACAATTTCACCTGTTGTAGGATTTAATGCAATTTGTCCTGATGTATATAAAATTCCATTTGCAATAACTGCCTGTGAATAAGGTCCTATTGCTGCAGGGGCCTTGTCTGTGATAATCTTCTTCATGTTAAATTCCTCCTATAACTAATATGTATAGCCTCTTTTTATCAAAGACTAATTGTCGAAAGCTTTCACAAAATTAAGTTTGTTGATTTTGTTTTCTAATTATATTTCTCTCAATAAATGCTATCAAATTGCATCTAAAAAGTCAATTATGCAAGTGCTTTATTTCCTGTGTAAAGTTGATAATATTTACCCTTTTGTTCAATTAGTTCATCATGAGTTCCTCTTTCAATAATACGTCCCTGTTCAAGTACCATTATACAGTCAGAATTCTTTACAGTTGATAATCTGTGGGCGATAACAAATGTTGTTCTTCCCTTCATCAGTTTATCCATACCTTCCTGTACTAATTTTTCAGTTCGTGTATCAATTGAACTTGTAGCTTCATCCAAAATTAATACCGGTGGGTCAGCAATTGCTGCTCTTGCGATTGCCAATAACTGTCGCTGCCCCTGTGATAAATTTGCTCCATCTCCAGTTAACATTGTGTCATATCCATTAGGAAGACTCATAATAAAATTATGTGCATTTGCAAGTTTTGCAGCAGACTCAATTTCTTCTTTTGTTGCGTCTAATTTACCAAAAGATATATTTTCAGCTACAGTACCTGTAAATAAATGTGTATCCTGTAATACAATTCCTAAAGAATGTCTTAAATCATCTTTTTTGATTTTATTTATATTTATGCCATCATATCTGATTTTTCCATCCTGAATATCATAAAATCTATTAATAAGATTTGTAATAGTTGTTTTACCGGCACCAGTTGAACCTACAAAAGCAATCTTTTGACCCGGTGTTGCAAACAAATCGACATTATGAAGAACAATTTTGTCATCGTTGTATCCAAAGTCAACATCGTCAAATACAACATCTCCTGTTAACTGTTTGTATTCTAATGTTCCGTCTGCCTTGTGAATATGTTTCCATGCCCAGATTCCTGTCTTTTCTTTTGCTTCAACAAGTTTATCGCCTTCGAATTTTGCATTTACTAATGTTACATAACCATTATCTGTTTCAGGTGTTTCATCTAGCAACTTAAATATTCTGTCAGCACCAGCTAATGCCATAACAATTGCATTTACCTGCTGACTGATCTGATTTATAGGCATTGAAAAATTCTTATTAAATGTAAGGAAACTTACTAATCCACCCAATGTTAATGCATTTCCTAAAAATGTAACTTTATTTATTGCTAAAAATCCACCTACAATCGCTGTCAATGCATAACTTACATTTCCAAGCTGAGCATTTATAGGCCCTAATATATTTGCAAATTTATTTGCATTATTAGCACTATTATATAGCTGATTATTTATTTCAACAAAATCGTTAATATTTATCTCTTCATGGTTGAATACTTTAACTACTTTCTGCCCTTCCATCATTTCTTCGATAAATCCATTAACTTTACCTATATCTTTTTGCTGCTTAATAAAATATTTACCACTAAGTCCTGCTGATTTTTTTGTTGCATATAACATAATCGCAATCATAATTAAAGTTACAATTGTTAAAGGTATACTTAATGCAACCATGCTGGCAAATACCGTAACAATTGTTATACCACTGTTTAAAAACTGTGGCATGCTCTGACTAATCATCTGTCTTAGAGTATCAATATCATTAGTATACATAGACATTATATCGCCATGTGAATGTGTATCAAAATATTTAATTGGAAGTTTTTCCATATGTTCAAACATCTGATTTCTCAAATTTCTCAATGTTCCCTGTGTAACATAAACCATTATTCTGTTGTATGCAAACGTAGATAATGCACCTATTCCATAAAATACAGCTACCTTTAACATTGCATACATAAGTGGTGTATAATTAGGGGCTCCGCCGGCGTTTAAAGTTTTAACCATTGGTATTATATAAATATCTATAAGATTTTTTGTAAACCATGTTCCCTGAACATTTGCTACTACACTAAGTACTATACAAATTGCAACAACTATAAGAGCTGCTCCATAAGATTTGAACAGCATACCAAATAATCGCTTCATAATAATTCCCGGATTATCAACCTTTGGCTTTGGTCCACGTCCTCTGCTTCCAGGTCCTCCTTTAAATTCTTTTACTTTTTCAGCCATTACTGTTCACCTCCGTTCTCATCAAAATCTCCGCTTCCTTCAGTCTGAGATTCATATACATCTTTATAAATTTCATTATTTTTAAGTAATTCTTCATGAGTTCCAAATCCATTAATTTCACCGTTTTCCATAACGATTATTTTATCTGCACTTTCAATACTTGAAATACGTTGTGCAATAATAAATTTTGTAGTATTTGGTATTTCCTGTGCAAATGCCTTTCTGATTTTTGCATCAGTTGCTGTATCAACAGCACTTGTTGAGTCATCTAATATAAGAATTTTAGGTTTCTTTAGCAACGCTCTTGCTATACAAATTCTTTGTTTCTGACCACCTGATACATTTGTACCTCCCTGCTCAATATATGTATTGTATTTTTCAGGAAACTTTTCAATAAATTCATCTGCGCAGGCAAGTTTACAAGCTGCTATACACTCTTGTTCAGTTGCATTTTCATCTCCCCAGCGAAGATTGTCTAAAATAGTTCCGCTAAACAATACATTTTTCTGCAAAACTACAGAAACCTCGTTTCGCAATGTATCTAAATCGTATTCTCTTACGTCTTTTCCACCAACTAAAACTTTTCCTTTGTTAACATCATATAAACGACATATAAGGTTAACAAGACTTGTTTTAGCACTACCTGTTCCACCGATAATACCTATTGTTTCTCCAGATTTAATATCTAAATTAATGTCTTTTAAAACATAGTTCTTACCATTTTCTTTGTATTTAAAATTAACATTGTCAAATTTTACACTTCCATCTTTTATTTCAAATATAGGATTTTGAGGGTTTGTAATGCTGCTCTTTTCGTCTAATACTTCTACAATACGTTTTGCACTTGCAGCACTCATTGTTACCATAACAAATACCATCGAAAGCATCATTAAACTCATAAGAATATTCATACAGTATGCAAGCAAACTTGTTAGTTCTCCTGTATCGAGCGTAGGATTTGCATTCACAATCATGTGTGCACCTACCCAGCTTATTAAAAGAATACATGTATACACTGTTATCTGCATTACAGGTGAATTATAAGAAATAATTGTTTCTGCTTTTACAAACATGTTATATACATTATTACTTGCCTTATGAAACTTATCTGTTTCATATTCTTCTCTTACATAAGCTTTAACTACACGAATTGCTGATACATTTTCCTGCACGCTTTCGTTTAAATCATCATATTTTCTAAAAACCTGTTTAAAATATTTATTTGCATTTAACATAATAAATACTAAAATAATTCCTAAAATTATAACTGCAATTAAATATATTGTTGCAATTCTTGGGCTTATGTAAAATGCCATTGCCATAGCACATATCATACTAAATGGTGCTCTAATACACATTCTAAGAATCATCTGATATGCATTCTGTACATTAGTAACATCCGTTGTCATTCTTGTTACAAGTCCTGATGTACTAAATTTGTCAATATTTGCAAATGAAAATGTCTGAATATTTCTAAACATTGCTTCACGCAAATTTTTAGCAAATCCTGTGGATGCCTTAGCACCTGTAATTCCTCCACCCATTCCTGCAATTAGACCTAATAATGCAAAAACAAACATTATTACACCCATCATTACAATATAATTAGTGTCACCTTTTCCATTATTTCCATTAATTCCATTATTAATAATTAAGCCCATAATAAATGGAATTAATGTTTCAAAAATTACTTCTCCAATCATAAATATAGGAGTTAATATTGAAGCCGTTTTATACTCTTTGACTTCCTGTAATAATCTTTTAATCATAACGTTCTCCTTAATCCTTTAAATTATCAATAGCCTTATTTAACAATCTGTAAAAAGTTTCCTTTTCTTCGTCAGTAAAGGATTTGACCACTCTGCTTTCCATAATTTCTCTTCCCCTTTCCATTTCATAACTTATATCCTCTGCTTTTTTTGTCAAAAATATATTCCTGCATCTTCGATTATCTTCATCTACAACAACTCTAACCAATCCTTTTTCCTGCATTCTTTTCAAAAGCCCAATAGTTGTAGAATGCTGAATATCAAGTTCATTCGAAATATCTTTTTGAGTTATTTTCATCTTGGGATTATCTTCTATGAAACGTAAAACACGCATTTGAGAAAAAGTCAGTCCGACTCTTTCAAGTTCCTGATTAAAATTTTGTTTGAATACTTTATCAAGTTTCTTAATTAATATTCCATAATGTTCCAAATTTTCACCTCATACTAAAAAATCTTACAACATGTAGCACGCTACATATTGTAAGATTTTTTCATCTTTAAGTCAATAATTTATTTTAACAAAATTGTGAAGAAAGTATGAAATCTATCTGTTCATGTGTTTCTTCTTCGCTATTAGAGTTGTCTATAAACTCATCTGAAACACGATTAAATTCTTCTTCGGACATTTGATTCATAATAACGTTTCTTGTCTTTTCTTCACTATATCCTCTGCTATCCATCAATCTCTTAATTCTTTTTTCTAAATCACAATAAACATACCATATTTCATCGCACATTTTATCAATACCACTTCCAATTAAGATAGCTGACTCAACAATAACAAGTTGATTTGAACTATTATTGATTCTGTCAGTTATTTCCTTAATTGTTCCCGGATGAGTAATATTGTTTAATGTCTCTAATTTTTTTGCATCATTAAATACAATTTTCGCGAGTTTTTTTCTGTCTATATTATCATCTTTATCTAGGCTCTCGGGAAATTCTCGTATCACCTTATTGTATACTTCATTTCCCTTTTCCATGATTTCTTTAGCCACCTTATCAGCTTCGATTATATAAGCATTGTATTTTTCTTTTAAATATGTGAGGACTGTAGACTTTCCACAGCCCACACCACCTACTATTCCTATTATCATTTATTTGTTTCCTTATTAGATGTATATTAAATACATTTTTTATTGTTATTTATAATTTTGTATTATGAAGTAATCTTTAATGAGCTTCATTCCAGTTGTTCCCAACTTCAACCTCAACTTCTAACGCCACACGCAAATCAGCCGCATTCTTCATATTATCAACTAAAATTTGTTTTACCTGTTCCACTTCATCTTTGTAAGCTTCAACCAACAATTCATCATGAACCTGCAATACTATCTTTGATTTTAAATTTTGTTCTTTTAAAGCTTTGTCCACGTTAATCATTGCGATTTTCATAATATCTGCAGCTGTTCCCTGAATCGGTGCATTCATGGCAACTCTTTCCCCAAACGATTTTTGCATAAAATTGCCACTTTTCAATTCCGGTATCGGACGTCTTCTTCCAAATAAAGTAACTGAATAGCCTTTTTCTTTTGCACTTTCGACAGCATCATCCAAATATTTTTTTACGCCCGGATAACTTACAAAATAGTCCTTGATATATTTATCAGCCTCTTTTCTACTGATTGATAAATCCTGGCTTAATCCAAATGAACTGATTCCATAAACAATTCCAAAATTTACTGCTTTAGCATTGCTTCTCTGTTCTTTAGTAACTTCATCTAAAGGTACATTAAATACCAAAGATGCTGTGCTTTGATGTATATCCTTTGCTTCTTTATAAGCATTTATCAGATTCTCATCATCTGACATATGAGCTAAAATTCTAAGTTCAATCTGAGAATAATCTGCATCTACAAACACACATCCTTCTTTTGGAACAAATACTTTTCTAACTTCTCTACCAAGTGCAGTTCTAACAGGAATGTTCTGAAGATTTGGATCAGTACTGCTGATTCTTCCTGTCGCAGTAATTGTCTGATTAAATTTGCCATGAATTCTACCATCTTCTTCTATAAACCCGGCAAGTCCATCTGCATAAGTTGATTTTAATTTTGTAACCTGTCTGTAAGATAATATTTTTTCAACAAACGGATAATCCGGCTTTAATTTTTCTAAAACATCCGCAGATGTCGAATAACCTGTTTTTGTCTTTTTGCCACCCGGAAGACCCATTTCGTTAAATAAAATTTCACCAAGCTGTTTAGGTGAATTTATTTTAAATTCATGTCCGGCCTCTTTATAAATTTCTTCTTCAAGCGTTTTAATACTTTCAGCTAGCTTATCACCATATTCTTTTAATGAATCAGCCTCAACCTTAATACCTGTTTTTTCCATATCATACAATGCATACGTCAAAGGAACCTCAATCTTTTCATATAAATCTATCATTCCTTCGTTTTCTAATTTTTCTTTTAAATCATAAATATTTCCAGGCTCAAAAAGATAACCATTAACGCCATCCTTTATTAACTCTGGAATTCCTCCAATATTACTTCCAATAACTGGTGTATAATTACTAAAACTTTCATATATTTTATAATTTGCGAAAATTTCATCATATGCAGGCACTTCAAACTCTAAATAGTCTCTTGCTATATCATCATATTCGTAAGTAGATTTCAAGGGATTAAGTAAATATGCTGCAATTCCTGCATCAAATAATTTATTTTCAGTCTCCGTTTCTACAAATCTAAGATTACTTTTTATATCATTCACACTAACTTCTACGGCATTACTTACAATGTAATTTAATTTTTCTTTTAAATATTCACCTGTTATAAACCCACTTACAGGAATATAGTATGTTTCATCATCACTTATAGTTATAGAAATTCCTCTGATTTCATCATTATTTAAATCGATAAACAATCCAACTTTCTTTAATTTTTGAATTTCTGACAATAGATTTTCAACTTCACCAAAATCCTCCATTAACTTAAAGTTTTCTTCAAAAGTATTTTCTGTGCTTATTGAATCAAATTTAGAAATCATGCTTTTAAATTCAAATTTCTTTACCATTGCAAGTGCTTCTTTATTAAACATATCTTCTAAAACACAATCAGATATTTTCACTTCAACAGGTACGCTTGTATTTATAGTAGCAAGTGTTTTGCTCATTTGGGCCATATCAAAATGTTCTTTTAAAGCTTCTCTGTTTCTTTTATTTTTTATATCATCTGCATGTTCAAATGCATTTTCAATAGAACCATATTCACTTATAATTGTAGTTGCACCTTTTTCTCCAATCCCCGGAACTCCTGGAATATTATCAGAAGAATCTCCCATAAGTGCCTTCACATCAATAAATTCCTTAGGTGTCACGCTGTATTTTTCTAATACCTGTGTAACATTATAATCTTCAATTTCTGTTTTTCCTTTTTTTGTTTTAGGGATTCTGATTTTAACATGTTCTGTTGCTAACTGAAGTAAATCTCTATCTCCTGAAATAACAGACACCTCAAGTCCCTGCTCTTCACCTGCTTTAGATAGTGTTCCAAGTATATCATCAGCTTCAAATCCAGCAAGTTCAGTTGTTTTAATATTCAAAGCCTTAAGCATTTCTTTCATCAAAGGTACCTGCTGTTTTAATTCAGGAAGCATTGGCTTTCTTGTACCCTTGTATTCTTTGTACATTTCATGCCTAAATGTAGGTTGATGTACATCAAATGCAACGCATAAATATTTTGGATTTTCCTCATCAATAATTTTAAACAAAATATTTAAAAAACCAAAAATAGCATTTGTATGTGTTCCTTCAGAATTTGTAAAATCAGGGACACCATAAAATGCTCTGTTTAAAATACTATGTCCATCTATTAATACTAATTTATCTCTCACTTGATTTCTCCATTTCCATCTGTTTATTTATATATATCCAATAAGAACGCCAATCAAAAATCCAATTATACATATAACTATAATGCCACATACAACAATTGATATTTTAGTTGCCCACTTTTGTTTTTTTTGTTTTGTAAACCATTCATCATAAAAACTGAATATATCTTCTAATTCCTGGTCATACCCAACATCCTCTCCACTATTGTCAGGTGCCGGTACATCACCTAAACCTCTATTAATTAAATAATATAATTCTAAATCTTCCCTACATTTTTTACAGGTTCTTGCATGTTCAATAAATTCTTCAAGTTCATCTGTATATTCAATTTTATCAAAAATAAAATCATGAATTAAATTTTGAAATTCTCTGCATTCCATACATTTATTCATAACAAGTAATTTACTTATTATTCTCCTTTTTACACAAAAATTCAACCTCTTTGCAATACCATTATAATACATCATTTACTATTACACGTCAAAGCAAAAAAGTAATTGACTTTTTTATATATCAATGTTACAATCTATTTCGTTGTATGCGGATGTGTCGGAATGGCAGACGCAGCAGACTCAAAATCTGCCGGGGTTTCCCCGTGCGGGTTCAAGTCCCGCCATCCGCATTATATAAAAGGCACAAGATATATCTTGTGCCTTTTTGTTATGCACAATGAGTCAAATACTATCAGCCTTTTGCTTGCAAAAAAGGCTGATAGTATTTGACGAATGTATAATCACTGAGAAGTAGCGTAGCGGATTCGAAGCGTTATTCATGGCAAAGCATTGTGCATAAAGAAAATTGCCAGCTTTATATTTTTTAAGCTGGCAATTTATATTTACATTATTTAATTTCAACTAATGAATACGAATCTCCAGATACATTTGCTCTAAAACATGCCCCTGTGTCGCATGAAATTGCGTATGTATCTTCTTTTGTTATTGAACCTGAATCAGATTCTATTGAAAACGAAACAATATAGTAGTTCTTTTTTTCTACTTTGGCAATACTCTTATACGTAAAGTAAGCTACATCGCCATTTTTATACTCACCATATTCATTTTCCATTGTTTTATTTTTTACAAGAATTGTTGTAAGCATGCTTACTGCCTGATCATATGAATATTCATATACTTCTTCGTAATCATAAACTCTTGTTACAACTTTACTGTATATTCCTTCAGAATTCATTGCAATAAATGAAAATACTGTGTTTCCTTTTGGCATCTTAATTTCTTTTGTATATTCTGTTGATTTAGAATCAGGAATACTTCCATCTTTAGTATAATATATTTTGCAATCTGCATCGGCAGTTACCGTTATTTTCTTCTGAGTATCATAAACTCCGCTGTCAATGCTTACCACAGGCATATTTACTGTAGGAAACTCTAATCTATATCTGGCAGTCAATTCTTTACTACTCTTTCCATTTGAATCAATAGAAATAGCTTTAATAGTATAAGTACCCTGTTTTTCAAATTTAATTGGCGTGGAATACTTTGTACTATCTTCTGATGGTTCTGAACCATCGAGAGTATAATATATATCCAAATTATTAGATACATGTAATGATATTTCTATCGGTTTGCTATATGTTCCTGTTTCCACACTTGGATTTGGAATTGTTCCATCAAAATTAGACAATTTTTCTTTAATGGAATAATCTCCAACCGAATCAATTAATTTATCAATTTTATCACTCATATCATTATTTTGATACAAAATAATCAACGCTTCATAATATGATATTTCTTTTGGGTTTAATGAAATAAGTTTCTCAAGAACACTAATTTCTTCATCGGCATATTCACCCATATATTCATAGCAATGCCATAATTTTTCATATACGGACACTCTTTCTGAATTATTTATTGCGTGATTAGATGCACTATTATATTGAGTCGCTGCAGCTGCATAGTTTTTAGCATCGTAATAATCGTTTCCTGCTTTATAATACTTATTAAACTTTTCTTCATTTTTTGATCTTGTAAACAGCACAACAGAAACAACTATTACAGCTGCAAATAATATTCCTAATATTGTTAATATAATTATATTCTTTTTACTTTTCTTTTTAGGCTTTTTATTTACACTTTGATAAGATGGTTCATCGTTCTTAATTCTCGATTTCTGATTGTCAAATCTACTTATCTGAGGCTCTTTTTTCTTTTCATTTTCTTCAAAAGTATTCTCTTCAAAATCAATCGGTTTTCTATTAATCGGGGTTTCCATTACATCTTTTTTATGTAAATCAATATTGGTCTTTGTGGCATTTAAATCTGAACTAATCCCGCTTACTATTCTGGTTGCAGAGAGATCATCATTATTCAAATCAATATTATTGACGGTCTCATTGTCACCATTTGAATATAACGGTGCACCACAAACAACACAAAAAGATTGATCACTTTCGCATTTTGCTCCACATTTTGGACAATTCATAATTACATCTCCTTCTTAATTATGGATTTTACTTGAATATATCATAATTACCATTTCTTTGTAAACATATACTCTATTCATCTCTCTGTGAATATACACATCCACAGTAATTTTGTCGATATAAATCATACTCTTTCGACAACTCTATCGATCTTTTATAACCCTCTTTCTTCTTAAAGTCTGAAAACAAATATGGAATTTTATATTCTATCGACAGTTTTTCTCCAATAGAATTTAATTTTTCTGAGTTTTTTAATGGGCTAATGGATAAAGTTGTTGTAAAGAAATCAAAGTTCTTTTCTGATGCATACTTTGCAGCCTTTCTTAGGCGAAGTTCATAACATCTAAAGCATCTTTCT
>ERZ860322.1907-NODE-1907-length-10876-cov-9.050642_pt1 | contig 10876 bp, 9 predicted proteins | sample MGYA00509979_ERZ860322 | MGnify/ENA primary metagenome ERZ860322 (study PRJEB30046, sample SAMN00715217) | human gut metagenome | study: EMG produced TPA metagenomics assembly of the A metagenome-wide association study of gut microbiota in type 2...
TCAAAATTTTCAATTTCGTAAACAAAAATACTAAAAAACCGTGTCTCCCCTAATTTGAGAAACACGGTTTTTCGACAGTCTGCAACCACCGCTAAGCGGTGGTTGTTGCTTATGTCGATAAAAACGGCACAATCGGATAAAAGCCGACTGTGCCGTAAGGCTGTGCTTTTTATTCAGGATATCAGCAATAGAACTCCATGGGATAAGTGAGATACTCGTTGGGATCAAGCTGATCGGCTGTGACGTAACCCGCGGGTGCGCAGAGAAGCGCGGGGATACGGTTGACTACCGTAGCGCAGGTATGCTCGACCGTTGCGGGCTTTACGACGTGGAATTCGGTGTTCGGTTCGCCCGTAATCTGCCAGTCGCACATATCGCCGTCATCGGGACCGTAGACCTTGCCTATAGTCTCCTCTTCGATTGTAATGCCCTGCATCGTTTCGATAGTCACGACGGCGGACATTCCTATGCAGCGTCCGGCTTCGATAGTCTTGCCGAGAGTCTCGGAATAAATATCGCGGTCAATAATGCACGGCACGTGCTTCTGGTCGATGGATTTAATTGTCAGCCCGAGCTTGTTGCAGATAGCCTCGCTTGCGTTCCAGGCATATGACGGCTCAAACTCATCGGGATGAGCTATCTTCTGCTCGAACTCCTCTGGCGTCAGATCGCAGCCGTGAGCGTTGGCAAGCGCCAAGCCGTATTCATCGACGTTGTAGCTGTATGCACCCTTGATTTTAGTAATCTTATGGCAGCCTCCGGCAACAAGACCGACCATGTTGATCCAGAAGATATCCTGCATACCGCTGCCGGTTATTGTGCAGTTGTTAGCTTTTGCGATTGCATCAAGGCGGTTCGTCTGCACCGCAGCCGTCGTCCAGGGATAAATAGCCTCTTCGCACGTTGTAATAACATTGATACCGCGCGAGACGCATTTTTCAACGTGAGTGTAAATATCGTCTATAAAACTGAACAGCGTAACGATCGCAACATCAGCGTCGCTCTCGTCAAGAACCTTGTCGGCGTTGTCGGAGATTATAACGCCTGTCTTGATGCCCAAGCCGGCAAAATCGCCGACATCCTGCCCCACTACCGCGGGGTTAACGTCAATCGCACCGACTATCTGTGCGCCGTGCTCATGCAGGTAGCGAAGAATGTACTTGCTCATTTTTCCGCAGCCGTACTGTACAACTTTAATTTTTTCCATAGAAATTTCCTCCTATACTGCAATTATTATTTCGGCGGATACGCCGCCTCCTGCAATTATAGTATAAACCCTCTTCTCGGTTGAGAGTCAAGGAAAATCGTAAAAAAATTATCGATTAAATTCTACCGGTACCTGCAGACGCAAAAACATATTGCGTCGACTGTCGTCAAAAACATTGAATTCTGTCATTATTTCGCAAAAATAGTCCCCGCAGACGGTTCGGTTATTCTCCTTGCAGTGCCGCAGCAACAGCTTTGCATATTCAACCTCATCGTCAAAGCTGTCAAGATAGACGCAGGCATACATACCGCTGTCGACAATGACGGTTCCCTGCAGAGTCGGCTGATCCCGATAACCGACAAAAACAAACGTATCCTGAGGAACAAAGTTTCCGTTGATGAAATCCTCTTTTTTTATCGATGTGCCGACATTATATGAATGCGCCTGCAAAAATCCGCGCTCCATAAGCGCCTTGCGCAGAACGACAAGCTCCTGCTCGAAGGCGCGCAAGCCCTCCTCGTAAAAATTGCAGGCACACGGCACGCCCCAGATATAACGCCGATCGATATATTCGAGAACAACCGTGCCGGTTTCGGGCGATTTGCGGTACCGTTCGATAGAGGCTATGGCGCGCTCCACCGCGTCGTGCTGCGCCCGAAGCTCGCGCATCTGACGGTGCAGCTGCTCGTTTTTTTGGGTCAGTATCGTCTCTATCAGCACTATATCCTCTTTTTCGAGCACGTCGCCTATCTCTGTGAGACTCATTCCGAGCTCCTTCATATAGACTATCATATCGAGACGCGCGTTCTGAGCGATATCATAATAGCGGTATCCCGTCTCCGGATCTTTATATTTCGGCTTCAACAGTCCCAATTCGTCGTAGAGCCGCAGCGTCGCAACCGACAAATGGCTCATTTCGGCTGCTTTTCCTATGGACATAAGTCCGTTATCCATTGCTATCCCTCCGCAAAACTCTGTTCTCACTTTAGAGTTTAGCAGTTTTTTCCGATGCCGTCAAGCCTTGGAAAAAGGGATAAGAGAAATTTTCACATGATATCTTTCCGCTGACAAATTATATTTTACCCGGGCGGCCTTTTTATTCAATCGGCTGTCCATCCGAATTTATATGTATGTTAATACAAATCAAGATTGCAGCTTGCTTTTTTCGGTAAATTTGTTATAATCATGAAAAAAGCAGGTTGGAAAGGAAAAATAATATGGACGTTTATCTTGTGAGGCACGGAGAATCTTTATCCAACATCGGCGAATCGCGCGAATTCGACAGTACGCTCTCCCCGAAAGGTGAACAGCAGGCGGAATGCCTCGGTCGGTATTTAGCGAACGTAAAGTTTGACAAGATATATTCAAGCCATATGTGCCGAGCCGTGCAGACGGCGGCGGCCGTTGCACGGCATCAGGAGGGAAACCCCGAAATTATTATTGTCCCGGAATTCTGCGAAACGGAGACGCCCGGTGATTTTGAGGCAAACACAGGGCTTCTCAGGTCGGTCTACCCGAAGTTGAACATAACAAAAACTAGCATGGGAAATGGCTGCGGCGCGGATATAGAGCGTCTTGAATATGCGGTTGATAAGTACATCAATCTCCCCGGATATTCGAACGCCACGGAGACGGTTGTCACGGACGGAAAGCAGAAAAGGTATAATCCGGAAAAAATCCTTATCGTCTCTCACGCGGGAGCTATCTGCTATATGCTGAGCAGCCTCGTGAACTTCCGTTACGACATAAACGTAAATATCGTTCAACACAATACCTGCATAAATAAATTCGAGCTTTTTTTGATAAACGATGTTCCGCGCAAAAGATTTCTGAGATATAACGACGTTCCGCACCTGCCGCAGGAGCTTCGCCTTGAAAGTCAGTTCTAAAATTTCCGATTTATTTAAACTTTATTCTGAATGTTTTAACCTCGTTCGGCTTTATATCAAAGACAAACGACTTTTCGCAATGAGAAAGCGCCTCGCTGTCTTTTTCCATAAGATTGCATTCCGTGACGCTCTCTATTGCCTTGCAAAAGTCTATTTCGCATTTTCCTCTTGAGGAATACGCCTCAAATACGCGCAGAATGTATCCGTCATCATTCTGCGCTTTTTTAAACGCATCGAGAACAACGCCTTTTCTCTTAACGGAGATAAGCTGTTCGCCGTCATGCGAACCGACAGCGGAATAAACAACCGCAGGCGGGTTGTTGAGCGCATAGGCAAGCTCGGATATCCCCGCCTCCTGCCAAGTGCCGGCATGGGGAACGAGCGAATATGTAAACTCGTTATACCCTATGTCTCCCGTGGGGTCGGGGCAGATCGGCGCACGCATAAGTGTTATGTCTATATTGTTCTCGTGAACAGAAAAGCCGTATTTGCAGTCGTTGAGAACGCTCACGCCGTAGCCGGATTCCGAAAGGTCGACCCATTTGTGCATACATGTCTCAAATTTTGCAAGATCGTAGGAGGTATTATAATGAGTGGGGCGCTGTATGGAGCCGTGCGCGATTTCGCTCGTTGAGGAGCAGCTTCTCACGCCGACAGGGAAATTCACCTTGAGCACCTTTTCCCTCTCGTGCCAGTCAACGGCGGTTCTGAAATCTATTTGACGTGAATCTTTTTTTAATGAAATATACTGTGTAACGGTCGATTTGTTAAACTTTCTTAGGATTTTAAGCTCGCCCGCTACGCTGTCGCTTCTGACGGCTTCTACGCTCTCGGCTGTTTTAAGCGGATACGGAGTCATCCGATAATCGAATTCGAGATTCCATGCGCTCTCGTGTATGGGCTTATCCTGATAGATGCACAGTGTGTTGCCGACAGCAGCAAGCACCTCTCTGTCGTTTTCCTTGTCAAATACGGATGTCATCTCGCCGTTATTGTCAAATTCGACCCTTAAAATATTGTTTTCAAGCAGATTTTTTTCTGCCTTGACACACGGTTGTGTCGGATGCTCGCTCTTTGAGAAGCGGTATGTGCGTCCCGAGAGCGACGGAATATTTTCGGCAACAAACGAAATATAATCGCCCGTTTTATCCGACAGCTTGACGCACGGAATCTGTTCGTCCGCATATTCAATGCCGTTATATCCCTCGGGAAGCTTTATCTTGACTTCACCCGTATACGGTACATCCAGATAGTTCACAACCGTAAACGCTTCCGGGTCACGCTCGGAGAACAGGACGTTCAACTTCTCGTTTATGAGCTTTTCAAGTCCTCCGTTTAGCTCAGCGTAGTCCTCTCTCGCATTCTCATATACCTCGTGGATGCTCGAGCCGGGAAGAATATCGTGGAACTGATTTACAAGCAGTATTTTCCACAGCCTTTCAAGCTCTGCGCCGTCATAATCGCTTTTTCCCATGAGCTCGGCGGCGGATGACAATATCTCCGCATTTCTAAGGGCAAACTCACCGCGCCTGTTGTTTTTCTTGACGAACGCCTGACTTGTAAATGTTCCTCTGTGATTTTCAAAATAGAGCTCGCCGTCGTAGACCGGGAATTCGTCGGCTTTTTTGCCGATTTCATCGAAGAATTCGTGTGCGGAGGAATTTACGGTTTCGGGAACGCCGGGGATATTTTTTAATGCCTCTGCACGTTCGAGCATATCGGTAGTAGAACCCGAACCGCCGTCTCCGTATCCGAACATTCCGAACGAAATGTCCGCTATAGACGACTGTTTGTTGCCGTTTCTGCATTCAAAAACACGGCCTACGTCATATTCGCCCTGATACGACACTCTCGTAAAATATGCGGTCACGTCGTCGCCGGAATGGGAGCGCCATTTGAACATTGAATGCAGGAACGCATTGGTATCGTTTGCGCAGAGCTTCGCGGTTATGAAATTTTTCATCCCGGATTTTTTTATAATCTGAGGAAGCGCCCAGGTAAAGCCGAAGCAGTCGGGAAGCCAATAGGTGTCGGAGTCAATTCCGAATTCTCTGACAAAAAACTCTCTGCCGTAAAGGAGCTGCCTTATAAGACTCTCGCCCGAGGCTATATTCGTATCGGCCTCGACCCATGCGTTGCCCATTACCTCCCACTGTCCGGACTTTACTTTTTCTTTGATACGGCTGAAAATATCGGGCGCGTATTTTTTGACCATATCGTAAAGCACGGCCTGGCTCTGAGCAAATTTATACTCCGGATATTCGTCCATGAGCTCGAGAGTGTTCGCAAATGTCCTCACTGCCTTTCGCTCGCTCTCCTTTACGGTCCAAAGCCACGCAACGTCTATATGTGAATGACCGCACATTATAACCTTTCCGGGGTGATAATCCGGCAACTCGCCGAGATGCTTGTTTAAAACATCAAACGCTGGCTTGACGCTGTCTAAAAAATCCTCGCGGGTGAAATCAAATCTTAACACATGAACGCTCTCGTCGACAGCTCTGTAAATTCTCTCGGCGATGACCTTATCATAAATCAACTCTACGCTGTCGAAAAGAGTTCTCACTTTATAGTAATAATCCTCGCACAGCTTATTAACACGTAAAATTCCGGAGGAAACCGCGTCATAATATGTTTCCTTGGCGCCTGCCATAGCGTCGTCGCAGAACCCGCCGCAGCATATTCCGCTCTCGGCCTCTATCTTTATATGCTTGCCCTCATACTTCTCGGGCAGCGGAATATTCTCCCTGCAGACCCAGCCGTTATGAAGCTTTGAGCTAACGCTGCCTATTATTTCGCCGTCAAATCTGATAATTGTCTCGCCGCCGAAATTCATGTTGAAATAGAGCTTCTCGCCCTGTGAGCATACAGGAACATCGCATTCGCACGAAAACCACGCGGCATCATCATATCCCCCGTGCCATCCGGAGCCGACTTTGAAATCCTCCTCGCCGGGATATACAGTGAACCTGCCCTCGCCGTCGTATTTTCCGCGCCTTATTTTCCAGTTGTCAAGGCTGACAACGCTTTCGCTTATATAAGGCTTAATCAGCTCAATTAAATTGGAAAGAACTCTTCTGTTGATTGTAGGCAAAATCAGCACCTCCGTTTTTAGTATATAGTATCATATATAATGGCGATGTGTAAATATATTTTTGTATTAAATATATAAAACAGCAAGCGTATATTTCTTGTGTGATATTATACAGCAGACCCTTGACATGTCGGTCGGCATAGTGCAATATTTTAATATGGATTATAACACAAGAGTAGACATAGTTTGCCAAATCATGGCATCGACGCTCCGTATCCGGTGCCCTCAAGCGATATAGTAACTGAAAAGCTTGAAAAACCGAAAGCTTTTTGCTACACTTAAATTGGAATAATTCCGCCTATATAAAAAAGATTCTATACGGAAGCAAAACAGTCAGGTTTTCAAGAGAGCTTTTGAGCTTTTACAGGTTCGGATGAGGTAAAAACCTTCAAATAAAAAACAAGAAAGAGAGGTAAACTTATAATGCGAAATGTTTTTGTGAAGATTTTTTCGTTGCTCCTGTATATTTTCTCTATCCTCGCTTTGGGAGTGCAAAATCCTACTTTCCCGAATCCGTACAAAACCGTTGATATGTCGAAATTCGAGATGACGTTTGAAGAGGAATTCGACGGTGAACTCGACCGCAGTCTTTGGGTCGGTCATTACACATACGGCAAAACCTCATCCGTCCGCCGCGGCTCTTACTGGAACAATTACATGGCCTACACAGAAAACGGCAATCTTGTTATCCCCTTGAAATATCTCGATGAGGGCATGGGCGGAACGGGCGCCGGGTGGTACACGGCTGGGCTCGATACATCCTCACGCGAGACGGGTTTTCGGCAGAAATTCGGCTATTTTGAGGTTCGCTGCATTCTTCCCAAGGGCGCGGACATCTGGAGCGCATTTTGGATGATGAACGAGGATGTGGTCAATGTCGACGGCTCCGGTCAGGACGGCACCGAGGTTGATGTAATGGAAAGCCCGTATTACGGGCGCATACCGTTCAACAATGTCGTTTACTGCAATCTCCATTATGACGGCTACGGCGAGGCACACAAAGCCAAACAGGTCTCGAGAACCTATGTCAAGGGAAATCCCTATGAGGAGTTCAACACATACGGTGTCGAATGGAATGAGAATGAATATATTTTCTATCTGAACGGCATGGAGTATGGCCGCAGCGATTTCGGCGGCGTTTGCCAAAATCCGCTTTTTCTTATTCTCTCCGTTGAAATGTACGGCGAGAACGGAGTTCCCTCAAGCAGAGACAAAAATGCGGATGAGGCGCAGTTTGTTGTCGACTATGTAAGAGCTTATCAGTACAAGGATTTGTTAAACGCAAAGTAAAAAAGATACTGCTCTCCCCCGCCTCGGCATTGCTCCGCGGCGGGGCGTTTATTACGGTTTTATTTTGTCGTTTTCTTTAGATAAAAAATACCGCTGACTTTGTGCGTTCACGGCGCGGGTCAGCGGTATTTTTATTCTTAAAATCAGTTCTTCGGCAGACAGCGTTTTTTGATTATAAATGTGATAATCGCATTCGTCATCAGATAGAGAAGAACAATGACAGTCTCCAATACGAGCGAATTGTACGTGCGCGGATAGAGCCACATCATCCCCTGCACTAAAAGTCTAATGGGAAAGTAAGCTCCGAGCCACACGGAAACTGTGTAAAAGCGTATGCGAATCCGCTTCATTTCTTCATTTTGTGTATCCGCTTTTTTATGATACACATATTCAAAGCCACCTACTGCGGCAACAAAAAGAAGAAAGCTCAATACACCGAAGAAAACCTTTTGCAGAATGATAACGGTCGCGAATTGAATTATCAAAGATATGACTTCAAGCGTAATCAATAAAATCACGACTTGGCGAATACCGTCGGTTTTAACATCTTTAATCTGCGGCAGGTCGTCATCGCTCTCGTATTCGTCGTTTAACAGGTAGTCGGTCGTAACATGAAAAAGCTTGCCGAGTTGAAGAATATTCGTCGAGTCGGGTACGGCCGTCCCCATTTCCCAGCGTGAAACGGCTTGTCTGGAAACATACAGCTTTTCAGCCAATTCCTCCTGGGACATTCCGTTGTACTTTCTCAGTACGACGATCTTTTCCGATAGATTCATAATGGAATCCTCCTTCTGTTTGGTGATTTCATTGTAGCAAGAAATGCCTTTAGACGCCACCGCTTTGGCTTTACATTTATGCAACAAAACTTTACACCGAACTTTTAGAACCAAATTATATCACTAAATTATGGAAAACCCACCGCAATCTGAAAAATTACGGCGGGCTCTGTTAAAAATCCGATGTCGGGAGAACTCGGTAACGAAGGCAAGCGCAACCTTCCCCCGCTCTGATTTTCAATATAACAAGACGGTGTTACGGAATGACAATATATCATTTCTGATAAATTTTAACATAGTCAATAACCATCTGCGTAGAATAATCCTTTTCAAAATCCGCGCTGCCGGGAAGCTCGAGCGAAACTATTACTTCTTCGGGAATTGTCGAAACACCGTTTCCGAATGAGCTGCGAGCGCTTTCAACACCGTTTATATAGAAGATATATTCATCCTCCGTCCATTCAAGCCCGTAGGTGTTGTATTCGTTGTAAATATCATTGCCTACCTTAAATTTACCGAGTGTGCGGGAGTCGATATTCTCAACATCGTCATCCCACCCGTTGCAGTGAATTGTCTGTGTAACGGAATTGCGGCTTGAGGGAAGCTTTGCGTCGGCGCTCATGGCTTCAAAGATATCAATTTCAGCGCCGTAGATTCCGCCTTGAGAGATGTTGTGGTCATAGGGATTGTTGGGCGACTGAATCCAGAATGCGCTCCAAAAGCCCTTATCTTTGTTGCATTTGCAGCGGATCTCAAAATATCCGCGCAGATAGTGCTGCTTTAGGCTTATCATGCCCGAATACCAGCCGGCGCCGAACTTGCCGTCCTCAAGATATTCGGCGGTGAGATATAAATTTCCGTCTCTGACCTCCGCCTGGCTCTCCGCATTGAAGCCGCAGCGACGGGCACCGACACCTCTGTGTTTCCAAACATCGGTGTTAAGAGTGTCGCCGTCAAAGTCATCAAAGAAAACAAGGCTGTAGCCGTCAAGATTCAATTCTTGTCCCCTCGGCGTGCGCGGCGTATCAAACACAAGACAGCCGAGCAGTTCGATAACGACCATGAATCCGACAAAAATCTTTTTTATAGAGAATCCGTTCGAAAAGAAATTTTTGAAAAATTCAACGGCATCATACACGGCGGCTTTCTGACGAAACGCGAGCTTCAACAAATCCAAAAACTTGTCAAAATACATAAATACAACCTCCTCAATATCATAATTCATCAAATTTATTATATCATCAGAAAAAACTTTTGACAAGACAATACACAAACACGCGCCGTGAATTTGTCATAGTTGAGGTGCTTTTTATCGCAGCTGTTGACAGAAAATTTGAAAATTTGCCAAAAACCTGCCGTAATCGCGTAGAATTTATGAAAAATAAACAAAAATAGTATTGCCATAGTCAAAATCTCATGTTATAATGGCATTGGCATAGCATACCAATATGTCATAATCTATTTTGGAGAGGTAATTTTTATGTATTGTAAAAACTGCGGAACTATGCTCAACGACAACCAGGAATTTTGTGCAAACTGCGGCGTTAAGGCAGGCGGCGGCGGAAGATTCTGCCAGAACTGCGGAGGAGAGCTCATGCCCGGCGCTAACGTTTGCGAGAAGTGCGGCGCTCCCGTAAACAATCCCGAGACGCCTCCCGTAACTCCTCCCCCTGCAAACGGTCAGCAGAACGGCGCCGTATCCGGCGAATATCTCAACGGCAAAGACAAGACCACAATGGCAATTATCTGCTTCTTGTTGGGCGGTTTGGGTATTCACAACTTCATGATGGGCGAAAACAAAAAGGGCATTGTTAAAATTGTGGCAAGCCTTTGCTTCGGCGTCGGTTACATTCTTGCTATCATTGATTTTGTTAAGATTCTTACAGGCAGCTATGTTGTTGACCCTGAGAAGCTGTTCTAAGTGAAGCTACGGTTCAAAGAACTTTTGCCGAAATTATTTTTCATTGTTTTGCTCGGTATCGGTTATTTGATTTCATCTGTTACCGGTATCGGATGCATATGGAGGCATTTTTTCGGTATACAATGCCCCGGTTGCGGCTTTACACGGTCGATTTTGTGTGCGTTACATCTTGATTTTACAAGTGCGTTTCATTTTCATCCGATGTTTTGGTCGTTTCCGTTTATGGGAATATATTTCCTGATCGGCGACAGAGTAAAAAGCAGGTTGCTCGACGGCTTTATGCTCGCTATTGTGATCGGCTTTTTCGCAACATGGGCAATAAGAGATATCTTCCCGTTGCTTACATAATCTGTTTAACAATTCAGGTTGAAATCCCCGTTCTGCGGAATGGGGATTTTTTCTTTTTATTTCATAACTTGAAAAAAATGCTATTGTTATTATGTAACATATTATTGAATATAATTCTGCGTTAAATATAATCCGGTCGTATTCATTTACGGCGGATCAGTTATAATTACTATAAAACACACAATCCCCCACCGCAGAAACATTCTGTGACGGGGGTTGTTATATGCAGGAACAGTCAGAAAACCTTATTTTAAGCGGTTTTCGGGCATAGAAAAAGCCCACCGCAATTCTATCAAAATTACGGTGGACTTATGGCAAATGACTCTAATTTTGATAGAAACCCGTTAAGGG
>ERZ860322.1912-NODE-1912-length-10855-cov-2.763611_pt1 | contig 10855 bp, 5 predicted proteins | sample MGYA00509979_ERZ860322 | MGnify/ENA primary metagenome ERZ860322 (study PRJEB30046, sample SAMN00715217) | human gut metagenome | study: EMG produced TPA metagenomics assembly of the A metagenome-wide association study of gut microbiota in type 2...
ACCCCGCCTCGACGGCTTTGCGCTTGAAGGCCTTCCCCGACTTGAAGTTGTAGGTTAGCCCGATTCGGAACGAGCGGTTGCTCCACGTCTGCCGGGCGTTCATCGTGCGGACGAATCCGTCGCCGTGCGCTCCGATCACCTGTCCCTGGTCCAGAAGGTTCTGCACCGAGAACGAGGCGGTGAACCGGTCGCCGAAGCGTTTCTTCACGCCGGCCTGCAACCGGTGGTCGGGTTCGACCCAGCAGTTGCCCAGGTCGATGCGGCTCTGATAGTTGTACGAGAGGTCGATGTAGAATTTAGCCGGCAGCGTGAAGGTCGTCGAGATGCTGCCGAATGCCCAGTTGTAGAAAGTTTCGGCGCCGTGCTGTTCGACGCGCTCACCGTGGCGCATGTAGGTGAAGTTGGCGTTCAGTTGCCACCATTTCGCGGGCTGGAAAGGCAGATTGACCGAGACGTAATAGTTTTTGGTGCGGTCGTAGTTGACCCATGCCAGTTGCAGCAGGTCGGGATTCTCCGGGTCGGCCTGTATCGTCTGCTGAATCTCGCCGCTGACGAGCTGCACGCCGGCCGTGAGGGTGTATTTGTGGGCGGCCACCAGCGTGAGGTTCACGTCCTGCTTGAACGCCGGGTCGAGCGACGGGTTTCCCGTCTGGTAGGTGTAGTCCGAAATCTGCATCCGCTGGGGGTTGAGGCACCAGAAGCGCGGCCGTTCGATGGTCCGGGCGTATTGGGCGATCAGCGACCATCCTTTCTCCTTCGAAAGGGCGAAGGAGACGTTGGCGTTTGGAAAGAGCGAGAAATAATCCTGTCCGACGCTTTTTCCCGTCGTGTGGGTGTACTCGCCGCGCAGACCAGCCACGAGGCCCCAGCGGCCGAGTTGCGCCGAGGCGACGGCGTAGGCCGCCGCGATGTTCTCCGTGTAGTCGATCGTGAAGCTCTGGTTGTCGTTGCGCGTCCATGCGTCGCCCTTGAGGTATTCGTAGAGCGCGTCGTTGTGCATGTCGTTGTAGGTGTATTTGGCTCCGGCCTTGAGCGTCCAGCGGGGCGAAAACCTCTTTTCGAGGGCCAGCGTCGCCGTGGCGATGTTGTAGACGCTCTCGGTGTTGTCGCGGTAGGTCGAATCCGCCGTCGCTCCCGGAGCCGTCATGCGGCTGAAGTTGTCGTTTCCGGAGTCGGTTTCGCGGCGCGTGTAGTCGGCAAGGAGTTTGAGCGTCGAGCCGAGCGTGTCGATCTTGCGGATGTAGTTGAACGTCGCCGAGTAGTTGTTGCGGATGTCGAGTTTGTCGAAATGGCTGTCCGTGCGTGTCACCGTGCCGGCGTTCCGGAAATCCGTGTAGGTGTCGTTCGGCTCCCCGTTCCGGTTGCGCCAGTACTCGAACTCCGCGCCGACGCTGTTCCTGTTGTCGATCTCGACCACCGCGCCGGCGCTGGCCCCGAGGCTGCGGTTGCGGCCTTTCATCGACGAATGTGCGTTCAGCTCCTTGTCCGCGGCCTCGTAGCGCGTCTGCTCGCCGGTGGTGGTCTCGTCCTTTCCGAAAGATCCCCATGCCGAGGCGTAGAAGTCCACGCGGCCCGAATGCAGGTTGATGTTGGCCGACGGATTGTACCTGTGTACGATCTCTCCCTGCGTCGTGTTGAACGCCACCGAGCCGTTGACGCCGTTCTCGCGGCGTTTTTTGAGCGTGATGCGGATGATGCCTCCCGCCGAGTCGGCGTCGTAGTCGGCGCCCGAGGTGGGCACGACCTCTATTTTCTGAATCTCCTCGGCCCGGAGCGACCGCAGGTAGGTCAGCAGCTGTTCCGGCTCCATGCGCAGTTCGCGGTCGTTGACGTAGACCTTCGAGCCGCTCTTGCCGTTGATTGATATTTTCTCCCCGTCGATCCATACGCCGGGGGCGCGTTCCAGCAGTTCGATGCCGTCCTTGCCGATGGCCGCCGGGGCGTTCGCCACGTCGACCACGAACCGGTCGGCCTCGCGGCGCACCAGCCGGGCCTTTACCTCCACGCTTTCGATGCCGGTCGCCGAGGTCCGCATCACGAAATCGCCCAGATGGTTCTCCTGCTCCACGCGCACCGGCTTTTTCACGGGGTCGAATCCGAGGTACTGAATCAGGAGCGTGTATTCGCCGGGAGCTGCTTTCAGCGCGAAGCGTCCTTCGGCGTCGGTGGCCATGCCGGCCACCTGCTCGGTTCCTTTCAGCAGGACGACCGTTGCGTATTCGACGGCTTTTCCCTGTTCGTCCACCACGCGGCCCGTCGAGGGGCAGAGGTGCGCCGCAAAGAGCCGGGTCGCGGCCGCTGCGAGCGTTACGATAAGGAGGATCAGTCTTTTCATAATATTCTGTTTTGCACTTTATTTGTCAACGCAAAGATATGTAATAATATTTGTACTATGCAAGACATAGTACTGAAAAAGTTTGGAAAATTTTTGATACTTATGTATATGGAGGCCCGCGGTTCTTGCGGGGGTGTTTTCCGGGTGTAAAGATACCCCCCCCCTCCGGCTGCGAACCAAATTTTTCCGTAACTTTTTTTCGCGGTCCCGCTTTTTCGCCTCCAGAAAACAGACGCCGTGAATATTTTGTTGAAAATTCGCCGACTGGCGGGGTAGGAATCCCGGGAAATAATTCCTAAATTTGCAAATTGAATTAATGTGGCTAATTGTCCCCGGACGTCTGATACGGGCTTTTTTCAACCGGATGCGCCCTTTGCCGGGTCCCTCCCGGAGGCTGGAATCCGGGGCGGGCCGGATTTGTGGCCGCGGCCCGCGGCCGCGGGTTCGGACAGTCTGTTTTGCAAATGCTGTAATAGAACGATGATCGTATGTTAAGTGCTTTATACTACCTTTTGCTGGTGCTTTTGTGCACGCTTTTTATGATTCTGTCGGCCCTTGCGCTGGTTGTCTGCTATCCCTTCGACCGGGGGCGCCGGACGGTGCATGAACTGTCGCGCATCCTGGTGCGGATTTTCTTCTTCCTGCCGCCCTTTTGGCGGCAGCGGGTCATCGGCCGCGAACTGATCGACCGGAAGAAGAGCTACGTCATCGTCATCAACCACAACACGGTGATCGACATCCCGGCGCTCTACTACATTCCGCTCAATTTCCGCTGGGTGTCGAAGCGCGAGGTCTTCAAAACGCCCTTCTTCGGCCAGTTCCTCCTGCTGCACGGCGACATCTGCATCGACCGCGGCCACGCCGCCGAGGCGTTGGAACAGCTGGTCCGCGACGGGAAAAAGTGGATTTCGCGCGGGGCTTCGGTGGCGATTTTTCCCGAGGGCACGCGCTCGAAGGACGGTGAGATCCACCGCTTCAAGGCCGGGGCCTTCACGCTGGCCAAGGAGGCCGGCGCGGAGATCCTTCCCGTGGTGCTGGACGGAACCAAGACGCTGATCAAAAAGAACCTGGCATTCAACTGGGGCAACCGGATCACCGTCCGCGTGCTGCCTCCCGTTCCGGCCGAACGGGTCGCCGCGCTGGAGACGCATGAACTGATGCAGGAGGTGCATGAACGGATGTGCACGGCGCTGGGAGAAGTGAGAAACGAAAAGTTAAAAGTGAAAGATCAAAAGTGAAATGTCGCAAATAAAGGTTGGAACACGAAAAATTCAAAAAAAGTTGCGTTGAACTTCCCGCCGATTTTTTAATTTCTCACCTTTCACTTTTCACCTTAATTAAGTTATGGCAGATTTACTCAATAATACCAACTCGAACGCAAACAATTACGGCGACGACGCCATCGTGACCCTCTCGCCGAGGGAGCACATCCGCCTGCGCCCCGGCATGTACGTCGGCGTGGTGGGCGACGGTTCGCAGCCCGACGAGGCGCTCTACGTGCTGATCAAGGAGGTCGTGGACAACTCGATCGACGAATTCATCATGGGCGCGGGCCGGCAGATCGACATCACGCTGGCCGACAACGTCGTTACGGTGCGCGACTACGGCCGCGGCATCCCCCTCAAGTCGCTCGCGGCGGCCGTCGGGCAGATGAATACGGGCGGCAAGTACGGAGGCGACGCCTTCAAGAAGACCGTGGGCCTGAACGGCGTGGGCGTCAAGGCCGTGAACATGCTTTCCGAAGAGTTTACGGCCCGTTCGGTCCGCGACGGCGAGGCCCGTACGGTGACCTTCGCCAAGGGTCTCGAAGTGAGCGACAGGTGGGAGAGCGGCGTCAACGAGAAGAACGGCACGTTCATCTCGTACCGTGTCGACAAGGAGATTTTCGGCGAATATGCCTACAACCTCGAATACGTCGAGCAGAAAATCCGCAATTACAGCTACCTGAACCTGGGTCTGACGCTCAATTTCAACGGCAAGAGCTACGTTTCGAAAAACGGTCTGCTGGACCTCGTGAACGACAACATGACCGAGGACCCGCTCTACCCGCCCATCCACCTCACGGGGGAGGACATCGAGGTGGTGATCACCCACGGCACGGGCTACGGCGAGAGCTACGACTCGTTCGTCAACGGCCAGCACACCACGCAGGGCGGCACACACCAGACGGCCCTGCGCGCCGCCGTCGCCAAGACGGTCAAGGAGTTCTACCACAAGGACTACGACCCGTCGGACATCCGCACGTCGATCATCGCGGCCATTTCGATCAAGGTCACCGACCCGATCTTCGAGAACCAGATGAAGACCAAGTACGGTTCGAAGGAGGTCGAACCGGGGGTCTCGGTCAACAACTTCGTGGCCGACTTCCTCACCAAGCACCTCGACGACTACCTGCACAAGCACGCCGAGACGGCGCAGATTCTCCAGCGGAAGATCGTCGAGAACGAGAAGGAGCGCAAGGCGATTTCGGGCATCCAGAAGAAGGCCCGCGAGACGGCCAAGAAGGTGAGCCTGAACAACAAGAAACTGCGCGACTGCAAGATCCACCGCACGGACCGCAACGAGCTGGCCGAACAGTCGATGATCTTCATCACGGAGGGCAACTCGGCGTCAGGCTCCATCACCAAGAGCCGCGACGTGCGTACGCAGGCGGTCTTCTCGCTGCGCGGCAAGCCGCTGAACTGCTACGGACTGACGAAGAAGGTGGTCTACGAGAACGAGGAGTTCAACCTCCTTCAGGCGGCGCTGAACATCGAGGAGGACATGGACAACCTGCGCTACAACAAGGTCGTCATCGCCACCGATGCCGATGTCGACGGCATGCACATCCGCCTCTTGATGATGACCTTCTTCCTGCAATTCTTCCCCGAGGTGATCCGCCAGGGGCATCTGTTCGTGCTGCAAACCCCGCTGTTCCGCGTGCGCAACAAGAAAGAGACGCTCTACTGCTATTCCGAGGAGGAGCGCCTGAAGGCCGTGGCCCGGTGCGGCGCGAACGCCGAGATCACGCGATTCAAGGGTCTGGGCGAGATTTCGCCCGACGAGTTCAAGGAGTTCATCGGCGAGAACATGCGCCTGGACAAGGTCCGCATCACGAAGGACGACCCGATCCACGACCTGCTGGAGTTTTATATGGGCAAGAATACGTATGAGCGTCAGGGCTTCATCATCGACAACCTGCGCATCGAGGAGGACATCGTCGAGCAGGACCTTGCGATTAATTAAAAATTAAGAATTAAAAATTAAAAATTCCGATTTCATGGCGGAAGAGAACGATAAGACGGGGCGCGACGAAGCGCTCAACGAGGACGCCTCGACTCCCGAAACCGCGGACGACGCGACGGACGAAACGCCTGTGGCCGAGGCTCCGGCCAAGGCGGGCAAATTCGACCGCCTGACGCAGGAGGAGGGCGGCGTCCGCAAGCTCACGGGCATGTATAAGAACTGGTTCCTGGACTACGCCTCGTACGTGATCCTCGAACGCGCCGTGCCGCATGTCGAGGACGGACTGAAACCCGTCCAGCGGCGTATCCTTCATGCGATGAAGGTCGTCGACGACGGCCGTTACAACAAGGTCGCCAACCTCGTGGGCCAGACCATGCAGTACCACCCGCACGGCGACGCGTCGATCAAGGACGCGCTGGTGCAGCTGGGGCAGAAGGACCTGCTGATCGACTGTCAGGGCAACTGGGGCAACATCCTCACGGGCGACGAGGCCGCCGCGGGCCGTTATATCGAGGCGCGTCTTTCGAAATTCGCCCTCGACGTGGTCTTCAACAAGAAGACGACGGAGTGGATGCTGTCGTACGACGGCCGCAAGGAGGAACCCGTTACGCTGCCCATCAAGTTCCCGCTGCTGCTGGCCCAAGGGTCCGACGGCATCGCCGTGGGACTGGCTTCGAAAATCCTGCCCCACAACTTCGTGGAGCTGATCAACGCCGCCATTGCGCACCTCCAGGGACGTGATTTCCAGCTTTACCCCGACTTCCCGACGGGCGGCATGGCCGACGTGAGCCGCTATAACGACGGCCTTCGCGGCGGCACGGTGAAGGTGCGGGCGAAGATTTCGAAGATCGACAAACGGACGCTTGCCATCACCGAGATTCCCTATACCACGACCACCGAGTCGATCAAGGATTCGATCATCAAGGCCAACGACAAGGGCAAGATCAAGATCCGAAAGGTCGACGACAATACGGCCGACAAGGTCGAAATCGTCATTCAGGTCTCGCCCGACGAGTCGTCGGACAAGACCATCGACGCGCTCTACGCCTTCACCGACTGCGAGGTGTCGATCGCCCCGAACTCGTGCGTCATCTGGGACGAGAAGCCGCACTTCCTCGGGGTTTCGGAGATCCTGCGCCGCTCGGCCGAGCACACCAAGTCGCTGCTGGGGCTGGAGCTGAAAATCCGGCTGGGCGAGTTGAGCGAGGCATGGCACGCCGCCTCGCTCGAACGCATCTTCATCGAGAACAGGCTCTACCAGCTGATCGAGGGGTGCAAGAGCCGCGAGGAGGCTTATTCCGCCGTGGATAAGGGTTTGGAACCCTTCAAGATGCGGCTGCGACGTGAAGTGACGCTTGAAGACGTGCAGAAGCTCACCGAGCTGAAATTTATCCGTATTTCGCGTTACGACAGCGAGAAGGCCGACAACGAGATCCGCCAGATCGAGGAGGACCTGAAGTCGACGCAGTACGACCTGGACCACCTCACCGAATACGCCGTGGCCTACTACGAGCGCATCCGCGACAAGTACGGCAAGGGCAGGGAGCGTCGCACCGAGTTGCGCGAATTCGACTCGATCGAGGCGACGAAGGTGGCCGTCACGAACGCCAAGCTGTACGTGGACCGGGCCGAAGGGTTCTTCGGCATCGGCAAATCCATGAAGGACGCGGAATTCGTCTGCGACTGCTCGGACATCGACGACGTGATCGTCTTCACGAAAGACGGGCGTTACGTGATCACCAAGGTTTCGGACAAGGCCTTCTTCGATAAAAACATCTATTATATCGGGGTCTTCAAGCGCAACGACGACCGCACGATCTACAACGTTCTCTACCGCGACGGGAAGAACGGTGCGATTATGATGAAGCGCTGCGCCATCAAGGGCATCACGCGCGACAAGGAGTACGACATCACCAAGGGAACCGCCAAGAGCGAGATACTGTATATGTCTGTCAATCCGAACGGTGAGGCCGAGGTGCTAAAGGTTTACTTCAAGCCCCGTCCGCGCCTAAAGAAGGTGATCGTCGATCTCGATTTCTCGACCCTCGCCATCAAGGGGCGCCAGAGCCAGGGCAATCTGTTCTCGCGCTACGGCATCCACAAGATCGTGCTGAAGGAGCGCGGCACCTCGACGCTCGGGGGGCAGGACATCTGGTTCGACGAAGATGTCCGCCGGCTGAACGCCGACGGGCGCGGCAAGCTGCTCGGCGAGTTCAAGGGCGACGACCGCCTGATCGTCTGGACCTCGAAGAATCAGTACTACATCACGGGCTACGACCTGATGCAGCACTTCCCCGACGACACGGTCCTCGTGGCGCGTTACGAGTCCGACCGGGTTTACAGCCTGTGTTACTACGACCGCGGCCAGAAGTATTACTACATGAAGCGTTTCACGGCCGAGATGTCGGACAAGATTCAGGATTTCCTCGACGCCGACGCCGATTTCATCTGCGTGACGGACCGCGCCGGGGCCAAACTGGAGATCACCTACAAGGGGGCGCACGCCTCGCGGCCCGCGGATGTGATCGACGTCGACGAGTTCGTGGGCGTCAAGAGCCACCGCGCCAAGGGCAAACGCCTGACGACCTATGACGTGGACCGGCTGCGGATGATCGAACCCGAACTGCCTCCCGAACCGGAACCTTCGGAGGATGAGTCGCTTGACGACGGTCAGCTGACGGACGCTTCAGCTGACGCGGCGCAACGTGCTGCGGCAGAGGGGAAAGCTTCCGGAAAATCCGCCCTGAAGGAGCCGCTCCGCGCCAAGCCCGCCCCGGGAAAGGCTCCGGCGGGCCAGCCCTCGGCCGGAACGATCGTCGGAGGCGTGGAGTTCGAGGTGGAGCGTCCGAAAGGCGACGCCGGCGAGATGATCGACCCCGAACAGCTGAACCTGTTTTAACGAACCGCCTGCGATGAAACCTCTCTTTCTGGTCGGATATATGGGCTGCGGCAAGAGCACCCTCGGACGCAAGCTGGCGCGGCGTCTGGGCGTCGATTTCATCGACACCGACGCGCTGGTCGAGGAGCGCGAAGGCGCCTCCGTGGCCGACGTCTTCCGTTACGAGGGCGAGGAGCGTTTCCGCGAGGCGGAGCGCCGGGTCCTCGACGAGGTGATCGCCGGAGCCTCCTTCGCCGTGGTCTCCACGGGGGGCGGGCTGCCCACGTGGCGCGATAACATGCCGTGCATGAACGCCGTCGGGCATACGGTTTACCTGCGCCGCTCGCCGGAGCAGATCGCCCGGCGGTTAAGCCCCTACGGACGCCGCAAGCGGCCCCGTCTGCAAGGTCTCGACGACGAACAGCTGGTGGCCTTCATGCGCGGCGACATGGCGGCCCGCGAACCGTTCTACGCGCAGGCTTCGCTCGTCGTCGACTGCGACCCGATGTCCGACGACGAGCTGGTCGAACATATCGTGCAAACTTTCTCCGACCGTGGCTGACAACAGACCCATAGGCATTTACGACTCGGGGCTGGGCGGACTGACCGTCTGGCGCGAGATCCGGCGTGCGCTGCCCGGCGAATCGCTCGCCTACCTCGGCGACGGCGCCAACTGCCCCTATGGCTCGCGGCCCCGCGAGGAGGTGCAGGCGCTGGCCGACGCCGCCGTGGCGCGGCTCGTGGAGCTGGACTGCAAGATGGTCGTCGTGGCCTGCAACACCGCCACGGCCGCGGCCATCGGCTTCCTGCGCGAAAAATACGCCGGCATGCCCATCGTCGGCATGGAGCCGGCCGTGAAACCGGCCTGCCTGGCGACCCGCAGCGGGGTGGTGGGGGTGTTGGCCACCGAACGGAGCCTCGACGGCGAGCTGTTCCGCCGCACGGCCGCCCGGTACGGCAGCGGCATCGAAGTCCTGACCTACCCGGGCACGGGTTTCGTGGAGCTGGTCGAGGGGGACCGGGAGGATACGCCCGAGGCCGAAGCCGCGGTGCGCGCCGCCGTGGAGCCGATGCTGGCGCGGGGCGCCGACCAGATCGTGCTGGGATGCACGCACTATCCCTTCCTTCGGGATGTTATCAAACGTGTTATCGGCGACCGTGACATCGAGGTCATAGATTCGGGCGCTGCGGTGGAGAAACGTGTCGAGAGTCTTCTCGACCAATATGACCTGCGCGCTGCCCGGGGCCACGAGGCATCGTACCGTTTCATGTCAATGGCCGGAGACGACTATTGCGAGCGGCTGCGCCGCAAGGCTTTCGCGAGCGACGGTTGCGCGCAAGAAAAATAATGATTATATTTAACCTCATTTGATGCGGAAGCGAGTTTTTGCACCGCAGGCAGATGGTTTCAAGGTAGAGTTTGGTTGGTTATGACGCAACGCGTAAAAAACGAAAAAAAGAGATACGACAAAACCCCGACGGCAAAGAACGCCGCACCGGCCTCCAACGACAACATGTTGTGGATGTTGGGCTTCGTGATGCTCGTGTTCGGAATCTTCGCCGTATGTTCCGTCCTGTCGCACTTCGTGCATTGGGCGTCGGATCTTACGGCCCTGCGCAATGACGAGACCTTGTCTGGTGTGGAGATACCCTTCGAGAACCTGTGCAGCAGCGCGGGCGCTACGGTGGCATATTGGGTTGTCGACTGCACGTTCGGTGTCTTCGGTATCATCATCCCGGTCGTAATCACGGTCGTAGGGTGGCGAATATTCCGCCGCAAGCGTCTGCGCCTTAACCATTTTGCCCTGAGCGCGGCGCTTGTGCTGGTGATGGGTGCGCTGACCATGGGTTTTATAGGTACGCACGTCGGTGCGGCATACGACATAGGCGGCTCGCTGGGGCAGGCCTGCGCTACCGACCTCGAGGCTCTGGCGGGCGCTTTCGGTACGGTATTGATACTGCTTGCGGGTTGGATCCTTACGGGTGTGTTCATAAACCGCAACTTTATCCGTACGGTAAACCGTGCCAGCGACAAGATGGTGTCTCAGAGCGAGCGTCTGGTTTCGGTAGTCAAGGAGCGCGTCATCAAGAACCACCATACGGACGATTCGGACGAGGAGGCTGACGAAGAGCAGAGAGACGACGTGGAGCCGGACGGGATTGCAGAACCGTCACCTGCCGTGCGACCCGAGCCTGCGGCAACAGAGATAAGGCGTGACTCGCAGCCGACGCCATCCGTAGAGCCGCGAGTGGAGCCGTCGCCGGTGGCGCGGGCGGATGCGGACGAGAGACCGACATATACGCCGACACTGCTTGTGGGTGACGAGCCCGACGAGGAGGAGCGTTATACGGAGGATGTGCAGGAGGATGCGCCGATGGGAGAAAACAATGCGGATAAGGATTCCGACGGTGGCGCG
>ERZ860322.1914-NODE-1914-length-10842-cov-4.433021_pt1 | contig 10842 bp, 13 predicted proteins | sample MGYA00509979_ERZ860322 | MGnify/ENA primary metagenome ERZ860322 (study PRJEB30046, sample SAMN00715217) | human gut metagenome | study: EMG produced TPA metagenomics assembly of the A metagenome-wide association study of gut microbiota in type 2...
CCAGTTGGCGAATAAGTCCGGTTGCGGCATGTTTACTGGCGGTGTACAGCGGGCCACCGCCGCCAGGATACCAGGCGGCATTTGACAGTGTGAAAATCATGCTGCCTTCACTGGCGATTAACGCCGGAGCGCAGGCTTTTGCGCCCAGCCACCGCCGCCATCTGCGTTAGCGGGGGCGGCGGGGGCGGTTAAGGCGCAAAGCCGACGAATGCACGGCGCGCCGCTGCGTTCGCGGCGCGACGGGCTGCGCGCATACCGAGAAGTGCTGACGCGATCAGCGGCAGCACAACGAGCGGCAACGGGGGGCAGCGCCCCCACGGCAGCCGCGAGCAACATGCACCAAAAGGTGGCCTTATTTGTAAGGCCACCACTCTTCCCCACGTTCGGCGTAGTAGTCGGAAACGTATTCCACGCACATTTGCTCGTAATCGTCGATGAGGGAGCGCCATGCCGCCCACTTCTGTTCCGGCGTTTGCGGCACAAAGGGGTGGCGTTCGGGAATGAGCGTGCCGTGCGCTTCCGCATGGCAGCGCCAGCAAAGCGTGATGAGGTTGCACGGCGTATCATTCCCGCCGCAGGATCGCTTGATGATATGATGGATTTGCAGCCCCCTGGTATCGTCGCAGAGCGCGCAGCGGTAGCCGTCGCGCGCATAGACGCTTTGGCGCGTCTGGTTCGGAATGGAAGCATTCATGGTGCGTTTGGTCTTCATAGTGAGACCCCCCTTTCGTTTGATACACGCGCAGCAACACGCCTGTCAAGGGGGGTTGAAAGCCACTTGCGAAGCCCTTGACGGGCGTGTTATCCACAGACTTTTCCACAAACGGAAGGGGGGCTGCTATGAAGACCGCGCCAGCTCTTCCATGATGAGCCGCCGCAACAGCTCGTAGCGCGACATGCGTTGCCGCTCGCAGTGTTCGACAAACCGGGCGAAGTCCTCAGGATCAAGCTTCGTTCCAACGGAGCGAAGGTGCGCAGCGTCCCACGCCCGCCGCTGCAAGAGACGGTCTGCTTCGCTCATATCGCAGCACCCCTTGCCCAGTCCGCAAGCCCGGCAATGAAAGCGGCATTCGTCGGCTTGCCTTTGTCCGGCGAAACGACAGCGCCGAAATAGTGCTGCTGCGCGTCCGGGTTGCCATACGTCCACGCATACTCAATCGCTGATCTAATGCAGCGTTCTACCCGCGAGGGCGTAGTCTCGTGCTTCGCTGCGACCGCAGGATACAGCTCCTTTGTCACGGCATGCACCAGCTCTTCATTGGCTGCTGCAAGCTCTACCGCCGTGATGATGTACCGCCAGCCCCGCACGTTCGGCTGTACCCCGATCAGGCGCAGCATGACCGCAATATGGCACTCTAAGGCTTGGTTTTCCATGTAGTGATCCCCCTTTTTCACGTTGTTCTGGTAACCCCAAGCTTACAAGAATCTTGTCAGTATGTCAAGATGTAGTGCTATCCGATTCCAGCAAGCACTATATATGGTTCCCTACGCGCAGCGTATGCCGTTAGCTTGAGGGCAAGGAGACCATCGTCAGCGACGTCCTCGGCCGCGAGGAAGCTATCAAGATCATCATCAACTGCCAGAACGCCTATATTGAGAAATATTGCCGTTGAACAAAGCATCTGCCACCGCACCTTTGAAAACAAGATCATATAAGGGAGGATACCCCCATGCGCAAGCTGTTCATCGCGCTCCTGTCGGCGCTGCTCTGCCTGCTGCTGTCCGTTTCCGCGCTGGCAGCGGACGGGTTGAGTACCTTTCAGGAAACGCAGACCTATCAGCCCGGAATGTTTTCCGACGTCAAAGCGGGCAGCTGGTATGAAGCCGGCGTCCGCGCTGTGTACACCCGCGGCATCATGAACGGCACGGGCGGAAAAGCTTTCGCTCCCAGCCAGACAATCACCTGGGCGCAGGCTGCTGCCATTGCCGCGCGCATCCACGCCGCCTGCGGCGGCGCGGAAATCGCCGCCGCGGAGGGTCAGTGGTACGAGCCGTACCTCGCCTATGCCGCGCAGGCAAAGCTGCTGCCGTCCACCTGCCCGGAGGGCGCCGCCGCCGCGTCAACGACCATCACCCGTCAGGAGCTGGCAGGGCTGTTCGCCAACGTGCTGCGCGCGGACGACCTGCCCCCGCTCAACGATCAGAGCATCCCTGACCTTGCTGCTGTGGATGCGGAGTTCCGCGCCGCAGTGCAGCGGATGTACGCCGCAGGCGTCTTTACCGGCAAGGACGGAGGGCGTTTCGATCCGAAGGGTTCCGCCACGCGCGCGGAGATCGCTGTGATCGTCAGCCGTCTGCTGCTGCCCGGCCAGCGCGTCAGCCATGACAGCCGCATCAATACCGCCATGTCCGCTCAGATGGGCAACTACTATCAGGGCGGACTTGCCGTGCAGTCCGGTGATACGGTCTACTACGGGTTCCGCGACGACCGGAAAGCCGACAGCGGAGAATGCTACGGCCTTATCGCCCGTAAGGCGGACGGCAGCACGAAAACAGTTTTCACTTCGAACCGTGCACCGGACAGCCTTTACCTCAGTGAGGACGGTGCGTTCTACTTCCTGTGTTGGGAAAAGCTGCTCCGCTACGACCCCGCCGCCGACAAGCTCGAGGAGGTCTACGCCGCAAAGGGCAAGATCGACTCATTCCAGATCTATGACGGCAGGCTCTATGTGCTGGAAAATTACTCCGGCGACTCCAACTATCCGGATCAATGGCGCTACCGCTTCGGCTGCGTGGAAAACGGGCAGTTCAGAAGTCTGATGGACGGCATTACGTTCAATCAGGTAATCAACATGGACCGTTTCCATATTTTCAACAACAAGGCGTATTTCCTCTTTGGGGACAGCACGGAGCCTTCCAGCAGCGGAAGCGGCTATGTTTTCTACAACTATGCGCTCTGGTCGCTTGACCTTGAGACCGGTCAAAAAGGCCGCGCGGTGGATATCGACAACTTTGATATGAGTGAGATCGCCTTTGACGGCGCGACCGCCTACGCACTGGAGTGGGATAAGGATGATACAGTCCCCCTGCGCATCGTCCGCTTCAGCCTGCTCCGACCGGAGCTGCGCGAGGTCATGGCGACGCTTCCGAAGGAAGCGAAGGAGCTCTATTCTCTTCTTTTTGCCAACGGCGGGGATCTGTACTACCTGTCCTCCGGTGCGCATTGCCTGTGGCATATCGGCAGTAACGGCGATGTCACGGTAAGCGCACAGCTTCCCTGGGGAGATCGCACGTTTGAGTATGCGACCGTCACGCCGCAGGGCGTTCTGTTCCACGATGTAAGCTCTCTTCGTATGAATGATTCCTCCGTGTTCCGTGTCCGTCTTCCGGACGGCTCGGTTGTGAACTGCCTTGATTTCCTGGGCCTCAACTGAATCATCAACCGCCTGAAAATAAGGAGAGCAGATAAAATCTGCTCTCCTTATTCTTTATTCCGTTCCGCCGCAAAGGGCAAGGCGCTGCTCCCGTAGGATAAACAGTCCCGCGGCACGACTGGCTGCGGGGACTTTGGCAGTCTCTCCTATCGGTGTTATGTGCCTTGCACCATGGCAAGGAGCTGCGCCTTGGGGCGGTAACCCACCGACTTGGCAACAGCCTTGCCGTTCTTAAAGAGTACCACCATCGGAATGCTGGACACCTGAAAGCGCATGGCGAGCTCCATCTGCTCGTCCACGTTGATCTTACCGACCTTGAGGGTATCGGCATATTCCTCGGCGATCTCTTGCAGCACGGGGGAGAGCATTTTGCAGGGGCCGCACCAGTTGGCGTAAAAGTCCAGCAGGACGGGTTTGTCGGAGTGCAGCACTTCGGTTTCAAAATTCAAAGCAGTAATGTTCAGTTCAGCCATGGGGAAGGCTCCTTTCTTTGTTGTGGCCTTATCATACCGCGAAGACCGGCGGATCTCTGTGACAAAGTCACATTGCCGCAAAAAAGATCCGACGTACAAACGGCGTCGGATCATTTCGTTTTCTCTTACTTGCACTCCTGCTTCATGGCGCGGTAGCCGATCAGCACCGTCCACACATAGGCGCAGGTCTTGGGGATCATCAGAATACCGATCATAGGGATCGTATCTGCCCACAGCACCACGGGGATATAGAAGCCAAAGCTCAGCACGATGGTCAGCCACATCCAGCGGAAGGCGCTGTCGCTGCGCTCCTTGGCGCTGCGGTAGAAGAGCACGATGATGAGAAGGCCCAGAATAGCGAAGGGAATGTTGCGGTAGATGCCCCAGGAAAGCGGGGAGGCGGCGCTCAGCCACTGGTTCTGCGGCATCATGCAGAGAATGACGCGCGCGGCGGCAAGGCCGTACACGGCGGCGGTCAGTCCCGCCTTTCCCTTGATCTCATAGCGCTTGCGCCACACATAGTAGAGCAGCACATAGAAGACCGTCATCGTGATCGAGGTGATCCACTTGCCAAGGCCAAGGGGGACGGTGTAGTTCTCAATGCCTGTGGTGCACAGCGCCAGCGCGCGGGGAACGAGATGGAACGAGTCGCCCGCGCCCAGCACCACGGCCATCAGGCCGAAGAGCTTGAACTGAGCATTGCCGCGGCTGGCGCGGATCATCAGAACGCCGATGGTGATGACCGAGATGAGATAAACAGCATCAAAAAGTGTTTCAACGATTGCCTGCATAGTTAGTTTTCCTCTTTTCTTGAATGATTCGTTGCTCTTGGCGGCGGCTTTTGCCGCTTTGCCGAAGTTGCAGCCAAACAGCAGCCCCGCCAGCAGAAGCGAAGCGCCGAGACCGGTGTAGAAAAATGCGATGAAGCGCTCAGGCGCGAGCCCGCTTGACCGCAGCGCAATGCCGCCGCTCATCATCACCGCCATGATCGCAAAGGACTTGAGATCAAAGAACTTGAGGAAGAAGTGGCGCTCCTCCTCATAGGCGCTGATGCGCGCGGTGTGCTTTTTGACGAGTTTTCCGAAAATGAATTTTTAGAAGACGGCAAAGACCACTGCTGACAGCAGGTAGTTTCCCGCTGCGCGGTAGGCGGGATACGCCGAAAGTCCGATGCGAAGAATGTTGAAGCCCGCCGCGCTCCACACAAGGCACGCGAGGAGCAGCAGGGTATTCCGTTTTACTTTCATAGGTGACCTCCTCTTGCTGAACATTGTTCACTTTGTGGGATATAAAATTCCCACGGCGCGGTGGGAATTTTTTTGTTTTAATAAAGCGTCCTGCGGACGATCTCCAGCACGGCGGCGGGGTCGTAGTCCTGCCGCAGCAGCGCCGAGAGCATCTGGAAAAACAGCACGTCCGCAAATTTTTCCACCGTGAACTGCTCGTCGAAAGCGTCCGGCCGGATTTTGGCGTCCTGCTTCAAAACAGAGCAGAGCCCGGCTAAAATATGCTGCCAAGTCTGCTGCATGCGGCGCTTGCCGTCGTCTTTTTCCTCCCGCATGAAGCCGAGAGAATGCAGCGTAAAAAATCCCGGATACTGCCGGCAGCCGTAGGCCATTCGCTCATACATCCACACGATGCAGGCCTGCACATCACGAAAAACGGCATCGTCCTCCGGGCGGTGGAAGATCTCGCACCATACGCTTTCCACCGCGGCGCTCATCAGCTCCGCTTTGGAGTCGAAATAGTTGTAGATCGAGCCGACCGACACGCCGCACGCCGCCGCAACGGAGCGAATGCTGATGGCAGACCATCCTCGCTCGCGGATCAATTCCCGGCTGGCTTTCAGGATCTCATCTTTTGATGTTACGACTGTATTCATGTGCTTCCCCTCAATGTGAACATTGTTCAATATCATTATACAAATAATCCCCGCGCTGTCAAGCACGGGGATTTGATCTTTTTCGACATGATTGCGAAGGAACATGCCGCCGATTTTGCGCGCTATTGCAGTTTCATCAGTCCGTCCACGTTCCGTAGCACGATCTCGCCGCGCCTGAGCGCAACAAGGCCGTCCTCCGAAAAGCTCTTGAGCATGCGCGCCACGGCCTCGCGCGCCGAGCTGATGTGCTGAGCGATCTGCTCGTGCGTCATGCGGATGGTGGAAGAGCCGGTGCGCTCGGCTTCGGCGAGAAGAAAGGTCGCAAGACGCCGGTCAAGGCTCTTGAATAAGATCTGCTGCATCGCCCACATCACGTCGGAAAAGCGCTGGGTCGCCAGTTCGTAGAGGAAGCAGCGCACCGGAAGATTCTGCTCTCTGAGCGCGGCGACGATGCTTGCCGGGATAATCAGAACCTCCGTCTCCCGCTGCGCGCAGATCTGTGTGTCGAAGGTGATTTGGCTGATGACGCAGGAGGCCGACAGCACGCACAAATCATCAGGATACAGACGGTACAGCGTCACCTCTCGCCCCTCGTCGGAGAGGAGGTAGGTGCGGATCTCGCCGGAGAGCACCAAAAGCATGCCGAGGCATTCGCTGCCGCCGTCGTGAATGAGCGCCCCCTTTTCATACCGGCGCGTGACCGCGCTGCGCCGCACCGTTTCCTGCTCCCGCTCCGTCAGCAACGACCAGAACGGAAGCCGAGCTGCCATCTGCTCCATATCAGTGGCAGCTGTGATGCCCGCAGCCGTGGTCGCCGCAGGTGTGGCCGCCCTCGCCGTGCTCGTGGTCGTGATGGTCGCAGTGAACGTTGGGGTTGTAGCCGAGATTGCCGACCAGCAGCGCGGCAACTGCCGCGTCCGCCTCACCGCTGATGCCGCCGCAGAGCTTGATACCCGCCTCAGCCAGCGCCGCCTGCGCGCCGCCGCCGATGCCGCCGCAGATCAGGGTATCCACGCCGTGCTGCGCCAAAAAGCCCGCCAGCGCGCCGTGGCCGCTGCCGTTGGTGTTGACCACTTCTGCGCGGACGACCGCGTTTTCTGCCACTTCATAGATCTTGAACTGCTCGGTATGACCGAAGTGCTGGAAGATCATACCGTTTTCATAGGTAACTGCGATTTTCATGGTAGGTACTCCTCCGTTTTTTGATAAGATTCACCGCACGCTCATGTTGGTACCTCTCACGCTGCGGCGGTTCAGTCCTCATTGTAAGCGGCCGAAGCCTTGATGCGCTGGTACATATCCTGCATCTGGCGGTCGATCTCGGCGATCTTGCCCGCGCACTCGAACATCTCCTCGTTGATGCCCTCGGGCAGCTTTGTCTTGTCCACCTTGTAGCGGATATCGTGCTCAAGGCTTGCCCAGAAGTCCATTGCAATGGTGCGGATCTGGATCTCTGCCCCGACATATTCCGTCCGGTTGGAGAGATAGACAGGCACCTTAATGTCCAAGTGCAGCGAACGGTAGCCGTTGTAGTTCGGCGTTTTGATGTAGTCCTGCTTTTTCACGATCTCCACATCGGTCTGCCGCTCAAACATCTCCGCCACTCGGTATACATCGTCGATGTAGCTGCACACCACACGCACACCGGCAATATCGTTCACGTTTTCCCGTGCAGACTCGATGCTGACAGGCAGTCCCTTTTTCACAAGCTTTGCCACAATGCTCGACTGAGACTTGACGCGCCCGTCGATGTGATGAATGGGATTGCGTGCATAAAGAACATTGAATTCACTGTTGAGAATATTGAATTTCAACGTGAGCTGCCGAACCGCCGCGTCATAGAGATTCTGCATGACAAGGAAGTCATGCGGATCCTCGCAGAGCACGATGCCGTTCCCCGTTCGATTCATTCTGAGCCTTCCTTTCCATCGGAAGCGGCAACGCCCGCCCGATGTGCTTTTGTCCCTTTCAGTATAGCAGACGATCACCGCCGCGCCAAGGGGAGAAATGCTGATTTTCCGCAAAAGTCTGCGTGAAAAAAGCAGCGGGCGGGAGAAACTACCAAGCGACGGGCAAAAGAACTTGCAATGCAGCGCAAGCCATTCTATAATTAACCTGAAAGGATATGCACAGCGTTCGGCACTTCCGCTCCGGTGGCAGAGCGAACGCGCGGAAGGTGCAGAAAAGAACAATGGATAAAAAAGGAAAACAGCAATTTCTTCTGGTCGCGTTCGGTGTGGCGCTCTATGCCGCGCTGATGAATCTCAACGAAGTCGCGGCGTTTCTCACGAGGCTCGCTACCCTCTTCACGCCGGTGATCATAGGGTTATTGATGGCGTTTGTCCTCAGTGTGCCGATGCAGGGCATCGCAGGACGTTTGACGCGCCTGATGCCAAAGGCAAAGGAAAAACACATTGACCTTCTCAGCCTGCTGCTGACGCTTTTGTGCGTGGTCATCGTCGTGGTACTGCTGTGCGTTCTGGCGCTGCCGCAGCTTGCCGCGTCGCTCAAGAGCATCGGCACACTGGTCAGGGAGAACTGGCCGGACTGGGCGCGCCTTCTCTCGGATCACGGCGTGGATACAAGCGAGCTCACCGATCGCATCGCCGCGCTCGATTGGAAAACGGTGCTGGAAAAGGCGCTCACCGGCGCCGGCGCGCTGATCGACTCGGTGGTGGATCTTGCCGGTACCACAGTCTCGGCGGTGGCCAACGTCACCTTTGCCATCGTCATCATGTTTTATGTGCTGCTCGACCGGTGCAGCCTTGCTAAACAGAGCCGCAGACTCCTCTACGCCAACCTGAGCGAGCGAAAGGCCGATCAGGTCTGCCGCATCGCGCGCCTGACGCACACCACCTACGCCCGCTTCCTGTCCGGGCAGTGCGTGGAGGTCGTGATCCTCGGCACGATGATCTTTCTCGCGTTCTCCCTGTGCGGCATTCCCTACGCGGGGCTGACCGCCGCGCTGACGGCGGCCTTCGCCTTTGTTCCCTACATCGGCGCGCTGGCCTCCTGCGCAATCGGCGTACTGCTGACGCTGCTTGCCCAGCCGGAGAAGGCGCTGCTGTGCCTGATCGTCTATCAGGTGGTGCAGTTCACGGAAAATCAGTTCATCTACCCGCATGTGGTTGGCAGCAGCGTGGGGCTTGCGCCGCTGTGGACGCTCCTTGCGGCATTGCTTGGCGGCAAGCTCTTCGGCCTTGTCGGTATTGTGTTTTTCATTCCCCTCACGGCGGTAGTACTCCAGCTCGTACATGAGCACACCGCACAGCAGCTTTCGGAAAAGAAACTCGACCGCGAGGATCTGATCGAATAACAAAAAAGGACGACAGCTAAAAAACTGTCGTCCTTTTTTGTGCGGTCACGACTGCGCCATGCGATCGAGGAGCTGGAAGGCTTCCTCCAACTTGGGGTCGACGTGGTCTGTTTGCAGGGCCTCGCGCACGCAGCCTTCAATATGCGCGCGCATGATCTCGCGGTTGGCGCTTTTTAAGAGCGACTGCGTGGCGAGGATCTGGTTGGAGATGTCCACGCAGTAGCGATCGTCGTCGATCATCTGCAAAATGCCGTCCAACTGGCCGCGCGCGATTTTGAGCTTGCGGCGGACGGAATCCCGGTCGGCTCTCATGTCCTCAGCGAATGGAAACGGTCTGATAGCCCGCCCCGTCGACAGCAGCCTTGAGCGCCTCATCGCTCACGCTGCCGTCCACGCTGACGGTCGCCGTCTTGCTCTCAAGGTCAACGTTTGCCGTCTGCACGCCGGGAACGGCGGCGAGCGCCTCCTGAACGTGCTTGACGCAGTGCATGCAGGCCATACCTTCGATGTTGATTACTTTTTCCATTGTTGTTTCTCCTTTTTCTTCATTTGCTGTCATTTGATTGGTGGTTATCTCCGCTCCGCCGTCCGACGGAGAAGGCGCCGTATGTGCCGCTGCGTGCTTTGCCTTGAACCAGCGCAGGCGCAGCGCGTTGCTCACGACGAACACCGAGCTGAAGCTCATCGCGAGCGCGCCGAGCATCGGGTTCATCTTGAGGTGGAAGGCGGGATAGAATACGCCTGCCGCGATGGGAATGCCGATGGCGTTGTAGAAAAACGCCCAGAAGAGGTTCTGCTTGATGTTGCGGATCACCGCTCTGCTCAATTGCACGGCGGTGGAAACGTCCAGAAGGTCGCTGCGCATCAGCACGATGTCCGCCGACTCGATGGCGATGTCCGTACCCGCGCCGATGGCAATGCCGACGTCCGCACGCGCAAGGGCGGGCGCGTCGTTGATGCCGTCGCCGACCATGGCGACCTTTTTGCCGCTTTCCTGCAACCGCCGGATCTCGCGCTCCTTGTCCTGCGGCAGCACCTCGGCCACCACGCGATCCACGCCGACCTGACGGCGAATGGCCTCGGCGGTCCGCTCGTTGTCACCTGTGAGCATGACCACTTCAATGCCCATGTCGGAAAGCTCAGCAACGGCCTGCGCGCTTGTGGGCTTGACGACGTCTGCCACGGCAATGAGGCCGATCAGCCGGCCGTCGCGGGCGAAGAAGAGCGGCGTCTTGCCGTCCTCTGCGAGCGTTTCGCCGCGCGAAAAGAGTTCGCTGTTTTCTGCATGGTTCGCCTCCATCATGCGGCGGTTGCCTGCAAGGCAGATTTTGCCTTCAACCGCGGCACGAAGGCCCTGGCCGGGGATCTGCTCAAAATTTTCGACGGGCAGGAGCGTGAGTTGCTCCTTTTCCGCTTCCGACACGATCGCCTCGGCAAGCGGGTGCTCGGAGCGCTTTTCAAGCGACGCGGCAACGGCGAGGAGTTCGTCCCTCTCCGCGCCGAAGGGCAGAACGTCGGTGACGACGGGCTTTCCCTGCGTGATGGTGCCGGTCTTGTCGAGCACAACGGTCGTAACGCTGTGCGCCGTTTCGAGCGCCTCGGCGGACTTGATGAGAATGCCGTTCACTGCGCCGCGCCCCGTGCCGACCATGATGGCCGTGGGAGTTGCAAGGCCGAGTGCGCAGGGGCAGCTGATGACGAGGAAGGTGAGGGCGCGGTAGACCCAGTCGCCAAAGCGGGCGGGCTGGCCCATCAGCAGCAGAACGATGGGGGGAACAAAGGCCAGCGCCAGTGCGC
>ERZ860322.1915-NODE-1915-length-10839-cov-3.424425_pt1 | contig 10839 bp, 7 predicted proteins | sample MGYA00509979_ERZ860322 | MGnify/ENA primary metagenome ERZ860322 (study PRJEB30046, sample SAMN00715217) | human gut metagenome | study: EMG produced TPA metagenomics assembly of the A metagenome-wide association study of gut microbiota in type 2...
AGCCGTGGAAGCCGCACTATGTCGGCGTGCTCGACGTGTTTTATCACGAGCTGATGGAAGAGATTCAGAAATAAAAAACATGCGTCCCGAACGATCGGGACGCATGTTTTTTTATCCGCGCAGGCCGCCGAAGAACGCGCGCAGCACGTCCGCGCAGTCGTCCGAGAGCACGCCGCCGTAAATGGCGGGGTGGTGACCGTAGCGCTCCTCAAAGAGGTTGAGCACGCTGCCGCAGGAGCCGAAGTTCGGCTCTTTCGCGCCGTAGACGACGACCGGCACGCGGGCATTGATGATCGCACCGGCGCACATGGGGCACGGCTCAAGTGTGACATAGAGCGTGCAGCCGTCGAGCCGCCATGTGCCGAGCGCGCGGCACGCCTCGGCGATGGCCTCCATCTCGGCGTGGGCATCGGCACGGTGCGTGCGCTCGCGGCGATTGCGCCCGCGGCCGATGATGCGCCCCTCGGCATCGACGATCACACAGCCGACCGGCACTTCCCCATCGGCCGCTGCGGCGTGCGCGAGCGCGAGCGCCGCGCGCATATAGTCCTCGCGCTCCACAGGCGCTCTCCCCTTTCAAAAAACCGGCGCTGTTATCTTAACAGCGCCGGAATAGATTTTGGACGAAAAACCGATCAGGCCAGAGCCGCCGTGATGATGGACATCTGGTAGACTTCCTCAGCGTCGCAGCCGCGGGACAGGTCGTTGATCGGCGCGTTCAGGCCCTGCAGGATCGGGCCGTAGGCCGCAAAGCCGCCGAGACGCTGCGCGATCTTATAGCCGATGTTGCCGGCCTCGATGCAGGGGAAGATGAAGGTGTTGGCCTGACCAGCCACCTTGCTGCCCTTGCACTTGACCTGTGCAACTTCGGGAGCAACGGCAGCGTCAAACTGCAGCTCACCGTCCACAGCCAACTCGGGATCCATTTCCTGAGCCTTGATCACAGCGTCATGGCTCAAAGCAACGGTGCCGCCCTTGCCGGAGCCCTTGGTGGAGAAGCTCAGCACAGCAACCTTCGGATCGATGCCGAACAACTTTGCGGTCTTAGCGGTCTCAATAGCAACCTCAGCAAGCTTTGCAGAAGCGGCGATCTTGACCTCGCCGGTAGCCTTATCAATGGTATCGGTATAGTCGATGTTAACAGCGCAGTCGCCCATGGCAATGCGCTTCAGGCCCTCTTCACCGCAGTCACGGTCCAGAATGAAGCAGGAGCTGACCAGATGTGCGCCCTTCTTGGTCTTGACCAGCTGCAGAGCGGGACGAATGGTGTCGGCAGTGGAGTAAGTAGCGCCGCCCAGCAGGCAATCAGCCTTGCCCATCTTCACCAGCATGGTGCCGAAGTAGTTGGACTTCTTCAGCAGAGCGGTGCACTCCTCAGCGGTCTGCTTGCCCTTGCGCAGCTCCACCATGGTGTTGACCATCTCATCGAAACCGGCATAGTTCTCGGGGTCGATGATCTCGGCAGCGGAAATATCAAAGTTACCGGCGGCAGCAGCAGCCTTGCACTCAGCCTCGTTGCCCACCATGACGACCTTCAGCACGCCCTCGGCCAGCAGCTTTGCAGCGGCCTCCAGAATGCGGGGATCATTGCCCTCGGTGAAAACGATCGTCTTGGGATTTGCCTTCAGCTGTGCTACCAGCGGTGCAAACATATCAGCCATTGTGATTACCTCCGAATTTACTTTCCAATATTCACATCCAGATATCTGTTGGACACAAGGATGCCTTTCTCTTTTATTCTAGCACATACGGCAAAAAGTTCAAGACAAAATTGGCTTTTTATGCTACAATTTTTGCCTCACGCATCATCGTTATTTTCCTGCCAAAGTAGTAAAACACGCCCTGCGTATTCCTTCACAATTTCCCGTAAACCACCTTCCACAAATTTCAATTATAAGCTATGCACTTTTCATTCACGATTTTTCTTTTTTAAAAATGCAGAAAGTTCCAGTCAGTTCATGTATTTTTTACGTTAAAACGCAAAAAAAGAGCCATCCTCCCGATTCTTCGAGAGAACAGCTCCATAGTATTGGCTTTATAAATATCAGATAGAAATGGTGTTACACACGTCGATCAGCACCGGGTCAAGCGTCTTGGTCATTTCAAGAGCTTCATCCACAGGGTAATCCACCAGCTTTTCGCCCTTCATGCCGACGATGCGGTTATACTTGCCCTGCTCCAGCAGGCACACGGCATGGTAGCCCATTGCAGAAGCGTTCACACGGTCACGCAGAGTGGGAGAACCACCGCGCTGGACATGGCCCAGAATGGTGGCGCGGGAGTCGATGCCGGTGCGTGCCTGAATCTCGTTTGCGATCTCCTGTGCATGGCCGACACCCTCGGCAACGATAATAATGAAGTGACGCTTGCCGGTCTTCTGAGTCTCAGCGATCTTATCCAGAATATCACGCTGCATGTCAAATTCCTTCTCCGGCAGTAGAACAGCCATAGCGCCGGAAGCAATTGCAACATTCAGAGCAATATAACCGGCGTTGCGGCCCATGACCTCGACCACACTGCAGCGGTCGTGGCTCTGGGTGGTATCGCGCAGCTTGTCGATCATCTCCAGCGCGGTATTCATGGCGGTATCGTAGCCAATGGTGTAATCGGTGCAGGAAATATCGTTGTCAATAGTGCCGGGCAGACCGATCATCGGAATGCCGCGGTGGGCCAGCTCACGAGCGCCGCGGTAAGAACCGTCGCCGCCAATGACCACCAGCGCATCAATGCCCAGTTCGCGGCACTTCTCTGCACCCTTGTCCTGACCTTCCTTGGTCTTGAATTCCAGACAGCGGGCGGTATACAGAATGGTACCGCCTGCAGAGATGATGTTCGACACACTGCGCAGGTTCATCTCAAAGCATTCGCCGTTCAGCAGGCCATTGTAGCCACGCTGAATGCCGATCATGCGGTAACCCTTATGCAGGCCGGTACGGACTACGGCGCGCACGGCAGCGTTCATGCCAGGAGCATCACCACCGCTCGTCAATACGCCAATCGTTTTGATCTGCTTTTCCATACGAGAGTTTCCCTCCAATTTGTTTCTTCATTTACCCAATGGTATCACAGCGTTCTCCGTTTTAACGCTGTCCAAAGCACTTCATTTGCCTTGAATCATTATAACACAAACGCCTTATTTTGGAAACAGCCATCCCGCCGGATTTGCGTTAAGATTCGTGCACGGAAATGTCATTTTGTTGCAATGTTGTCCGTTCCGACCAGCCTTTCCAGCTCTTTGAACAGCAGCGGATGGCCGGATGCGTACAGATGGCGCGGCACACGCAGATACTGCTTGGTATCGGTCAGATACAGGAGCACCGGCATGTCCCCATCAAAAATGCCAAGCAGATTGACCACCTTTGCATATTCCCTGCTGCTGCGGGAAGGCACACGGATATACAGCTTCTTTGCTGCCGTTTTCATCGGGTCCGGCCTGCCGTTATCCAGTCGGGCCGGATCGTAATTATCGATCGGGACGATGCTCTCTGCCAGCAGCTTGGAAGCTTCATCCTCCCGTACCGACAGTCTGCCATCGATCACGACGACTGCATTTTCGTGCAGTGAATCCCGGAAAGCATCCAGCACCTTTGGGAATACGATCACTTCCATGGTGCCGGTCAGGTCCTCTACGCTGGTAAAAGCCATCATGCTGTTGGACTTTGTGGTCATCATGCGGCTTTTTACCACCGCGCACACAATGCGCACTTTTTCTCCATCCTTCACATGGGCATCTTCCCCTGTAAGATCCTTGATGGTGTGGGATGCAATGCGTGCCGATTGTTCCCGGTAAGCATCCAGCGGATGACCGGACAGATACAGACCGCTGACTTCCTTTTCCTGCTGGAGCAGTTCCTTATGGCTGTACTCCGGCAGCTGCTTTATTTCATAGTTATCCTCGGAAGCACCGCTCTGTGCTTCCCCGCTCATCACCGAGAACAGATCCAGCTGTCCATCCAGATTGCGCCGAGAGTCGGTCTCAATGCTCTTCAGAATGCCCTCTACGGCCTCCACATGGCTGTGGCGGTTGTTGCCCAGATGATCGAATGCGCCGGCCTTGATGAGGCACTCCACTGCCCGGCGGTTCAGTTCATTGCCATGCATCCGCTTGCAGAAATCGTACAGGCTGGTGTAAGGCTTATTCTGCCGCCCCTTCACCACATTCTCGATCAGGTTGCGGCCCACATTTTTGACCGCATTCAGGCCAAAGCGGATCTGACCGCTTCCATCCGCCGTAAAGCCGCCGTTGGAAACATTCACATCCGGCGGCAGCACCTTGATGCCAAGGCGGGCACACTCGCCGGAATATTCAATGACCTTATCCGTGTTATCCAGCACACTGGTCAGCAAAGCCGCCATGAACTCACTGGGATAATGGCACTTGAGGTAGGCCGTCTGGAATGCCACATAGGCATAGCAGGCCGCATGGCTCTTATTGAACGCATATGAAGCGAAACTGGACATTTCATCGTAGATCTCATTGGCCACTTTCTCAGAGATGCCGTTTGCCACACAGCCGGGGCATTCGTTGCCGGGATCGGTGCAGCCGTACACAAAGTGCTCTCGCTCGGCCTCCATGACGGCATGTTTCTTTTTGCTCATGGCACGGCGGACATTGTCTGCCTGACCAAAAGAAAAACCTGCCAGCTCCCGGAAGATCTGCATGACCTGCTCCTGATAGACGATGCAGCCATTGGTCACATCCAGAATGTGGGCCAGCTGTGGGGTCTTATAGCTGATTTTGTCCGGCTCGTGGCGGTTGCGCAGGTAGGTGGGGATCGAATCCATGGGGCCGGGACGGTACAGGCTGATCAGAGCGATAATGTCTTCTAGGTTCTGCGGCTGCAGGCCCACAAGCACCTGCTTCATGCCGGAAGATTCCAGCTGGAACACACCCTCGGTGTCTCCCTGTCCCAGCATCCTGTAGGTGTCCGGGTCGTCGTAATCCAGCTTCTGGATGGAAAACTCCGGGTGGTGCTTCTGCACAGCAGTTTCCGCGTCATGAATGACGGTCAGCGTGCGCAGGCCCAGAAAGTCCATCTTCAAAAGGCCAAGTTCTTCGATCTCGGTCATGTTGAACTGGGTCACAGGCAGGCCGTCGTTGGTGGCCAGCGGCAGATAGTAGTCCGTAGGCTCCGGGGTAATGACGACACCCGCCGCATGGGTGGAAGCATGGCGGGGCATGCCCTCCACCTTCAAGGCCGTGTCGATCAGCTCTGTGACCTGCGGGTCGGTATCGTACATCCGCTTAAGTTCCGGCGATACCTCCAACGCACGCTTCAGCGTCATTTTCAGCTCCATGGGCACCTGCTTTGCCACAACATCTACCTGCTGATACGGAATGCCCATCACGCGGCCCACATCGCGGATGGCGTTGCGGGCGGCCATGGTGCCAAAGGTGACGATCTGAGCCACATGGTCGGCACCATATTTCCGGTTGACATAATCGATCACTTCCTGACGGCGCTCGTAGCAGAAGTCCACATCAAAATCTGGCATACTGACGCGCTCCGGGTTCAGGAAGCGCTCAAAGATCAGGTTATAACGGATGGGGTCGATATCCGTGATGCCCACGCTGTAAGCCGCAATGCTGCCTGCGCCGGAGCCACGGCCCGGGCCTACCGGGATACCCTGACTCTTGGCGTAGTTCACGTAGTCCCACACGATAAGATAGTAGTTCGTGTAGCCCATCTTTTTGACCACGCCGATCTCGTATTCCAGACGGTCTTTGTTGGCCTGCGGAACATTGGGGCCGTAGCGGCGCTCCAAACCTTCCCAGCAGAGCTTTTCAAAAAACGCCTGATTATCCATACCGTTCGGCGCTTTGTAATATGGAATTTTAGTGTGTCCAAAATCAAAATCAAAGTTACACTGTTCGGCAATTTTGGCGGTATTCTCGCAGGCTTCCGGCACCATGGAGAACAGCTCGTACATTTCGTCTGTCGTTTTGACATAGAACTCGTCGGTCTGGAACTCCATTTTATCCGCATCCTGAATGGTCTTGCCGGTCTGGATGCAGAGCAGGATGCCCTGCATTTTGGCATCCTCCTTGCGCAGATAGTGGGAGTCGTTGGTGGCTGCCATGGGAATGCCGGTCTCCCGTGCAAGCTTGATGAGCTGCGGCAGCACAGTATTATCCTCTTCCAGACCATGGTCCTGAAGCTCGATATAATAGTTTCCCTCGCCGAAGAGGTCTCGATACCACAGCGCTGCTGCTTTGGCGCGCTCATAATCGCCCGCCAGAATGGCCTGCGGAACTTCGCCTGCCAAACAGGCCGACAGGCAGATCAGCCCTTCGTGATATTTTTCCAGCAGTTCCTTATCAATGCGGGGCTTGGAATAAAAACCCTCCACAAAGGCGGCCGACACCATTTTGATCAGGTTTTTGTAGCCGGTCTCATTTTTGCACAACAGGATCAGGTGGTTGTTGCCGTCGATCTTATTTACCTTGTCAAAGCGGGTGCGGGTGGCCACATACACCTCACAGCCGATGATGGGCTTGATGCCAGCCTTTTTTGCAGCCTTATAAAACTGCACGCAGCCGTACATCACGCCGTGGTCGGTGCAGGCAATGGCGGTCTGTCCGCACTCTTTTACGCGATCCATCAGCTGGTCAATGCGGCAGGCACCATCCAGCAAGCTGTACTCTGTGTGGATGTGCAGATGGACAAAAGGCCGGGTATTGGCTAATGCTTCGCTCATGCTTTTGCCTCCTGTTCCAGATTCTGCCGCAGCGTTTCGGCCAATGCCTCCAGCTTCTTCATCCGGTGCGACAGGCCGGATTTGCTCACGGGTGGCTCAAAGCAGCCGCACAGCGCTGTGAGCGAAAGGTCCGGATACTGCATCCGTTTGGCGGCAGCTTGCTGTAGCACCTCCGGCAAGGTGGAAAGGGCATCCTGCTCTTCCAGAAATCGGATCGCCTTCAGCGTCTGCGCATTGGCGCGGGCCGTTTTGCCAAGGTTTGCCGTATCACAGTTGGTCTGTCGGTTGGTCTGGTTGCGCACCTGTTTGAAGGCTTTTTGTGCATGCATTTCCTCTGCAGCGTTTCCAGCGCCCATAAAGCTGAGCAGCCGTTCCACATTGGCCCCGGTCTTGACGTAGATCAGGTTCACGCCGTTGCGGCGGGTGCGGTGCGGTGCAAACTCATGCTCTGCCAGCAGCGCTTCAAAGTCCCGTGCCAGATTGGTGCGGGAGGTAAGGAACTCCAGATTATATTCTTTCTGCGGATCAATAACCGTTCCACTGCACAAAAAAGCTGCGCCAATGTACGCACTGACGCAGGTCTGACAGCGGATAAGGCGGGGATCGATCTGCAGGCTGGTCTCGCTGCCCGTGGTGCCGAACAGCTCGTGCACCCGGGCCACCTGCTCCGGCGCGCGGATGTTGAATTCATACAGCACGCCGCTGGGCCGCTGCTTGTGCAGAATCTCGCCCTGCACGCCGCAGCGTGCGAACAGCTGCTGGGCAGCCTGCACCGTCTCCTGCTGCTCGGTCTGCACCACCAGACCCTTTGCATCAAAATATTTGGCAAAGCATGCAATGCCATAAGCTGCCGCACGCACACAGCAATCCTTCTGGATGCTGCGCTGCGCGATCTCCTCCCGCGCGCGGGATGCAAAACTACTCATACTTCCTCGAATTCTGTCAGCGTTTGACATCGCGGTGCTGCACGCCCGGCTCGTAGCCGAGTTGCGTGCAATACTCCGCGATCTTACGCGCAAATGTAATGGAACGGTGCTTGCCGCCGGTACATCCCACCGCAATGGTCAGCTGGCTTTTGCCCTCCTTGACGTACAGCGGCAGTGCATACTGCAAAAAGTTCTCATACCGCTTGAGCAGTTCCTGCGCTTCCGGGTGGCTCATGACAAAATCCACCACATCCTGATCAAGGCCGGTCTTATGCTTGAGTTCCGGCACGTAGAAGGGGTTGGGCAGGCAGCGCACATCCAGCACAAGGTCTGCCTCCGGCGGGATGCCGAATTTGAATCCAAAGGACATCACGGTCAGGCGCATAGCGCCCTTGGCTCCGCCATTTTTTGCAAAAAGATCGCAGATGCGTTCTTTGTTTTGTGCTGTAGAAAGCAGGGCGGTATTGATGACGTAATCTGCACGCTCCTGCAAAGGCTTCAATATTTTGCGTTCCTTTGCAAAGGCCTCCCGGGTGGAAATGCCCTCGGCAATGCTGATGGGGTGGCGGCGGCGGGTCTCGCTGTAGCGGCGCATGAGTACATCGTCCGGGGCATCCAGAAATAGAATTTTATAATCCACACCCTGCTCATCCAGCTTGTCGAGCGCACGTTCGATTTCTTCGCTGGTGCGGCAGCCGCGCACATCCATGGAAAGAGCCACCCGCTCCAGCTGGCTGTCGCCCGCTTCCGAGAATGCAGTGATGCTGGGCAGCAGTCCGGCCGGAACATTATCTATACAGAAAAAACCGATATCTTCCAGCGCATTCATAGCCACCGACTTGCCTGCACCGGAAAGTCCGCTGACGATCAACAGCTCCATAATCTGATCTACCGCTCCTTTTTTGCTTTTTCCGTTATCGGACGACCCGGATCTCTTTTTCAAGGTCGTAGCCCGTCTTTTCCTTTACGATGGCGCGCACCTCGTCACAAAGTGCCAGCACATCAGCACAGGTAGCGCCGCCAAGGTTTACCACAAAGCCGCAGTGCTTATCGCTGACGGCTGCGCCGCCGTGGCGATAGCCGCGCAGGCCGCACTGGTCGATCAGCGCAGCCGCAAAAGCACCCGCCGGGCGCTTGAAGGTGCTGCCGGCGCTGGGCTTATCCAGCGGCTGCTTGTCCACACGCTTGGCCATCAATTCATCCATTTTTGCACGGATGTCCGCTGCGTTTCCGGGCTGCAGATGGAACTGTGCCGAGAGGATGCAACCGCTGTTCTCTTCAAAAATGCTGTGGCGATAGCGGAGATCCAGCTCTGCGGCAGGCACTTCTCTGACCTCGCCTTCTGCCGCAAGACACCGCACTGTGGTGAGCACGTCCTTCATCTCGCCGCCGTAGGCACCCGCATTCATATACACTGCGCCGCCCACCGTGCCGGGGATGCCGTAGGCAAATTCCAGCCCGGACAGGCCATGCTTCAGTGCCGCCTTACACAGTGCCGCAAGGCGGACACCTGCGCCTGCGGTCAGGACTGTATCTTCCACCGCGATCTCTGCGTCCAGTGCCGAAACATCGATCACCACGCCGGAAAAGCCTTCGTCCGCAAACAGGATGTTGCTGCCGTTGCCCAGCAGGTAATAGCGGACAGCCTGCTCTTTGCAAAGCGCAACTGCACTGCAGAGCTGCTGCTCGTTTTCCGGCATGACAAACAGCTGTGCCGGGCCTCCGATTTTAAAGGTACAGTGCGCCGCAAGCGGTTCGTTCTCCCTGAACGGGATTGCTGCTGCCTGCAGTTTCTGCTTGAATCGTTCCATGATAACTTGCTCCTTTTGCGGTGTGGGATCAATCCATTTTATCGTCCAGACCCAGACGGATCAGCAGTTCACGCGCTGCATTGTAACCCATCTTCTTCTGGCGGTTGTTGATGGCTGCAGTTTCCAGCACGACAGCCAGATTGCGGCCCGGTGAGACCGGAATGCTGGTGCTGGGAATGCTGACACCCAGAATGTCGTAGTATTCGTTTTCCAGACCGGTGCGCTGGTAGTTCTTAGTGGGGTCCCATGCTTCCAGCTGAACCACAAGGTCAAGGCTTTCGCTCAGCTTGACCGCGCCCACGCCGTACACACGGGCCACATTGATGATGCCAATGCCGCGCAGCTCAATGAAGTGGCGGATATTCTCCGGGGCAGTACCCATGATCTGGCGGTTGGACACCTTGCGCAGCTCCACCGCATCATCTGCCACAAGGCGGTGGCCGCGCTTGACCAGCTCGATGGCAAGCTCGCTTTTGCCAATGCCGCTGTCGCCCAGGATCAGGATGCCTTCGCCGTACACTTCCACCAGCACACCATGGCGGGTGATACGCGGTGCCAGTTCCAGATTCAGCACACTGATCAGGCTGCCCATCAGAGTGCAGGTGGTCTCGTTGGAGCGCAGCAGTGCAACACCATGCTTCTGGGCCAGCTCCTGCATCTCCGGGAAAGGAGTCAGTTCTTCGCTGCGGCAGACGATAACAGCCGGCGGCTGCTGACGGAACAGCTGATCCAGCGCTTCGTAGCGTTTTTCCGGTGAAAGGCCGGACAGAAAGTTCATCTCGGCCAGACCCATGATCTGCAGACGCAGCTTATCAAAATAATCATAATAGCCCGCCAGAAACAGACCCGGGCGGTTCACTTCGGCGATCTCCACACAGATCTGATCCAGTTCCTTCGGCGTATAGACAACTTCCATGCTGACACGGTCGGTCAGCGTTTTGAGCGAGACATTGAATGTGCCCATTCTTGTTCCTCCTGTGCTCCCTTTTGCTGCACAGCCCTGCCTGCTGTCAGGTACCGTACAGGATTCCTTCTTATTATTATAATAGAACGATCGGTAAAAAACAATATTGTGCGGGCGGCTTTTTCGCAGCCCGGCAAGAATGCACGCAGCAGCGCAGCCATGTACTGATTTTTTACATTTTTCTTACCTTTACACGGATTTTACATTCCCTCGATTTTGGATTTTACATTGCATCTGTATACTCAAAATCAGGAGAAACACATCAAAAACACGTCAAACAAAAGTGAGGAAATCTTTATGACCATCTTCAATGTCTTTTCCCTGCTTGGAGGTCTTGCCCTGTTCCTGTTCGGCATGGACATCATGGGCAAAGCACTGGAAAAGCAGGCCGGCGGCCAGCTGCAGAAGATCCTGAGCAAGCTGACTGACAACCCCCTTA
>ERZ860322.1918-NODE-1918-length-10819-cov-4.759941_pt1 | contig 10819 bp, 10 predicted proteins | sample MGYA00509979_ERZ860322 | MGnify/ENA primary metagenome ERZ860322 (study PRJEB30046, sample SAMN00715217) | human gut metagenome | study: EMG produced TPA metagenomics assembly of the A metagenome-wide association study of gut microbiota in type 2...
AAGCGCCGACTCGGATTTACTGCTGTGCCATGTCAGGCTATGGCGAACCTCGCGGGTCGATTTTTGGTGCTAATACCGGAAAGCCCATGCGCAGACGAAATAAAACAAAAATTTTCATTTTTCGGCAGGCGGCATCGCCCTCTGCCATGCAAGCACAAACGCATCTCCAATAAACAAAAAAAGGAGCTTTTGAAAAAATGCACGATATATACGAAAATCCGCTCTGCAAGCGATACGCAAGCAGAGAAATGCAGGAAATCTTTTCGGATGACCGCAAGTTTTCCACATGGCGCAGGCTCTGGATAGCTCTCGCCGAGAGCGAAAAAGAACTGGGGCTTGATATTTCCGATGAGCAGATAGCGGAGATGAAGGCGCATATAAACGACATCGATTATGAAACCGCGGCAAGGCGCGAAAAGGAAGTCCGTCATGATGTCATGGCGCACATCTTCACATATGGCGAGGCTTGCCCTGCGGCGAAACCGATAATTCATCTCGGCGCGACAAGCTGTTATGTCGGCGATAATACCGATGTTATTATCCAACGTGATGCACTGCTCCGCATAAAAAAGCTTCTGCTCTCCGCAATATATGAGCTTTCCGTTTTCGCCGAAAAATACAAATCACTCGAAACGCTGGCATATACGCATTTTCAGGCGGCTCAGCCGACCACGGTGGGCAAGAGAGCGACGCTCTGGATGCAGGATCTCATGCTCGATCTTGAGCATCTCGATTTTGTCCTCGGTAACATGAAGCTGCTCGGTTGCAGAGGAACCACCGGCACGGGCGCAAGTTTTCTCGAGCTTTTTGAGGGCGACAAGGAAAAGGTCAAAGCGCTGGAGAGCAAGATAGCGGAGAAGCTCGGCTTCCGCCGCGCTTATTCCGTCAGCGGACAGACATATACGAGAAAAGCCGATTATTTCGTGCTTTCCGTGCTCTCCGGCATTGCCCAGAGTGCGCAGAAATTCTCAGGAGATATCCGTCTGCTCTCGCATCTCAAGGAATTTGACGAGCCTTTTGAGGCGGGTCAGGTCGGCTCCTCCGCCATGGCGTATAAACGCAATCCCATGCGCAGTGAGCGCATTTCTTCTCTTGCCCGTTTCATTATCGCCGATACGGTAAATCCCGCGATGACGGCAGGCACACAGTGGCTCGAGCGCACGCTCGACGACTCTGCGAACAGAAGAATAAGTATTCCCGAGGCTTTCCTTGCCGCAGACGGTATACTTACGCTCTATATCAATGTAATAAGCGGTGTGACCGTTTATCCAAAGGTCATCGAAAAGCATCTTCGCGAGGAACTCCCCTTCATGGCAACGGAAAATATCCTCATGCACTGCGTTATGAAGGGCGGCGACAGACAGACACTGCACGAGGCAATCCGCCGCCACAGCGTAGCCGCAGGCAAGGCAATAAAGCAGGACGGCGCGGACAACGACCTGCTTGACAGGATAGCCGCAGACCCTGTTTTCTCTCTCACGCGCGCCGAAATAGACGAGATAATAGCGAAAAGCAATTTCACGGGGCTTGCCGCAGAGCAGACAGAGGATTACCTCGCGGAGGTTCGCGCAGTACTCGCGGAAAATGCCGACATGCTGAGTGACAGACCCGACGCCACGGTCAATGTATAAAAAAGTAATATAAATCAAAGGAGATTTTCAAATATGCTTACATCAATAGTCGGAATTAACTGGGGTGACGAAGGAAAGGGCAGAATGGTAGACCTGCTCTCCTCCGATTATGACATAATCTGCCGCTATCAGGGCGGCAACAATGCCGGTCACACCGTTATCAACGAAAGGGGTAAATTCATCCTCAACCTGCTTCCCTCGGGTATTCTCCGCGATACTACGGTCAATATCATGGGCAACGGTATGGTCATAGACCTCGAGCATCTTGTCGGCGAGATAAATTCTCTTGCGGAAAAGGGAATAAAAATCACTCCCGAAAACCTCAGGATAAGCGAAAAGGCAATAATCTGCATGCCTTATCACAAGATGCAGGATATCATGGAGGAGGAGCGCCTCGCAGATAAAAAGTTCGGCTCCACACGCCGCGGTATCGCGCCTGTTTATGCCGATAAATATATGAAGAAGGCTCTGCGCATGGAGGAGCTGCTCAATATGGACGATAAGCTTGCCGAGAAGGTTCACGATATCGTCGAGTGGAAGAATATCACCGTCACAGGCTACGGTCACACCCCCATAGATGCCGATGAAATGATGGCTTGGCTGCGCAAATACGGCAGCATCATCGCGCCTTATGTTACCGATGTTTCCGAATATCTTTCCAAAGCCGCCGAAGAGGGCAAAAATATCATGTTTGAAGCTCAGCTCGGCGCACTCCGCGATATAGAATTCGGTATATATCCCTATACTTCTTCTTCCACAACACTCGCTTCCTATGCGCCTATCGGCGCGGGCATTCCCGGAATCAAGCTCAATAATACCATCGGTATCATGAAGGCTTATTCCACCTGCGTCGGCGAAGGTCCCTTCACTGCCGAAATGTTCGGCGACGAGGCAGAGGAACTGCGCAAGGCAGGCGGCGAATACGGTGCCGCTACGGGCAGACCGAGAAGAGTAGGTCCCTTTGATGTTCCCGCTTCGCGCTACGGCGTAAAGGTTCAGGGCGCAGATTATATCGCGCTGACAAAGATGGATGTGCTTTCTTATCTCGATAAGATTCCCGTTTGCGTGGCATATGATGTAGACGGCGAAATAACGACTTCTTTCCCGACAGGTGAGCGCCTCAACCGCGCAAAGCCCGTTATCGAATATATGGAAGGCTTCGGCGATGTTTCCGCGTGCAGAACATATGAGTCTCTTCCCGAGGCAGCAAAGAAATATATCGCCTATATCGAGAAGGCTGTCGGATGCAAGGTGAAATATGTATCCGTCGGTGCCGAGCGCGATGAATATATCAAGCTCTGATGGCTCATGGCAAAGCAAAAAATCTCCCGACAGAATATCGGGAGATTTTTATATTGATATTGTTTTATATTGTAAGGATGTTCCCCTTATTTTTCTTCCGTAACGGTTGCTTCTCTGGAGCGGAAGAGCAGTGAGATACACCATACGCCCGCAAGCGCAACTATTGTATATATTATTCTGCTGGCGAGAGCCGCGCTGCTGCCGAATATCCATGCGATGATGTCAAAACCGAAAAGCCCGACGCTGCCCCAGTTGAGCGAACCGATAATCGTTATGATAAGTGCAATTCTGTCTATCATTGTTTTCATCTCCGATATTTTGTGTTTTATCTTTCGACAGGATTATTTTCTGCCGTCGTGAGATTTTTTATTCATGCGAAATAATAATTTTTCTTGACTTAATCCATTTTTTGTGGTAGGATTAAAGGGCTAAAAAAATTTCCGGAGAAATTCAATGAGAGTACGAAAAAAGAAATCCGGCGACGCGAGATTCACGGCGCAAAAGAACATCACGCTGGAATATAACCGCGAAGCGCCGGAAATGATAAATTTAAGCGAGGCTTTTCCCGGGTATTCGCGCTTTCGTATAGAGATAGGCTGCGGCAAAGGCAGTTTTATTGCGGAGGAAGCGAGGCAAAATCCCGATGTGGCATTCATTGCAGTGGAAAAGGTGCGCGATGTCATAATTTTCGCCATGGAAAAGGTTGCCGCGGCAGAGCTTACAAATGTACGCTTTCTCTGCGCCGATGCAGAGAAGCTTGACCTGCTCTTCCCTGCCGGTACATTTGAGCGCATATACATAAATTTCTGCGACCCGTGGCCCAAAGCGCGCCATGCGAAGCGCCGCCTCACATACAGAAAGTTTCTCGAAAAATTCAAGCCGCTTCTCACGAAAAGCGGAGCGATAGCCTTCAAAACAGACAACCGTGCGCTCTTTGATTTTTCGCTTGAGGAATTTCCCGCGGCGGGCTTTGCTCTGCGTGATGTAACCTTTGATTTGCATGCAAGCGAGTGGGCTGAAGAGAATATCATGACGGAATATGAGAAAAATTTCAGCGAAAAAGGCTTTAAAATAAACAGACTTGTAGCATATACAGATAAATAATGTATTTCATTGCCGCATATCGTCGGCATGAAAAAATATTTTTGCAAAAAAAGAAAAAAATTATTGATTTTTTGCTCGGTATGTGCTACAATATACCGTGCTATATTGAATTTTAATGCGGAATGCTGTTTGCATTCAGCTTTAAGCTATGATTTTTCGGTAGGAGGTGTAAATATGGCAAAATGTGCATACTGCGGCAAGGGCGTTACATTCGGACACAATGTTTCCCATTCCAACCGCAAGACAAGCAGAACCTGGAAGCCCAACATAAGAAAGGTTAAAGTAGTAGACGGCGGCACACACAAGACTGTGGCTATCTGCTCCCGTTGCCTGCGCGCAAATAAGGTAGAAAGAGCATAAGCTTTTTCGGATAAAAGGGGCTTCATGCCGTAAAGCGGCGCATATTGTCGGATTTTTCCGGCAGTGGTAAACTGCGCAAAGCATATGACTTAAACCGACAGCGGAAGCGGCTTTGCTTCCGCTGTATGCGTTTTTGCCTGTTTTTCGTGAGGTGAATAATGCGTTATGTTTTCATGAGCTGTGATATGCCGCGTGAAGCGGAAGCTTTGCTTTCCGCCTACGGAGAGTGCGTGCGTATACCGCCGCTTGCCTCACTGCCCGCACCTGTCTGCGCGCATCCCGATATGCAGATGGCGCTGCTCGGCGGTAAAATGATAATTCACAGCGAAAATACGGCTCTTTCGGAAATACTCCGGAAGCGGCATATACCGTATATCGCCGAGCCGCGTGCGGCAGGCGACGCCTATCCCCATGATGTACTGCTCAACTGCTTTGCACTCGGCAACCTTTTCTTCTGCAGTAAATATACCTCGGAGGCGGCGCTTGCCGCAGCGCTGTCCGCAGGGCTTACCCCTGTGGTAACAAAGCAGGGCTATACTAAATGCTCCTGCCTCTGCCTTCATGAAAGTATAATCACTGCGGACGGCGCCATCACCTGCGCCTGTGCACAGCACGGGGCGCAGTATCTGCATATCGGTGCTGGGAGTATCGGAATAAGCGGATATGATTACGGCTTTATCGGCGGGGCAAGCGGCGTTATCGGAGACACGGTGATATTTTTCGGCGATATAAACACTCATCCCGACGGGGAGAAAATAAAAGAATATATATATTCAAAAAATATGAACATTATCTGCGCGGGAGACGGCAGGCTCTTTGACTATGGCGGGCTTGTCATCTTTGAGACGGCGGATTAAATAAAAAAAGCATATAAAAACGGAGGACAAAACAATGAAAACCGAGAAAATTTATCTCTACGAAGGACGCGATGACGTTTTTCTCACAACATATATAGCGGAGCCTTTTGAATCACTTCCCTACAATCAGAAAAGAAAAGCCATACTCATTTTCCCGGGCGGTGCATACTGGTATGTTTCGCCCAGAGAAGGAGAACCGATAGCTTTCAACTTCCTTGCAAAAGGCTTCAATGCCTTTGTGCTTGACTATACGGTAAAAGGTAAAGACCGCTTCCCGGCACAGCTTCTCGAAGCTTCCATGTGCATGAAACTGCTCCATGAGAGAGCCGATGAATTTCACATAGACCCCGATTATATTTTCACTATAGGCTTTTCCGCGGGCGGTCATCTCTGCGCTTCGCACGGAACAATGTGGAATAAAGATTTCATCTATAATAAAATAGACATGCCGAGAGAAAACAACCGCCCGCGCGGTATGATACTCGGTTATCCCGTCATCACGAGCGGCGAATATTCACATGAAGGCTCGATAAAAAATCTGCTCGGCGGCGAAAATTATGCAAAACCGGAAATGCGCGAGCTTGTTTCGCTCGAAAAAGCCGTCTCGGAGGAGACTGTGCCGACCTTTATCTGGCACACGGTGACAGACAATGCCGTGCCGATTCAGAATTCGCTTCTCTTCATGTCATCGCTCGCATATAACCATATTCCTTTTGAAGCACATCTCTATCCCGAGGGCGGTCACGGGCTTTCGCTCGCGGACAAGACCGTGGGTATAGATTCCATCTATCACGCCATCCCCGGCTGGATTGACCTCGCCATCAAATGGGCTGACAATCTCTGATACACTACCGAAAAAGCAGGAGCTTCATTTGCCTGAAGCTCCTGCTTTATCTATAACGCGAAGCGGGGATTTTTTGCAAATTCCCCGCTTATCTTTTATGTCTTATTAAATTCCATGTGCCCATCCTTTACCGTGCAGAAAATCTTGTCTCCCTTTGATATATCGTGGCAAAGAAGCTTCTCGGCAAGCACATTTTCTATCTTTTCTCTTATCTCGCGGCGAAGCGGTCTTGCACCGTACGTTTCATCCATGCCGCTTTCCGCAATAAGCTCCGCGGCTTCATCGGAAAATTCCGCTTCCACCCCGAGATCCCGCAATTTCTTTACGAGATTGCCGAGCATTTTCTCGGCTATCCGCTTTATCTCATCCTTACCGAGCCTCCTGAAAATAACCGTTTCGTCTATCCTGTTGAGAAATTCCGGACGGAAACGCTCACGCAGCTTTGCCCTGATGCTCTCCTCCTCTGCCATGCTCTCGCTCACCGTCGGCGAAAAGCCAGTCGCGCTGTAGCTTTTGCGCTCGCCCGTGCCGACATTTGAAGTCATAATGATGACGGCATTTGAAAAAATTGCCCGTCTGCCCTGTGAATCGGTCAGCTGTCCCTCTTCAAGCACCTGCAGGAGAAGATTGAAAACATCGGGATGCGCTTTTTCTATCTCATCAAAAAGAATGAGGCAATACGGCATTTTACGCACGCGCTCCGTGAGTTGACCGCCCTCTCCGTAGCCGACATAGCCGGGTGGCGAGCCGATAAGCTTAGATACGCTGTGAAGCTCCATATATTCGCTCATATCGAGCGTTATCATAGCGTTTTCACTGCCGAAAAGCGCCTCGGCTGTCGCCTTTGCCAGCTCTGTTTTACCTACGCCTGTCGTGCCGACAAAAAGAAACGAACCGACGGGTCGCTTCGGGTCGCCGAGTCCCGCTCTGCCGCGCCTTATCGCCCGCGAAACGGAAACGACGGCTCTCTCCTGCCCTATCACGCGCCGCGCAAGAATTTCCTCAAGTCGGGCAAGCCGCTCGCCCTCATCCTCGCTTATGCGCGAGACGGGAATATGCGTCCATGCCGTGACTGTCTCGGCTATCTCATTTTCTCCGATGACGGCATTGCCCGATGCTCTCGCCCACTCCCATTTTTCACATTCCGCCTCGAGCGCGTCGCGTGCAGCAATTATCTCATCGCGCACGCCTGCCGCCGCTTCGAAATTCTGAGAGCGCACGAGCGCTTCTTTTTTTACTCTCAGTGCAGCAAGTCTGCTCTCCAGCGTCCTTATCTCCTCGGGCTTGCCGCTCTGCTCTATCCGTTTTTTTGCGGCGGCTTCATCGATGAGATCTATCGCCTTGTCGGGCAGAAATCTGTCGCCGAGATATCGCACCGAGAGCCTCACAGCCGCATCTATCGCCTCGTCTGTAATCTTCACGCGGTGGTGGTTCTCATAGCTCTCGCGAAGTCCGCGCAGGATATTTTTCGTCTGCGCCGCATCCGGCTCGCCTATTAGTACAGGCTGAAAACGCCTCTCAAGCGCCGCATCCTTTTCTATATGGCGATGATATTCCGAAACGGTAGTCGCGCCGATAAGCTGAATATCCCCGCGGGAGAGCGCTGGCTTGAGTATATTTGCCGCGTCGAGTGCTCCCTCTGCCGCGCCCGCCCCGACTATCATGTGTATCTCATCTATGAAAAGGATATATTTATCCGACGTGGTAACCTCTTCTATCACCTTTTTGAGTCTGTCCTCAAATTCGCCCCTGTATTTTGCTCCTGCAAGCATCGCACCCATATCAAGAGCAATGATATGCTTATGCAGAAGCGCCTCGGGAGCATCGCCCGCCGCTATCCTTGCGGCAAGTCCTTCGGCAACAGCCGTTTTTCCCACGCCCGGCTCTCCGATAAGGCAGGGATTATTTTTCGATTTTCGGCAGAGTATCTGAAGCATTCGCGTTATTTCTTCATCTCTGCCCACCACAGGATCGAGCCTGCCGCTGTTTGCTGCCTCCACAAGGTCTCTGCCGTAGAGCGAAAGTGCAGAGGCACCCGCCGTATTTGCCTGATAGGACTGCGCCTTTGCTTCCTTTTCCTTTTTATCGCTCATCTCCAGAAGAAAAGCTCCCGCGTCCGCCACAAGCTCGCCTATCACGGCGCCCTCGGCTATCATCACCTTGACGGCGACGCAGTCTCTCTGCGAGAGCATGGCAAGAAGCAGATGCTCTGTTCCGATCAGACTCTGCCCGTATTTTGCCGCTTCGAGTGCCGAGCCCTCGATAGCGCGACGAAGCCTCGGCGTCATATCTGAATTGCCGAGCCTTGTTTCCTCTCCCTGCCCGAGCAGCTCCGCCATCAGCGCCTTTGTGGAAGAAAAGGTCACTGCATGAGACTCCAGCATATCGGCGCCCGCGCTCTCCGGCACGGAAAGTATGCCGAGAAGCAGATGTTCTGTTCCGATATAGGTATGCCCCATCTCGCAGGCGATAAGTCTCGATTTTGTCAGAGCCGCGGCGGCAAGCTCAGTAAATTTGTTCTGCATAAAATACCTCATTATCCATGCGGCGGCATGCCGCACATTCACGCAAATATATTCTATCCATTTATACGGGAAAATATTTTCCGTTTTTGGAAAATTATCCTTGTAATTTCCGCGCGAATATTGTAAAATAGAAGAAAATATGTCTGCAAAAAGGAGATTGCCATGCTTTCAAGAATCTATACGGCGGGTCTTATCGGAATAGACGGCTACGGAGTCACGGTGGAGTGCGATTTTCAGGACAAGCTTCCGTGCTTTGGCATAGTGGGACTGCCGGACAACGCCGTCAAGGAGGCAAAGGACCGCATCAGAGCGGCTTTTGTAAACAGCGGTTTTCCTTTTCCCGATTCGCAGATAACGGTAAACCTCGCTCCTGCCGACAAGCGCAAGGAAGGCTCCGGCTTTGACCTTGCCATGCTCATCGCCATCATGCAGTGCGCGGGCGTGATAAACGAAAATGCCGAAACCGAAAACAGATGCTTCATCGGCGAGCTTTCACTCTCGGGCGAGGTGCGCCCCGTAAACGGTATGCTCTCCATGTGCCTTGCGGCAAAGGAAGCGGGAAAAACAGAGCTTTTCGTGGCGCCCGAAAATGCCGCGGAGGCTTCGGTCGTCGAGGGTGTTACGGTCTATCCCGTGAAAAAAGCCGCAGAGCTCGTCGCCATGCTCAATGGGGAAATGCCGATAGAGCCTTTTCACGCGGTCGATGCCGGCGCATCGGCACACCGTATACCGATGCTTGATTTTGCCGATGTGAAGGGACAGGAAAAAGCCAAGCGTGCGCTCGAGATAGCCTGCGCCGGCGGTCACAATATCCTCATGATAGGCGCACCCGGGACAGGCAAAAGCATGCTTGCCAAGCGCATTCCGTCAATTCTGCCGGAGATGACCTTCGACGAAGCAATAGAGACGACGCGCATCCATTCCGCCGCAGGTATGCGGCAGGACGGCTCGCATGCACTCATGCGCGAGCGTCCCTTCCGTGCGCCGCACCATACCATGTCGTGCGCAGGTCTTTCGGGCGGCGGCAGAATACCGATGCCCGGTGAAATTTCACTTGCGCACAACGGAGTGCTTTTTCTCGATGAGCTTCCCGAGTTTTCCCGCGAATCCATGGAGGCTCTGCGCCAGCCGCTCGAGGACGGCAGCATCACCATCTCGCGCGCGACCGGCTCCGTGACGTATCCGAGCCGCTTCATGCTCGTGTGCGCCATGAACCCCTGCCGCTGCGGGTGGTACGGGCATCCCTCCGGCCGCTGCACCTGTTCGGAAAGCCAGGTGGAGAGCTATATGCGCCGCATTTCCGGCCCCCTGCTGGACCGCATCGATATGCACATCGAGGTACCGTCGGTGGAGTACGAGGCCATGCGCCGCAAGGAAAAGCCCGAGACCTCGGCCCAGGTCCGCGCCCGGGTCAACGCCGCCCGGGAGCTTCAGAAGCAGCGCTTTTCCGGCACCGGCGTCAGCTGCAACGCCTATATGACCCCGGCCATGATTGGGCAGTACTGCCTGCTGGACCCAGCGGGAGAGCGGCTGATGAAGGGGGCCTTCGACCGGCTGGGCCTCACCGGCCGCAGCCACGACCGCATTCTCCGCATGGCCCGGACCATCGCCGACCTGGACGCCAGCCCGGATATCCAGGCCGCCCACCTGGCCGAGGCCATCCAGTATCGCAGCAGCACCCTGTTGAAATAGTCCCCCCGGTGGGTTATAATAACTGGAAACCATATACAAGGAGAAACGATCCCATGCACGAGATGATCCTGTGCAAGCTGGGCGAGGTGGTCCTGAAGGGCCTGAACCGCCGCAGCTTTGAAATGAAGCTAATGGGCAATATCCGCCGCCGCACCGGCCGGTTCGGCAAGTTCCGGGTGTACTCCAAGCAGAGCACCATCTATGTGGAGCCTGCGGAGGAGACCTGCGACCTGGCCGGGGCCTATGCCGCCTGCAAGCAGGTTTTCGGCATCATCGCCGTGGCCCGGGCCCTGCCCTGCACCAAGGAGAAGGAGGCCATTCTGGAAACCGCCAAGGCCTATCTGGGCGATGCCCTGACGGCGGCCCGCAGCTTCAAGGTGGAGAGCAAGCGGGCGGATAAGTCCTTCCCCATGAGCTCCATCCAGCTGAGCCAGTGGGTGGGCGGACACCTGCATGAGGCCTTCCCCCACCTGGCGGTGGATGTCCACCACCCGGACCTGACGG
>ERZ860322.1919-NODE-1919-length-10817-cov-2.618101_pt1 | contig 10817 bp, 8 predicted proteins | sample MGYA00509979_ERZ860322 | MGnify/ENA primary metagenome ERZ860322 (study PRJEB30046, sample SAMN00715217) | human gut metagenome | study: EMG produced TPA metagenomics assembly of the A metagenome-wide association study of gut microbiota in type 2...
CTACGGCGACCACCGCATGGTCATGCTTGCATCCATTGCGGCGACGAAGTGCGAGCAGCCCATTGAGATGGACGGCATTGAAGCGATTGACAAATCGTGGCCGGAGTACCTGAAAGTTTATCAGATGCTGGGAGGAAAGTGCGAATGAGCAGCGCTTTCGGGCAGTATTTGAAGCTGTCGATTTTTGGCCAGAGTCACGGCGAAGCGCTCGGCGTGACGCTCGATGGCTTTCCGGCAGGTATGACGATTGACATGGAGCAGCTTCTTGCGGAAATGGCGCGCCGTGCGCCGGGGCAGAGCCTGATGACGACCGCACGCAAGGAGCCGGATGCGCCGGAGTTCTTGTCAGGTGTGCTGAACGGGCGGACGACGGGTCAGCCGATTTGCGCCATCATCCGCAACACGAATCAGCGCTCGAAGGACTATGGCGACGGCGTGGATTTGGTGCGTCCGGGTCATGCGGATTACACCGGGCATGTGCGCTACTTCGGCTTTGAGGATTGGCGCGGCGGCGGCAGCTTCTCCGGAAAGGATCCCACAAAGGTTGACAGGTCCGCTGCCTATGCGGCACGTTATGCGGCAAAGAATATCGTTGCACAGGGCTATGCAAAACGCTGCGAAATTCAGCTTGCCTATGCTATCGGCGTTGCAAAACCCGTCTCCGTCCGTGTTGACACTTTCGGAACGGGAACAATGCCCGATGCAGAGCTTGAAAAGATGCTGCTTGCAAGTTTCGATTTCCGTCCCGCCGCAATCATTGAAAAGCTTGACCTTCGCCGCCCGATTTACAAAAAGACAGCGGCATACGGCCATTTCGGAAGGGATGACGCCGATTTCCCGTGGGAAAAGGTTGGTTTGCAGTTTGTGAAATGAGTTTGCAAAAGCAATTGCTGCCGGTTTTGCAGCGAGTTTTGCAGAGAAATGAACGCTGAGTATTGCGCCGGTTCAGTGCCGTGGTATTCTTTTTAACCGAAATTGAAATGAAAAGGGATTGCCGCAGAGTTTGTGCGGCGATCCCTTTTTGATGCGATATATAAATGTGAAAAAAAGATTTATATCAAAAAATTACAGTTCCTGAAAATACGACACGATCCGTCCCAAAGTATCATCGCTGATTTCATCGGGAACCAGAATCCCCTCCTCGATATAACGCTTCGCACCGGAAGAGGCATTGACGATTTCGGCGAATTCCTCACTTGCCGCATATTGGCTGACTGCCGCAAGATACATTGTTGTTGAAACGCTGTAAGGGCTGTTTTCATCGTTTACAATTTTGCTGATTTTTTGCGCACAGGCGGCCGCAAGCTCATTGGCCTGTTTTGCCGTCAGGCTGTTTAGAATCTCCGGCATACAAAGCATGGCTTCAAGATAGCAGAGCCTGATGCAGCCGACGCTGTCGCGTGCTTTCTGCTCGTCAAGGTCATAAAGTTTATATAGCCTTATAAGGCTTTCGGCAGCGTCCGGCCGGGTCATCAGCTCGCGTATGCCGTTATAGTCGCTGCGTACGTTCTCCATACCGTCCTGCATTGTGTCAAAAAGCATAAAATCAATAAACAGGTTATAGTTCATGCAATAAAGCACAAGCTCGTCGGTTGAAACGGTTTCGAGAATGTCCGCCGGAATCTGGGAAACTTCGCGCATCTGCACGGCGTCCTCAAGTGCGTCCCACTGCTCCGGAGTATCGTCCGGATTTATGCTCGAAACGTATTTTTTTTCATCGGTTTTTTTGTTAAGGTATCCTTCGGGAACGGGAAACCAAAATTCGGAGGAATCGTCGTCCTCATCCTTGGCAGGTTCATCCTGCGGGTCGGAATGCCGAGTTTCGTATTCGACATAATGCTTCCGCGCATTGCGCCCGATTGCCGCATAACTCTTTTTTGGCAGTGCCAAGGCAAGAGTGAATGCTGCTGCTGCCAGTATGCATATGCATACAATGATCGCTCTTCTCTTTTTCATTTGAATAAATCCTTTCCGTGCCGACAATATCGCGTCTGACAACTGCTTTTAAATAATAACAGATTATTTTTTAGACGTCAAGTCTGAAACCAAACAATATATATACAATAAACGCAATCAGGTAAATGCATCGGCAGGACTCCGGGAATCGGTTTTAAACGGATCGTGCGAAAAAAGGCCGCAGGTTTGAGCCTTTTTTCGCACAATCTATCGGGGAAACTTCGGTTAAAGGTTGTTTATCAGAGCGCTTTATTCACTTGTGATTGAGTTCACAACCTCGGACATCTTTCCGAAATCGAAAGATTGAACGATCTCCACAGCTTCACTGCGTGAATTGTAACAGGAAGAACTTGCTTCAGCGGGGGAGCAGCGTGCTCCCCCGTTCTGAGATTATTGCTGCTTTTTTGGTGCAGCTTTGGGTTTTGTTCCGAAAATCACACAAACCGAAGCTTACCTGCCGGCATATTGTGCAAAGGTTATGTGCCTGCAATGCTGAAGTCGGTTCAGAAAATCGTTTTCAGGCTGATTTATAATGATAAACACCGCATGGGAATCGATGTTTGTAACATAACGGGAAGTGTTGTAGTGAGTGTCGTGTTCATCCTTTTCCGTCACATAAGCAAGGAAAGGAAGCGTTGAATCCGCGTCGCAGGAAATCAACGAATAAACGCTGCTGTTCTCATATTTTTTGAGTTCTTCTGCGGGCAGGCTTTCGGTAACAATAATGGTTACAGACATGCAGCAGTTGTCTTCATCGTCTCTGCTGTACCATATGGTGAACGCGTTGTTGTCGAAACGCAAGCTTGACATGTAATATTTATATCCGCTGAAGTCAGGCAAAGCAACATTGTCGAGCAGGCTGATAATGCGCTCTGCGTCTTCCTTGCTGTCAACGCCGCTCATATCAAAACCATGTGAATGCATGAATTCGGAAAATTCATCATCGGGGAGGTCAACGGATGCGCCAAAGTCATGGTATTCCTGAAGACTTTGGAAACTGATCATTGCGGGAGGTTCGCCCGAGTCATTCGGAGCAGCCGTGTTTTCCGCACCGCTTTTCGGCATTTCGGGGTCATACGGGTTTTGGGCAGGCTTGCTGCACGCAAATGCAAAAGCAAGCAAAAGGGCAAGAAGGGCGAGAGATATTTTTTTCATAATTCCTCCATTAATGATAATGTGTGTCGTCGGCGGGGTGTCATTTCAAACGGCTGCGCTCGGAGAAGAAGTTTCACGGGGACAATATGCCGAACATTGTTCCGTGACGTCCGAACCGGTGAAATGATTTCCGCTGTCGTTTGACTGCGGAAGCCTGCTTGGCGGAGAATGCATCGCCTCCCTCAAATGTGATGACTATATTATACCGTATTACCTATCGTTGTCAAGATAAAAAATCATTTATTCTTTACGTCGAAACACAAACAAAAACAGCCTCCGCAAGTGCATAAAATTTGCGGAAGCTGTTGATTTTTTGCGTTTTAGTTGAAAGCGGAAACGCCTGCGGAACGAGTGCTCCGTGAAAACGCCGTGGGAATATATTTGCAGAAAACATACGCCTTGTGCAAACATAAACCGTTCGGAGTTTTCGGTTTATTCGCCGAGGGCATCCTCCCAACGGGGAGTGCTCCAGCCGGTTGTGTCGAAGTATTGGCGAATCTTATCGCTCATGTATCGGAGCTTTGCGTAAAGGTGCGGATATTCCGAAAGCTCACTGCCGAAGAAACCCGTCATTGCATATTCCATGATTCGGGCGCGATCCTCGCGTTCATTGGTTTTTGCATAACCGTCGATGAAATAGCAGTCCTTGGGTTTTGTCGAGCCGAAATAAGTGTAATCACCCTCGTTCAGAATGCTTTCGGCAGGATCAAAGATGTATTGAAAGCCGTCGGGGTTCAGCTCGGCCCATTGAACAACATCGAATTCGCCGGGGTTGATGCTTGTGATATGATCCTCCGTTGCGTGCCAGATCTCGTGGCAATAGGTGCCGACAAGCCCTTCGGAGAAAATGTCTACATAAATATTATGCCACAAAGAGTTTTGCACGCTGTAGCCGATCATGTTGAAATTGCTTTCAAACCCGCCGACAAGCATTATGCGTATGCCGCCGTCACCGAATTCCGAACGGAACTGTGGGAAAAAGCCATCCGGATAGAGCGAAAGAGCTTCTTCGAGAGAATCGAGTGCCGCGTTTATTGATGCGGCTTCGTCTGCAAGATCCATTTGATCGGTTGTGGTCGTCGGGTACTCGGCAAAAGTACATGCGGGCAGACACTGGGAGGAGAGCAGGATGCGCACCCCGTATTTTTCGGAAATTTCATCCGCCCGGCTGCGCACTCCCTGAAGATTTTCGGGGAGGCTGCTGCCGTTCACGGCGAACCAATAATCCTCGGCAATGTATTCGTTGACGGTGAGCATGGATTCAGCCGGTTCGGTGCCGTCGATAACGGAATAATCAAGCACGGACGGAGAAATCAGGTTAAATTCAAATTGTGACTCAACGTAACTCACCGCTATGATTCCGCCGATGTTCGGCATGAAGCACTGCGCAAGCAGCTCATGCTCGATGCCGTATTGGGTAAGGTCGCAGCACTCAAGCGCGCTGCCGAGCCTGAACAAAGCGGGGGAATTTCCGGATGTTACGATGCAGTCCGAATAGGGAACGGGGCAAAGCTCGGTTTCGCCGCCGGGCAGCAGGGAGGCATCCGCAAAAACAAAGCTGTCGTCGGCGGAATATGTAACATCGTATCCGCCGGCATCGGTGTTGTATTTAAAGAAATAAACATCCGAATCCTCGGTGAAATGCGGAATGAACGAGTCGGAGGAAATCATTGAGAATGAATTTGAACCAAGGTCGAGCAGCGCCGTTCCGCAAAGCATTGTGTCCGGGGAGAGAAAAGCATCCAAGAACAGTTTGTCCTCGGTCGGGTGTATATCAACAAGCGAGTTGAACCGCAGGTTGAATGCGGCTTCCACGGGGGAGACTTTGCCCGTTTCAATATTCATGCTGCACAGCACGGAATCCTTAAGAAAATAGTATTCTGTCAAATCATGCGAAAACTGACCGTAAACCGTTTCAACATCGAAACGTTTCTTTTGATTCAAATCGGAATCGAAAAGGATCCACTCGTTTTCGTCGGCGTTGAATGCGGCAAAGGTGTCGTCCGGAAAGATTTCGTCCGAAACGGACCAGTTTCCGTCAATCGTTACGGACTTTATGACACTGTCCGAAACAATATCGACGGTTGTGAACGTTGTTTTTTTGCTTTCGTAATCACTTTGGCAGGCAAGTGCGCCGCTTTGTCCGAACGGATGCAGCACGGGAAGCAGGGATGTATCAAAGCTTGTGAGTTTGCGCACAGGTTCGGGTACGGGTGTTGCCGTTGGGACCTCTGTCGGGGCGGGTGTTGCCGATGCGGGTGCGGGTGTTTGCTGCGAGTCACTGCCGGAATTGCAGCCGAGGCAGAAAACACATGCCGCAAACAACAGCGCAAGCAGAGCGAACAGCGCGTGATTGCGATAGCTTGATAATGAAGTTTTTTTCATGGCGGTAAACGCCTCCTTAATTATTAATCTGCCGAAAGAGCGCGTATGCTCAATCGGCATACTGCCGAATTTTGAAAAGTTTCGTTCAATTCGCAGTCAACACCGAACACGGCCTGCGGAAGTATTTGAATTCGCTGCCGCATGTGGAAACAACGACTTTGTTCTGCGTTGCGGAGCAATGCGCAATAAGCGGTTCACCGTTTTTCAGAAAGCCGACACAGATTCCGACATGGTTTCCGTCGCTTCCGGGGTATTTGTTGATGAACGCAAGATCGCCTGTCCGAACATCGCTTTTTTTAATTTCAGCGGATTTATCCCACTGATTCCATGTGCCGACGCCGATTTTTTCAATCGTTTCGGTTTTGTCCGCGCCCAATTGAATATAACACCAAAGCACAAATCCGGAGCAGTCCAGTCCGTAAGGAATTGTTGTTCCGCTTGTGGAATGGCCGGGGCTTGTGACTTCGGCAGGTTTGCCCCAGCGGTCATCCCAACCGACGGTGTAACTCTTGCCGCCCCAAAAATAGTTGACCTTTCCGACAAGCATAAGCGCGGATTCCGCAAGGGTGCGCTGAGCTTCTGTTGAATACTCGCTGCGCGCCGACATTTGCTGAATCTCCGCATCGTCGAGTATGCGGTATTCTGTTCCGCGGCATGCAAAATAATATGTTGCTGCCGCAATAAGCATAATCAGCAGTGCAAAGCAGACAGCGCAAATGCGAATGCGACGCGAATTGTTTTTTTGCTGCATGGGTGGCCTCCTTAGCTGCGGCTGAAGCTTTCAGCCGGGTTTTTACCGCAATAATAACATAATGCGGTGGCCGTTGCAAGCACACCGAAAAATAGATAATATACTTACTGAACGGAATTTGTTTTGCGCTTTTCCCGAATTTTGTTCGGGTGATAAAAAACTAAAGCGAATAATTCTTAAAGTGTACAATGGTCAGCTAATTTTTGACAAGATTGCCGGAAACTGAATTAAACAAAATGCGGAGGTTTCGCATTTTAGGAAGAAAAACGCCGATACTTCCGCAATCAGAAGTAATATGCTATAATAGACACAAGGCGATATACACAGGAATGCTCTGAACAGACAGGTTTTGCGGGGAAAGACTTTGGGCAAATGTTTTTTCGTGCAAAAAGCATTGAGCGGAGCTTCCGAAAAGGATTGGGGAAATTCGAAAATGATAAGTATTGCAATTTGCGACGATGAAGCTGTCTTTGCGGAGGCACTTCATGCTCTTGTTGACGCCGGAATGAAGGAAATTCTGTACGGCGAGAATTCGATGGACGAAAGAGAGCTTTCATATGAGATAACGGTATTTACGAACCCGTTGATGATGATTGACGCTTTAAAAACAAAGCGGTTCGATCTTGCTTTTTTGGATCTTCTCATGAATAAGGAAAGCGGGTTCGGCGTTGCGCAAGAGATCCGCAGAATGAGACTGAACACTGAAATTGCAATTGTTACTTCATACGGCGAAGCGAGGAACGATGCATTTCAATACAGGCCGATAGGCTATGTTGACAAACCGGCAACGATTGAAGAGGTAACAAGACTTCTGCGCCTCTATATCGATTTTTATTCCGATTGCAGGCGTTACATTTATGTCGGAAAAGCAAGCGAGGAACGCAGAATTGCGGTCAATGATGTTACTTATATCGAAGTCCGCGGACGCAGCATCAAAATCGAGATGTCAATCGACGGCAGGAAAAACGAGATTAACACCACGGGCACGATTTCCGAATATGAAGAAAAACTTAAGAGCAGCGGATTTGTGCGCTGCTACAGGAGCATTCTCGTGAATCCGCACCATATAAAGGCATATAACGTAGTCAGCAAGGAGTTCAGTATGAGCACCGGAACGAGGCTGCCCGTATCCCGCAGCTATGCGGTGCAGGCCGTGACTGCATACAACAGGGCAAAGAACGGGGACGGAAGGCTATGAGTCCGACAGCGTTTTTTAAGCTATGCTGCGTTCCGGTGTCGGTGCTGAAGGCTTTCTTTGCGGACTACATGATGGCCTCGGTGCTTGAGCGCAGGTTTGTGAATAAAAAAAGGAATTGCGGCTTTACCCCCCAAGTGTTGGGTTATGCTGTCGTTTTATGTGCAAGGCTGCCGTTTGTTACGCATGAAAACACTGTATATGTATCGATTATCAAGCTGGCGGCATATCTTGTGGCAGTCATATTCATGTACAAGGGAAGGGTTACGCTGCGATTGCTGATGTATGCCATCCATATATTCACAATGTTTACCGGAGAGTTTCTGAGCATAAACATTTTGGGCGCGTTCGGATTACTGTATAACGGCTTTTTCGAAAACAACTTTTATCTGGGTATGCTCATGAGCGAATTGCTCTCTTCGTTCTGCGTTTTTGCTGTCGGCTTTGCTGTACGCAGGATCGGCAAGTTCCCGACCGAGGCTTCCTGCGAGACACAGTTCAGAGAAGTATCCGCGCTGCCGATTACCGTCTGCTTTGCGGTGGTTTTTTTCTGTCTGCTTCAGTACGGATTCATTTCGCCCGGTCCGGAAGTCGGCTGCATTTCGCTTACACTGATTTCTGCGCTGGCAGCAGGAATAATGCTGCAGTTGGATGTTTTTTCGAAAATGCTGAAAACGCAGCAGTATGCGGCTGATGCTGTGGCGGATGCGCAGCGAGCGCAGCTTGAACTTAAGAAGGTGAGGGCAGCGGTAAGCCACGGTGAAGCCGTACAACGACTTGAGCACGATATGAAGAATCTGCTGCTGCTTGTCCATATGCTTAACGAGCGGGGCGACAGTGGACGTATAGATGCAGTGATCGACAGAATTGAAACAGAAATAAAGGCCGAAGCGGACGGCGGCATTCAAGAAAAGGAACATGGCGCATGCATTCCGATTGAGAAATTTCGGACTTGCATCGGTTCTGCGGATTCGTGTGCGGAGGATGTTCACAGCGGGAACGGAGAATTTGCTGCAAACAACGAAATGGAACTGCCCGTATCCCGCAAATATGCGGAGCAGGCCGTGACAGCAGACAACAGGGCGAAGAACGGGGGCGGAAATCTATGAGCTCGGTAACGTTTTATAAAATCTGCGAGCTTCTGCTGGTGGTCATATATGCATTCGGTGCGGATTATATGATGACATCCGTGCTTGGACGACGATTTGTCCCGAAAAGAAAGATTCCGTTCTTTAATTTTCAGCGGCTGGCATACATACTGACTCTTGTGACAACATTCCTGTTTTTGTCGCACGAGAACACGGCATACACAACCGTGTATAAGCTTGTTATGCAGTTTGCGATTGTCATATTCATGTATAAAGGAAAGTTCGCTCTGCGCGTTCTGATGGGTGCTGCTCATTTTTTCACGCTGTTCATAGGCGAGTTCCTGAGCCTGAACGCAATTTACGCACTCGGAATTCCGATTGAACGCTTGTATGTCAAGTTCAGCTTTTGGGTTCTGATGTGTGATCTGCTTTCATCGCTGCTTGTGTTTATCGTGGGCTTTGTTGCGCACAGAATAAGAGAATTCCCGACAAAAAGCCTTTCATCAAAACAGCTGCAAAAGCTTTCTGCGCTGCCGATAGCTGCCGGCGCGGCAGTGATCGTTTTCTGCATGCTTGAGTACAGTTTCATTTCGCCGGGATTGCCGGTTGGCTGTGCTTCGCTTGTGCTCATTGCATCGCTTGCGGTCGGAATCACGTTCCAATTGGATATTTTTTCGGAGATGCTGAAAACGCAGCAGCATGCAAGAGCAGCAGCGGCATCTGCGCAGGAAGCGCAGTTCGAACTTGAAAAAGTGCAGGAAACGGTACGTCACGGCGAAGACGTGCGTCGGCTTGAACACGACATGAAAAACCTGCTGCTGATGATACATATACTGAACGAACAGGGCGACGGCGAGCGAATCGATGCGATGCTCAACGACATTGAGTCGAAGATTAAGGTCGAAACGGACAGCAGCATTGCGGAATACGGACGAACAGTATGCATTCCGATTGAAAGATTTTCGTCATATATCGGTTCCGACACCGGCAAAAAGTCCGAGAATGCCGGCAATAACACCGACAGCACCAAAACGGAGGAAAATGTATGAACCTTTCAACAGTGCTCAGGATTATCGTTTCCTGTCTTTTAAACGCAGTTGTTGCATGGACGGTTGACTATTACGCAACCTCTTTGCTGAGCCGCAGAGATGTTTTCAAAACGGGACGCAAGCCGAAAATCTTTACGGTTCAATGGCTTGCATTCACGCTGATGCTGTGCGGGTTTGCGCTGCTTCCGTCGGGTCTGAACGAAGTCGGGAAGTTTCCTGTAATATGCATCAAAGCTGTCAGCTGCATTGTTCTTTTTGAACTGCTGTATGAAGGCAGCTTCCTTAAAAAGCTGCTCATGGCGGTCGGTCACTCTGTTATCATGCTGGGCGGAGAGTTTATCATGTCCCGTGCATTTATTGCAGCGGGCTTGGATCCGTCGGAGTATCTCCATGCTCACGGTTTGGTTCAGCATGTTGTTTCCGTGTTCATTTCCATGCCGGTTGTTGCAGCAGGGCTTGCAATGCGCCGCGTTCCGAACATGTGGTTCGGAAGCATCACGGGTGTTCAGAAACTGAAGCTTTCTCTTCTGCCGATTTTGTCTGCGGTGCTGATGATACTGTTCCTGTTGATCGCATTCAAAATCGTTCCTCTCGTGAGCACGGTTTCGGCATTGCTGATACCGTTCGCGCTGCTTACGATACTGAGCATCGGTTTTCAGTTCCGCCTCCTTTCGAATATTTCCGTTGCACAAAAACAAATGGCGGACAATGAAGAAGAGGCAAGGAAGGCACAGTTTGAATTGCAGCTGGGTGTTCAGCAGGCCGGCCATGCGGAGGATGTTCACCGCATTGAGCAGAATATGCGTGCAAACATCCGCAGACTGCGGAAGCTGAATGCCGAAGGAAAACGGGAGGAAATTAAAGAATTTATAGAAAAAATCACACATATAATGAAACAGAATCGTGTTGAGATCCCGTTTTCCGGCGTTAGTGTTATTGACGAAATCATGTGGGCGAAAATCGATGCCATGAAGAAAGCGGGCATTGAGTCGGACTATGAAACCGAAAAGCTCAACGCGGATTCGATTGCAATATCCGATGCGGAGCTTTGCGCACTGCTTGCAAACGCACTCGACAACGCGATTGAGGGCACTCAAAGGCTTTTGGACGGGGAACCCAAAAAGATCTTCGTTCGGATTCGACAGACGGAGTGTGCGCTTGAAATTACCGTGCGAAACCCCTGTGAGGCGAAGCAGACCGTTGCAGCGGCATTTATACAGAGCGCAAGGCGCGCTGCC
>ERZ860322.1927-NODE-1927-length-10733-cov-5.936973_pt1 | contig 10733 bp, 7 predicted proteins | sample MGYA00509979_ERZ860322 | MGnify/ENA primary metagenome ERZ860322 (study PRJEB30046, sample SAMN00715217) | human gut metagenome | study: EMG produced TPA metagenomics assembly of the A metagenome-wide association study of gut microbiota in type 2...
GTCTGCGGGTAGGCGCGGCAAAATGCGGCCCGGATTACATCGACCCCATGTTCCATAGCCGGGTCATCGGCGCGAAAAGCTCCAATTTGGACAGCTTCTTTTTTGACCGCGACACCATGCGCTATCTTCTGGCGCACAACACGCAGGGCTGCGATGTCACGGTCATCGAGGGCGTCATGGGCTACTATGACGGTCTGGGTCTTACCTCCACCCGAGCCAGCACCTATGCGGCGGCGCGGGAGACCAGCAGCCCTGTGGTGCTGGTGGTCAATGCCCGGGGCGCGGCGCTGTCGGTTCTGGCATCGGTGGAGGGATTTTTGCACTTCGCACCGGATAGCGGCATCCAAGGTGTCATCCTGAACGGATGCAGCGCCATGAGCTACGGCCCGCTGTCCCGGGAGCTGGAAAACCGCCTGGGTGTCCGCGCCTGCGGCTACCTGCCCCGTCTGCCGGAGTGTGCGTTGGAGAGCCGCCATTTGGGACTTATTACTGCGGACGAGGTGGCAGATCTGCAAGAGAAGCTGCGCAAGCTGGCGGCCGTGGCGGAAAAAACGCTGGACTTCGCCGCCCTGCTGGAGATCGCCCGCAGCGCGCCGCCCCTGGACTTTACGCCTCCGGTGCTGCCGGAGGCAGGCGCACCGGTGCGCATCGGCGTGGCCCGTGACCGGGCGTTCTGCTTTTATTATGAGGACAGCCTCGACCTGCTGCGGCAGCTGGGGGCGGAGCTGATACCCTTTAGCCCGCTGGCGGACGAAAAGCTCCCCGACGGCGTGCAGGGTCTGTACCTGGGCGGCGGCTACCCGGAGCTTTACGCGGCGCGGTTGGAGGAAAACCACACCCTGCGCAGGCAAATCCGAGAGGCTGTCCACACGGGGATGCCCTGTATCGCTGAGTGCGGCGGCTTCATGTATCTGACGCAGGGCATCGCAGGCCGCGCTATGGTGGGCGCGTTGCCGGGGGACTGCTTTGATACGGGGAAGCTGACCCGGTTTGGCTATATCACCGCCACGGCGCGGGAGGACAATCTCCTCTGCCGCGCCGGAGAGCAGGTGCCGATGCATGAATTTCACCACTGGGACACCCCGCAGCCCGGCGATGCTTTTGGGGCGGAAAAGCCCTCCGGAAAACAGTGGCGCTGTGCGTATGCCACGGACACACTGTACGCGGGTTTCCCTCACTTCCATTTTTACGCCAAGCCTGTCATGGCACAGCGCTTTTTGGCGGCTTGCAGAAAGGAAACACTATGATGGAGCAAATGAAGCCTATGGACATTGAGAAGCGCAGCTTCGCCATCATCACAGAGCTGCTGGGAGACCGGCGGCTTGACCCGGAAAATGAGCTGGTCATCAAACGGGTCATCCACACCACGGCGGATTTTGACTATGTGGATAACTTAGTCTTTTCCGACCACGCAGTGCAAAAGGCCATCGCCGCTCTGCGGGCGGGCTGCGACATCGTGACCGATACCCAAATGGCCAGAGCCGGGATCAATAAGACGATCCTCGCCTCGCTGGGCGGAGAGGTACACTGCTTCATGTCGGACGCGGACGTGGCGGCGGAGGCTAAGGAGCGCGGTGTGACCCGTGCCTTTGTATCCATGGAGCGGGCGGCAGCCCTGCCCAAGCCCTGCATCTTTGCCATCGGCAACGCCCCTACGGCACTTTTTTCGCTGGAGAATCTGATGGAGGCAGACAAGCTCCGCCCCGCCCTCATCATCGGGGTACCGGTGGGCTTTGTGAATGTGGTGGAGAGCAAGGAGCGCATCATCCAGGCCGCTGCTGCGCCCTACATCGTGTCCCGGGGCCGCAAGGGCGGCAGCAACGTGGCGGCGGCCATCTGCAACGCCATGCTCTACCAGATCAGGCGGTAGGTTATGAAGGAATTTATCATACGGGACGGGAAAAAGCTCCGTCTGGGCTACACCACCGGCTCCTGTGCCGCGGCGGCGGCCAAGGCCGCCGCATGGATGCTGCTGAGCGGCAGCAAAAAGGAGTCCATCCGCCTGCTGACACCCAAGGGCATGGAGCTGACATTGGCGGTGGAGGACATCTGTCTGTCCCCGGACTGTGTGCGCTGCGCCATCCGGAAGGACAGCGGTGATGACCCGGATATCACCCGTGACACCCTGATCTATGCCGAGGTGCGGAAAACGGAGACGGTTGGCATTGTCATCGACGGCGGACAGGGCGTAGGCCGAGTAACCAAGCCGGGTCTTGACCAGCCGGTGGGGGCGGCGGCCATCAATTCTGTACCCCGCCTGATGATCCGGGAGGCCGTGGAGGAGGTCTGCGGCCTGTTCGGATACACCGGCGGCATGTATGTGGTAATCTCCGCTCCCGACGGCGAGACGCTGGCAAAAAAGACCTTCAATCCCCGGTTGGGCATTGAGGGCGGCATCTCTATCTTAGGCACCACGGGGATCGTAGAGCCTATGAGCGAGCAGGCGCTGGTGGACACCATCCATGTAGAGCTGCGGCAGCGGCGGGAGGGCGGCGCGGATTATGTACTGCTGGCCCCCGGCAACTACGGCGTAGACTATATCAAGGGTGCCATGGGCATCGACCCCGCCACGGCGGTGATGACCTCCAACTTCATCGGCGACGCGCTGGAGATGTGCCGGGAGCTGGACTTCCGAGGGGTGCTGCTCATCGGTCATATCGGCAAGCTGGTAAAGCTGGCGGGCGGTATGTGGAACACCCACTCCCGCTACGGCGACTGCCGCATGGACATCCTGACGGCCTGTGCCGCCGCAGAGGGGCTGCACGGCGGTGCGGCGGCGGAGATGCTCTGCTGCGCCACCTGTGACGACGCCCTGCGGCTGTTGAAGGAGCAGGGACTTTATGACGCAGTGCTGCACCGGCTGGCCGGGCGCATCGACGCGATGCTGCCCTATAAATGCGGCGATATGGAGGCAGGCGCCATCCTGTTCTCCAAGGAATACGGCTATCTCTGTGAGACTAAGGGCGCAGCGGCACTGCTGCGCCGGATAAAGGAGGACTGACAATGGTACATTTTGTGGGAGCGGGCAGCGGCGCTGCCGACCTCATCACCGTCCGAGGCGCCAAGCTGCTGGGCGAGGCCGACGTGGTGATCTACGCCGGCTCACTGGTGAATCCGGCGCTGCTGGACTACACCAAGGAGGGCTGCGAGATCCACGACAGCGCCAAACTGACGCTGGAAGAGGTCATCGCCCTCATCGAGAAAGCGGAGGCGGAGGGAAAGACCACGGTGCGTCTGCACACGGGGGATTCCAGCATCTATGGTGCGGTGCGGGAGCAGTTCGACGAGCTGGAAAAGCGGGACATTGTCTACGATGTCTGCCCCGGCGTAAGCGCCTTCTGCGGCGCAGCGTCCGCGCTGCGGGCGGAGTACACCCTGCCCGATGTGAGCCAGACCGTCATCATCACCCGCGCCCCGGGCCGCACCCCGGTGCCGGAGCGGGAGTCCATCCGCTCGCTGGCGGCCCATCAGGCCACCATGGTGCTGTTTCTCAGTACCTCACTGACCGAACTGCTGCAAGATGAGCTGCTGGCGGGAGGCTATACCGCTGACACCCCGGCGGCGGTGGTCTACAAGGCCACTTGGCCGGAGGAGCATATCTTCCGCTGCACGGTGGGGACACTCCACGAGACGGTGACAGGCAACAGTCTGACCAAGACCTCGCTGATCGTGGTGGGCAACTGTCTGGGCGACACCTATCTGCGCTCGCTGCTGTATCACCCCAACTTTACAACGGAGTTCCGCAAGGGGGCGCAATGAGAGCAGCCATGTTCACTTTCAGCCGCGGTGGCTGCGCCACGGCGCGGCGGATACTGGCGGCGCTGCCGGAGAAGGCATGGATGTGCTATACCATGCCGCGTTTTGAAGAGCCGGGCTTTCTGCCGCTGGACAAGGCGGTATATGGCGCGTGTTTTTCCTCCATGGACGCACTGATCTTTGTGGGGGCCTGCGGCATCGCCGTGCGGGAGATTGCCCCCTATGTCAAAAGCAAAAAAACCGACCCGGCGGTGGTTTGCATCGACGAGGCGGGTCGGTTTGTGATCCCTCTGCTCTCCGGCCATATCGGCGGCGCCAACGCGCTGGCGGTGAAGCTGGCGGAAAAGCTTGGGGGCACGGCGGTGGTCACCACCGCCACCGATGTCCGCGGCAAATTCTCCGTGGACGCATGGGCTGCCCGACACGGCTGCGCCATTTCCGACATGGGGCTTGCCAAGGTGGTGTCAGCGGCGATCTTAGAGGAGGATATCCCCCTTTGCAGCCAGTTTCCTCTGCCCGCCCCCCTGCCGGAGGGTACGTTTGCCGGGGAGAGCGGCCCGCTGGGCGTTTTCATTGGCTGGCGAACAAAGGCACACTTCGCCCGCACCCTGCGGCTTATCCCTCGCGTACTGCGGGTAGGTGTAGGCTGCCGGCGGGGCATCTCCGCCGAGGCGGTGGTGCGCGCAGTGCAGACAGTGTTCGCGGAAAACGGGCTGGACACGGCGGCCATCTGCGGCGTCTGTTCCATCGACCTGAAGCAGGACGAGGCAGGCCTGCTGGCCGCCTGTGAGAAAAACAACTGGCCGGTGCATTTTTACACGGCGCAGCAGCTGCGGGATGTGGCGGGTGACTTCACTCCCTCCGACTTCGTCCGCTCCGTTACCGGCGTGGACAATGTCTGTGGGCGGGCGGCGCTGCTGGATGCCGAAAAACTGATCGTACAAAAAACAGCGCGGGACGGCGTGACCGTCGCCGTCGCGGCGGAGCATTGGGAGGTGCGCTTTGGGTAAGGTAATTGTAGTAGGTATCGGGCCGGGCAGCTATGAGGATATGACCATTCGGGCGGATGCCGCCCTGCGGGCGTGTGACGCCATCGTAGGCTACCCGGTGTATGTGGATCTGGTGCGGGATCGCTACCCCGGCAAGGAGCTTCACTCCACCCCCATGACACGGGAGGCCGAGCGCTGCCGGCTGGCGCTGGAGCTGGCGCGCAGCGGTAAGACCGTCGCCATGGTCTGCTCCGGTGACAGCGGCATCTACGGCATGGCGGCGCTGGTCTATGAGCTGCGGGGCGAGGCGCGGGAGCCTGAAATTCAGGTGGTGCCGGGTCTGACGGCGGCTTGCAGCGCCGCAGCGGTGCTGGGTGCGCCGCTGACCCACGACTTTGCGGTCATCAGCCTCAGCGATCGGCTGACGCCGTGGGAAACCATCGAAAAGCGGCTGGACTGCGCGGCGGCGGCGGATCTGACCATCGCCCTGTACAACCCCGCCAGCCACGGCAGACCCGACCACCTGAAACGGGCCTGCGATATCCTGCTGCGCCGTCTGCCGGGAGAGCGGCTGTGCGGCATCGTGCGCAATATTGGCCGTGAGGGGCAGAGCAGCCGCATCCTGACGCTGGCAGAGCTGCGGGAGGCGGAGGTGGATATGTTCTGCACCGTGCTGATCGGCAGCGCCGCCGTCAAAACGGTGGCCGGTCAACTGGTCACACCCAGAGGATACCGCAATGTGTAATATCTGCGTGTTTGCCGGCACTACGGAGGGCCGGGAGCTGGTGGAATTCCTGGCCGGACAGCCGGTGCAGGCTACGGTATGCGTAGCCACGGAGTACGGTGAAACGCTGCTGCCGGAGGCGGAAAACATTACGGTTCTGGCGGGACGCATCCCGGTAGAGGACATCATCCGGATGCTGCAAAGGATGCGGTTCGATCTGGTCATCGACGCTACCCACCCCTATGCCACCTCCATCACCGAGAGCATCTGCACAGCCTGTCGGGAAACGCAGACGGAGTATCTGCGCCTGCTGCGGCAATCCTCCGAACAGACGAAGGATGTGGTCTGCGTGGAGAATGCGGCGGCGGCCGCCGCGTTTCTGGAGAGTACGCGGGGCAATATCCTGCTGACCACCGGCAGTAAGGAGCTGGCGGCATATAGCGGCATCCCCGATTTTGCCCAGCGGGTATACGCCCGGGTGCTGCCCATGGATGCCTCGCTGGAGGCCTGCCGCGCAGCGGGTCTGAAGGCCGCCCATATCATCGCCATGCAGGGGCCTTTCTCCGAGGAGATGGATATGGCCACACTGCGGTTTGCCAACGCCGCATGGATGGTGACCAAGGACGGCGGCGAAGCCGGCGGCTTTCCTGCTAAGGTGTCCGCTGCCCGGAAGGCGGGCGCAGGTCTGGTGGTCATTGGCCGCCCGCCCCAGCGGGAGGGTCTTCCCTTTGCGGCGGTGCTGGATGTGCTGTGTAAGCGGTTCGGCTGCACCGTCCGGCCGCAGGTGCGGATCGTCGGCATCGGCCCCGGCAGCCGGGAGGCTATGACCCGTGAGGTCAGTGAAGCCATTGAGAAGGCGGACTGTCTCATCGGCGCAAAACGGATGCTGGAGGCTGTGGCGCGGCCGGGACAACACACCTGCGACGCCATTGCGCCGCAGGATATTGCGGACTTTATCCGCACCCACCGGGAGTACCGCCGCTTCGCGGTGGTCATGTCCGGGGATACCGGCTTTTTCAGTGGCACGAAAAAGCTGCTGCCGCTGCTGGAGGGCTGCGACACGGCGGTGCTGCCGGGTTTGAGCTCGCTGTCCTATCTGTGCGCCCGGCTCCGAACCTCCTATGAGGATGTCCGGGTGGTGAGTCTCCACGGGCGGCAGCACAACATTCTGCCGGAGGTGCGGGCAGCCAGCCGCCTCTTTGTGCTGGTAGGCGGCGAGCGCGGCATCAACGACCTGTGCCGTACGTTGACAGAGGGGGATCTGGGTCACGTTTCTGTGTATGTGGGGCAGCGGCTGGGCTACCCGGATGAGCGTATCGTGCGCGGCACGGCGGCGGAGTTGGCGGATGGTGTCTATGCCCCTCTGAGCGTGGCGCTTATCGAAAACCCCCATCCCGACGCGGTGGTCACACCGGGGCTGCCGGACGACGCCTTTCTCCGCAGTGCGGAGGGAATGCCCGTGGTACCCATGACCAAAAGTGAGGTGCGGGCGGTGTGCCTTTCCAAGCTGCGGCTGACGGAGCGGAGCGTCTGCTGGGACATCGGCGCCGGTACCGGCTCAGTGTCGGTGGAAATGGCCTTACAGGCAAAGCAAGGGCATGTCTGCGCGGTAGAGCGGCGTGAGGACGCCGCGGCGCTGCTGGGGCAAAACCGTAATCGGTTTGCATTGGAAAACTTACAGGTGGTCTGCGGCAGCGCGCCGGAGGCCTGCGTCGGTCTGCCAGCCCCCACTCACGCATTCATCGGCGGCAGTGCCGGCAATATGCACGAGATCGTGGCGCTGCTGCTGGCAAAAAATCCCCATGTCCGCATCGTGGCCACGGCCGTTTCCCTGGAGTCCGTGGCTGAGCTGACGGACTGCCTGACGGCGTTCCCATTTGCGGAGACGGAGGTGGTGTCCCTGCAGGCAGCGCGGGACAGAAAGGCCGGAAGCTACCACCTGATGAGCGGACAGAATCCCATTTATATTTTTACAATGCAGGGCGGAGGAGAAACGGCATGATGTGGTCGCTTGCGGCACTTGTTATCGGCTTTTGCATAGACCTTCTGGTGGGCGACCCTCATGGCTTTCCCCATCCGGTCGTTCTGATTGGAAAATGTATCAGTGTGTTGGAGCGGGGGCTGCGGTGCATATGCCCCAAAACGCCGTCCGGCGAGCGGGCGGCGGGCGCCATCCTGTGGGGCGCGGTGGTCATCGTATCCACCGCCGTCCCGGCTCTGCTGCTGTGGCTGAGCGGTCTGGTCAGCCCGTGGCTGCGTCTGGCGCTGGAAAGCGTGATGTGCTGGCAGACCTTGGCCGTCAAGTCCCTGCGGGACGAGAGCATGAAGGTCTATGACGCGCTGGAGAGCGGGGATTTGGCCGCCTCCCGCCATGCCGTTTCCATGATCGTGGGGCGGGATACCGACCGGCTGGACGATGCCGCCGTGACCCGTGCCGCCGTGGAAACGGTGGCAGAGAACACCTCCGACGGCGTGGTGGCGCCGCTGCTCTTCCTGGCCATCGGCGGCGCGCCGCTGGGATTTTTCTATAAGGCGGTGAACACCATGGACTCCATGCTGGGGTATGTGGAGCCACCCTATAAGAACATCGGTCTGGTACCCGCCAGGGCGGACGATGTGGTGAATTATATCCCGGCGCGGCTGTCCGCCCTGCTGATGCTGACGGCGGGCGGCCTGATGGGACTGGATACTTCAGCGGGCTGGCGGATATTCCGCCGCGACCGCCGGAAGCACGCCAGTCCCAACTCGGCGCAGACGGAATCTGTCTGCGCCGGGCTTCTGGGTCTGCGTCTGGCCGGGGACGCGTGGTACCACGGCGTGCTGCACAAAAAAGAGTATATCGGCGACGCATCGCGGGAGATCACCCACGAGGACATCCCCCGTGCGTGCCGCCTGATGACCGTCACAGCGGTTCTCACCCTGCTTTTAAGCTGTGCGGCCAAGCTGCTCTTTGCGCTGTAAAGGAGACATAGATGCTGTATCAAACAGAAAATCAACACGGCGGCGATGTATACGGCGGCGGTATCACGCTGGATTTTTCCGCCAACACCAACCCCCTGGGTACGCCTCCCAGCGTACTGGAGGCGGTGTGCCGGGCTCTGCCCCAGCTGCACCGCTACCCCGACCCCTACTGCCGCCGGCTGGTGCAGGCTATCGCAGGCCATGAGCAGGTGCCGGCGTCCTATATTCTCTGCGGAAACGGCGCGGCAGACCTGATCTACGCATACTGCGCCGCCCTGCGGCCCCGGACGGCGGTGGAGCTTGCCCCCACCTTTATGGAATATAGCTCGGGACTGGCACAGGTGGGCTGCCGCGTAGAGCGGTATTTCCTGCATCAGGCGCAGAATTTCGATCTGGACGAGAGGTTTCTGTCCTTCTTAGAGGAGAAAAAACCGGAGGCGGTATTCCTCTGTAGCCCCAACAACCCTACCGGACGGCTGATTCCGCTCCCGCTGCTGGAGCAGATTCTGCAATACTGCGCGGCACAAGGGGCGCATCTGTTTCTGGACGAGTGCTTTCTCGATCTCACGGAGGACGGCGTCAGCGCCAAGTCCCTTCTGGCAGCGCATCCGGCGCTGCTGCTCCTGAAGGCCTTTACCAAGAGCTACGGCATGGCCGGTTTACGGCTTGGGTACTGCCTGTGCGCCGACAGTGCGCTGCTGCACGAAATGGCGGCCGCGTCCCCGCCGTGGAACGTATCCACACCGGCTCAGAATGCCGGTGTGGCGGCGCTGGCGGAGCGGGACTTCCTGCAAAGGACGCTGTCCCTCGTCCGCCGGGAGCGGCAGTGGCTCACGGATAACCTGACGGCGCTGGGCTTCTGGGTATGCCCGTCCCATGCCAATTACCTGCTGTTCCGTGGGCCGCTGGGGCTGCGGGAGGGTCTGCTGCGGCAGGGTATCGCCATCCGTGGCTGTGGGAATTACAGCGGGCTGGGCGACGGGTGGTATCGCATTGCGGTGCGGCCTCACGGGGAAAATGAAGCATTGATAACGGCCATCCGGCAATTCTGCAAGGAGAAATCACAATGGCAATGAATATTATGATACAGGGAACCATGTCCAATGCGGGAAAGAGCCTGCTGGCGGCGGGACTTTGCCGCGTTCTGAAGCAGGACGGCTACCGCGTAGCGCCGTTCAAGAGCCAGAACATGGCGCTGAACTCCTTCATTACCAAGGACGGCGGCGAGATGGGCCGGGCCCAGGTGGTGCAGGCAGAGGCGGCGGGGATCGCGCCGGATGTGCGGATGAACCCGATTTTGCTGAAGCCGACGACGGACTCTGGCAGCCAGGTGATCGTGAACGGACAGGTCGTAGGCAACATGCGCGCGACGGAATATTACCGGCGGAAACGGGAATTTCTGCCTGCGGTGACGGCGGCATATGAGAGTCTTGCGGCGGAATATGACGTGATCGTCATCGAGGGCGCGGGCAGCCCGGCAGAGATCAACCTGAAACAGGACGATTTTGTGAACATGGGGCTGGCCAAGCTGGTCGATGCGCCGGTGCTGCTGATCGGGGACATCGACCGGGGCGGCGTGTTCGCGCAGCTCTACGGGACGATCGCGCTGCTGGAGCCGGACGAGCGTACGCGCGTCAAGGGGACAATCGTGAACAAGTTCCGCGGTGACCGGGCCATTCTGGAGCCGGGACTGCGGCAGCTCGAGGCGCTCTGCGGCGTGCCGGTGGCGGGTGTGGTGCCGTACACGACGGCGGACATCGACGATGAGGACAGCCTGACGGAGCGGTTTTCGCGCGACACGGCGCGGAAGCTGGTCGACATCGCGGTCATCCGGCTACCGAAGATCTCGAATTTCACCGATTTTTCGCCGTTTGAGCGATATGAAAATGTGTCGCTGCGGTATGTCGACCATGTGGGCGCGCTCGGCACGCCGGATATGATCCTCCTGCCGGGGACGAAGAGCACGATCGCCGATCTCCGCTGGCTGCGTGAGCGGGGGCTGGAAGCCGCGATCCTGAAGGAGGCGGCAGGCGGGACGCTGGTATTCGGCGTGTGCGGCGGATACCAGATGCTGGGCCGGTCCGTTTCGGACCCGGAGGGTGTCGAGGCCGCGGGGCTGACGGAACTGCGGGGCATGGGACTGCTCGAGATGGAGACCGTGTTCCACGGGGAGAAGGTGCAGCGGCAGACGGCGGGGATGTTTTCCGGTGTGGAAGGGATGCTCGCGGGGCTGAACGAACTGCGCTATGAAGGGTATGAGATCCACATGGGCCGCAGCGAGGCACAGATGCCCGCGCTGGCCG
>ERZ860322.1932-NODE-1932-length-10693-cov-5.025381_pt1 | contig 10693 bp, 10 predicted proteins | sample MGYA00509979_ERZ860322 | MGnify/ENA primary metagenome ERZ860322 (study PRJEB30046, sample SAMN00715217) | human gut metagenome | study: EMG produced TPA metagenomics assembly of the A metagenome-wide association study of gut microbiota in type 2...
TAGTCCGTTTGTACACCAAACGCCCGACTCCTGGAAGTCGGGCGCTGGTATCGTCTTATGGGCGGCGGGGTTCGCCGTCTTCTTTTTGTGAGGCGTTCCTGTCGGCCAGTTCCTGGGCCGTGTACTCCTCCAACGGAAGAGGTTCTGCCTGAGCCATCTGCGATTCTGCGGTCTGCGATTCTGCCAGCTCCGGTCTTACCGTTTCTGACCTTAACGATTCTGCCAGAACAGACTCTGACATTTGCTGTCCCCGCTCTTCCTCCTCACTCTGTCTCATACGCTCTTTTATAACTATTCCGGCTTCCACCTGTTTCTTTGCATCCATTCCTGAGAACACAAGCATGTCAGGTGTTACGTCCTCATCCTTCCACATAGACATCATACAATCATATCTTGCATCCTCCCTTGCAACCGCAAGCCCGCATATATCCTTAAATCCATAACCGGTTTCATCGATATTATCAGGATTGAATATTCCACTGTATTCCATCTGTCCCATTTTCACAAGACATTCCCCAAGCTTTATAAGCCTGTAACCACCGTCAGTAACCATCATATATATTCCAAACATTTCCGGACTGTCCGTCTTAACTCCTCTCAAACTGATGTTTAACTTGAACTGCCCCTGATGAACTAATGCCTTTGCAAATCCTACATTTCTCCCCTTTACTCCTTCCGGATATGAATATATGTATGAAACAAGACGCTGATAATCCACAATAAACCTCCGCCATAATTAATTCTCTTTTGCACCTTATGCCATGTGTTCTGAAAATATTACAACTTGACATTTTTTATTAAGTTTCATAACATTATTCTTATAGATTGGAGGCAATATGAGCGATAATAAATATAATAATGTTATGCACCTCGGCAACCCCACTAACACGATTGCCGTGCTTAACAGATATGGTTTTGATTTCAAGAAAAAGTTCGGTCAGAACTTTCTTATAGATGAAAATGTTGTTGAGAAAATCGTCCGTGAAGCAGGCGTTACGAAAGACGATTTCGTTGTTGAAGTCGGCCCTGGAATTGGAACAATGACACAGATTCTGTGTGAGAATGCCAGAGAAGTTGTTGCCGTTGAGATTGATAAGAAGCTTATCCCTATTCTTACAGAAGATACTCTTTCTTATTATGACAATGTAACAGTAATCAATGAAGATATCTTAAAGCTTGATATCAAGAAGCTTGCAGATGAGAAGAATGAAGGCAGACCAATCAAGGTTGTTGCCAACCTTCCATACTATATAACAACACCTATTATTATGGGACTTTTTGAGAGCCATGTACCATTAGACAGTATAACTATCATGGTTCAGAAGGAGGTAGCTGACCGCATGCAGTGTGGTCCTGGAACTAAAGATTATGGCGCACTTTCACTTGCTGTACAGTTCTACGCCAGACCTAAGGTTGTGCTTAATGTACCTGCAAGCTGCTTTATGCCTCGTCCTAATGTTGATTCAGCGGTTATCCGTCTTGAGCGCTTCAAGACTCCACCTGTTGATGTTAAGAATGAGCATCTTATGTTCAAGATAATAAGAGCATCATTTAACCAGCGCCGTAAGACTATGCTTAACAGTGTCGGCAATTCCGGCATCGGCATCACTAAAGAAGCTCTTAACAACGCATTAGAAACTATGGGACTTCCGCTTACTATCCGCGGCGAAGCCCTTACACTTGAGCAGTTTGCAGAGCTTAGCAACCTGCTGTGCTAAATAACATGATACCTATAAGTAGTCGCATTTTCGCAACTTTAGTAGGTTTTTTTACAGCAAAATTCTCGTAAAACAGGTTATTTCCAGACTAAAGACCTATATAACAACAAAAAACGGCTATTTAGTAGGTGTTTTCATGGCTTTATCAATAAAAACCACGTTAAAAGACCTACTAAATAGCCGTTTTATTATAACTTATAGGTTTCAGCACCAAAAAGCAGCCTTCTCGCATTCTGGTTAGTAACATCAATAACCTCCTGCGTATCAAGCCCTTTAATCTGCGCCAGCTTTTCTGCAACATATTTTATATTGCGGCTGTCGTTTCTTTTACCTCGGTTAGGCTCAGGTGCCATATATGGACTGTCTGTCTCCAGAACAATTCTATCCATCGGTATATACGCTGCTGCTTCCACAAGCTTCCTGGCATTCTTAAATGTAAGAACACCGCCGATTCCTATAGAAAAGCCCATGTTAAGAAAATCTCTTGCGGCTTCCCTGCTGTATGAATAACAGTGAATTATTCCACCTGTCTCCTGTCCGTGATTACTCTTTAATATGTCGATTGTATCCTGACATGCATCTCTTGAATGAATCATTACCGGCATATGTGTACGGTACGCTACATTCATCTGTGCTGCAAACCATTCACGCTGCTGCTTCTTCTCAGCCGCCGCCATATCTGCATCATCTGACACATAGTAGTAATCAAGTCCGATTTCTCCAAGTGCAACAATCTTTCTGGTCTTAGATTCACCAAGCATGTTTTCCAGCCATTCAATGTCCGATTCTTTCAATCTGACAATATCCTCCGGGTGGAAACCAATCGCTGCGTATACCTTTTCATATTGTGCAGCAAGTGCAAGGGAAGCCTCACAGCCCTGACGGCTTGCACCTACATTAACAATGTAATCAAGCTCCCCTGTATCACTAAGCATGCTTCTTATAAGTTCATCTCTGTCCTCATCAAATCTTTCATCATCATAATGAGCATGAGTTTCAAATATCTTCATATCTATCAGCCAATCTCTGCGCCTTCAATAATATCCTTCTCAAGTGTAAGAACTGATAAGTTATCCTTATCATCCCATGCTGAGATAATCATTCCCTGTGACTCAATACCACAGATCTTTCTTGGCTTTAAATTAGTACATACAACTAACTTCTTACCAATAAGCTCCTCTGGCTTATAGTACTTCTGGATACCTGATACGATAGTTCTCTTCTCATCACCAATCTGAAGCTCGAACTTAAGAAGCTTTGTCTTCTTAACAGCTTCACATGTAAGAACCTTGGCAACTCTGAACTGAACCTTTTCAAAATCATCAAATGTAATCTCAGGCTTAACTTCAACCTGTGGATATTCTGTAACACCATTAGCCTTCTTCTGTGCGTCCTGAATAGCCTCAACCTTTTCCTTAAGGTCCTTCTCGAAGTCAAGTCTTGCGAAAAGAATCTCTGGTGTCTCAGTAACCTTAAGTCCTGTTTCTCTTAAGCCAAATGTTGCAAGGTCATCAAAATCTCTTACTCCTGCCTCTGGATTATCTGGATAAAGCTGTGCAAGAATCTTATCTGTAGTCTCTGGCATGAAAGACTTAAGAAGATTAGCACCGATTGTAATACTCTCAACAAGATTATAGAGCACTTCTGCTAATCTGTCCTGCTGTGCCTCATCCTTTGCAAGAGCCCAAGGCATTGTCTCGTCAATATATTTGTTACATCTCTTAAAGAGTGTGAATACTTCTGTGATAGCATCTGCTACGTGAAGTGTAGCCATCTTTGCCTGAACCTTATCTCTTGTTGCTGTTACAACAGCCTTAAGGTCGCCGTCAATTGCAGCATCCTCTACGCCAGTCTTATTAACAACTCCGCCAAAATACTTGTTAGACATTGCAATTGTTCTGTTTACAAGATTTCCAAGTGTGTTGGCAAGGTCTGAGTTCATACGCTCAACCATAAGCTCCCATGAGATAACACCATCATTCTCAAATGGCATCTCGTGAAGAACAAAGTAACGTACAGCATCAACGCCGAAGAGGTCTACAAGGTCATCTGCATAGATAACATTTCCCTTAGACTTACTCATCTTACCATCATTCTGTAATAACCAAGGATGTCCAAATACCTGCTTAGGAAGTGGCTCTCCAAGTGCCATAAGGAATATTGGCCAGTAAATTGTATGGAATCTGATGATATCCTTACCGATAAGGTGAAGGTCTGCTGGCCAGAACTTCTTGTACTGCTCTGAAGAATTGCCATCAGCATCATATCCGATACCTGTGATATAGTTAGTAAGGGCATCAAGCCATACATAAACTACATGCTTGTCATCAAAGTCAACTGGGATACCCCATTTGAAAGATGTTCTTGATACACATAAATCCTGAAGTCCAGGAAGAAGGAAGTTGTTCATCATCTCATTCTTTCTTGAAACAGGCTGGATGAATTCCGGATGTGTATTGATATGCCCAATAAGCTTGTTGGCATATTTGCTCATCTTGAAGAAATAAGCTTCTTCCTTAGCTGGCTTAACTTCACGTCCACAATCAGGACACTTTCCATCAACAAGCTGGCTCTCTGTCCAGAAAGACTCACATGGAGTACAGTACATGCCTTCATATGAACCCTTATAAATGTCTCCCTGATCATAAAGTTTCTTAAAAATCTTCTGAACCTGCTTCTCATGGTAATCATCTGTTGTTCTGATGAACTTATCATATGAAGTATTCATAAGATCCCAGATTCTCTTAATCTCTGTTGAAACATTGTCAACAAATTCCTTAGGTGTAATTCCAGCTTCCTCAGCCTTAAGCTCAATCTTCTGACCATGCTCATCAGTTCCTGTCTGGAAAAATACATCATAGCCTTCCTGTCTTCTGAATCTTGCAATGCTGTCTGCAAGAACGATTTCATAAGTATTACCGATATGTGGCTTGCCTGATGTATAGGCAATAGCTGTTGTCATATAAAATGGACCTTTACTCTGTGGCATATCATTTCCTCCATAATCTATTATTTTAATTCATCGCTATAACGCAAATGTAGTGTGAATCATTTATCCGTAAACTTTATCATAGAAAAATTTACAATAAGTGTCAAGTCTGTATTAAGTATGATACAATATGTGAATAATAAATCAGTATTTCTTATAATATTAATTAAGACAGAAATGAGGATTAGTATGCATAATAAACAATTTTGCCTTTTACATCAATTTCTTAACAAGGCTGTGAGCCTGCTGATAGTTTTTATAATAGTAATTACCCTGTCTGGCTGCAGCCTGCCCTGGAATCAGAAGCAGATATCAGAAACTACTATATCTGCCACCGAGGATAATGCTGATTTCACGGAATATGTAAACAACCTGTTTGCTGACCTGTTAAGTGCCGACATGGTATCTTTGCATGCCTATGTCGAACACCCCAGGGATTTTGGAATTAACGATTATGAGATTACTCTTGGCCGCTACGACCTTGATAATCCCGATGACTCCTCAGATTACACCGACATAATATCAACGCTTAAATCATTTGACAGAAGCACACTCTCCGCAAAACAGCAGATTACGCTTGATGAGCTTCTTATGTATATAGAAAATGAGCTGGAATACAGTGATTTGTACATGTTTAATACACAGCTTCAGACAACTACAGGTATTCATGTCCAGCTGCCACTACTTTTTGCCGAATACACATTTGAAGAAAAAAAGGATATTGACGAATATATTGAGCTGCTCTGCGATGTTGACGGATACTTTGAAAATATGTCCGCATTTGAGAAGCTTCGTGCTGATAACGGATATTTTATGGAAGATACCCTTGCCGACGAGGTAATCGAAAGCTGTAACTCATTCCTTAAGACTGCCGGCTCAGAAAATGGAGCATTGATATCAACCTTTAACGAAAAACTTGCTTCTGTTGACGGACTTTCTTCACAGGATATTGCTGATTATAAAGCTAAAAATGTGTCCGCAGTCAATGAACATGTAATTCCAGGATATCAGTCCCTTGTAAATGCGCTTACTTCATTGAAAGGCACTAACAGATATTCAGGCGGTTTATGCAATTATCCTGATGGTTCACGATATTTTGAATATATACTCTCTTCAACACTTGGCTGGAGCAACTCTGTTGACGAATATGATAAGCTGGTTGATTCTTACCTCAAGAAATATATGCTTAAAATGCAGTCACTTGCACTTAAAGACTCCTCTATTCTTGATAAATTTGACACATTTTCATTCAATATGACAGACCCGGTTGGCATACTTACCGACCTTAAGAAAAGAATAACCGATGATTTTCCTGAGATTCCAGATGTGAATTATAATATCAAATATGTGTCAAAGGCGCTTGAGGACTACACCAGTCCGGCTATGTACTTTATTCCGCAGCTTGATAACCTTGATATCAATTCAATATACATCAATTCTTCAGGCACTTCTGCGAGTGAATTATATCCTACACTTGCACATGAAGGGTATCCGGGACACATGTACCAGACACAGTATTTTGCCGCAACCAACCCTGACTGGATAAGATACATTATTGCACCAGGCGGATATGTTGAAGGCTGGGCATCATACGTTGAAGTTCTTTCTTATAATTATGCACAGACCGGCAACGATACACTTAACAAAATGTATGCTGCTAATTATGCCACTGTCCTGTGCCTTTATGCAAAAGGGGATATTGGCGTTAATTACTATGGATGGAGTGAAGATGATGTTTACCGATTCATCAGCCAGTATGGTTTTGATGATAAATCTGTCGCCCACGAAATGTATTACGCATTCGTATCTGACCCTGGCAATTATTGCAAATATGTTCTTGGAATGTTAGGATTTGAGCAGTTAAAGACTAAGGCACAAAGCGAGCTTTCTGACAAATTCAATCTTAAAAATTTCCACCAGTATGTACTCGATATGGGGCCTGTACAGTTTGATATATTATTTAACAACCTTGATGCATGGATTAAAAAAGAAAAATATAATTAAACATTAAAAATGGGATGTTACCTTAACACAATAATCTGGTAACATCCCTTATTTATATGCTTCCTCCCGGATAATAGCCGCCTGAACCATAGCCACAGCACATAGGCATACATATATTTGAACACAGGCAGAGTGCAACCCACGGAGCACAGCCTGTACAATATGTTGTAGATGATGGCCCCTGATACTGCGTCCTTCTTCCTGCATACCAGCTTCCACCGCTTGCAATACGCTGATACAACAGCTGATACTGCATATTGTCAGGATCAGAATCCAACGCACGCTTGGCATCTTCCAACGCAGTTGCTTCTTCTCCTTTTCCAAGATGTGCTAATGCACTATAGTAGTACCATCTTCCATCCCGGTCAGTTATGTTGTTAAGCACATTAATAGCTTCATCATAACTTGAATTATTAATATAATTAGCTGCTGCCCTCAGATGCACTGTTGTAGGATCATTGCCATTGAGATTATCACTGCCATATCCATTGCCACCATAGCTTCCTGTATATCCGCCAAATCCAAATGGCCCGAATCCCCAGAAGCTTCCAAAATCTCCATAGCCGCCCTGTGACTGGTTCTGATAATCACCATCATAACCATAATGGTCTGAACGTCCTGTACCATAACGCGTCTGGCTATATGACTGACTGCTGTATCCGCCCTCACGCTCACGCATTATCTGGTTATACGCCTGCTGCACAAGCTTAAACATCTCTTCTGCCTGATCCTTATTAGGATTATTGATGTTAGCATCAGGATGATACTTTCGGCTCAGTGTTCTATATGCTTTTTTCACTTCATCATCGGAAGCATCCCTTGATACTCCCAACACTTTATATGGATCTGTCATTATGTTCCTCCAACTGCTTACCAGCAGTGTTATTTTTCTTCCTTCTGGCGGCGTAGAACTTTGTCCATACACCTGAATATATGATATTTCTTAACAGTTCTGCATTAGCAAGAATCGGCAGTCTCTCAAAAACCCTTGCACATCCTGCCATATACGCTTTAAGTATATTTTCTGCAAATGTATCAAAATCCTCTACATCCTTATGATACTTAAATACATTATAATTGTCCTTTTTCTCATCTTTTTCCAAATCATCATATGCATCCAGCAGATATATGAATCTGCCAAGATTATTGCCAAGCACCCTTAACTCATCACTCCACTCATCATCTTTCATGGCAGCAACTTCACCTAACAGTATACCAAACTGCTCTGCCGGCTTGTCAATGTTCGTTTCCTGTGCTTTTTCATATTCTGACAACTTAGAAAGGCTTTTCCTTATAATCTCTGCCTTCTGCGGATATTTCTTCTCAAGCTTTTTAATATCTCTTTTCAGTAACCCGGCATAAGTTCTTTTTAAGACCTTTTTCTCATCGTACCAGTCGTCCATACATTTGTAATATGTCAGAAGGACATTCATGTCCGCAACATAATCTGAAACAACGTTACGCCTCACAGGATGCTTTCTTAATGGATGTGTGACGCAACGTTCCTCAGAGTATATAGTTTCCGGTTCATACAACCCTGTAAGAAGTATAACCAGAAATGTCATATCATAGCTTAAGGAAATCTGCCCCTTCAATCCATGCGCTTCTGCCAGTGAATCGCACAGACCACAATAGTATGAGCGGTATTTATCAAATTCTCTGAATTTAAGTTCTGGCTGATCAACAACTATATACCCATACATACTAAACTCATACCTCCATTTTCGCTTATCATATAACATTGAAAATATTCAGTCAATCAGCCTTTCAAAGATTAATAAATTATTAATACTATTTTTAGATATTATTCTTGTCGTCAAAATCAGTTCCCCACAAAAGAAAACTTGTATAATCATCTAGCGAATTGACCGGACGCATTACATCGCTCTCGTCAAGATTGCTGGCAAATTCATTCTCACCGTCATCATAACCTTTATCGCCCTGCCCATTATCGTATCCGTTTCTGTACTCATCTTTTTCATGATTATAGTCAAATGCTGGAAACATTATGCCACCTCCTTTCGAAGGTAGTATGTTAAGTTCCACCTGGTTTTATCCGATATTATATATTTTAAAAACATCTCCATACCAGCATTTATAATGTCAGTATGGGGACGTTTTATATATAATAGTTATATATTCATTTTTTCATTCTACTTGATATCTAAGTCTGGTGGAACATCAAGCTCGTGCGGAACTGGCGCACCGTTCTTCTTTCTCTGTCGTACACACTCGGTCAGCAGGTACTCTATCTGTCCATTCACAGATCTGAAATCGTCCTCTGCCCACGCTGCAATGGCATCATAGAGTTTAGCTGATAACCGGAGAGGAACCTGTTTCTTACCTGAATCTGCCATTAGTAAAGACTTCCTGAATTAACTACTGGCTGGGCATCTTTGTTTCCACAAAGGACGACTAAAAGGTTGGATACCATAGCTGCTTTTCTCTCTTCATCAAGCTCTATAACCTGCTTTTCTGATAATCTCTCAAGCGCCATCTCTACCATTCCTACAGCACCATCAACTATCATCTTTCTTGCATCTACTATTGCTGATGCCTGCTGTCTCTGAAGCATTACTGCTGCTATCTCAGGTGCATACGCAAGATATGTTATTCGTGCTTCTATTATCTCAAGTCCGGCATCTGCTACTTTGCCCTGGATTTCTTTCCTTATTCTTTCTGCTACAACTTCACTTGAACCACGAAGGCTTCCCTCATCTGCAATTCCATCTCCCGTTGTATCTACATTTTCTGCAACATCATATGGATACATGCGGACAATATTACGGAGTGCGCTGTCACACTGTAATGAAAGATATTCCTTATAATTATCTACATTAAACACTGCCTTAGCCGTATCTGTCACTTTCCACATGACTGCAATACCAATCTCAACAGGATTACCAAGGCAGTCATTAATCTTCTGTCTGCTGTTGCTCAGTGTCATTATCTTAAGTGAAATCTTCTTATTCGCTGACTGTGAATTATTTCCTGCTGCAATTGCCATTCCTGCAACACCTGCCATGCTTGCCAGATCAAGCTTTTTTCCATCTCCTGTCACATCACCGCTCTGATTAAGCTTAGTTGACGCTGCCGGGTTAACAGCAACACAAAACGGATTCACGAAGTAGAATCCCGCTTCTTTAATAGTTCCAACATACTTGCCAAAAAGTGTAAGCACAAGTGCTTCCTGTGGTTTTAATACCTTAAGACCGATAAAGAATATCCAGCCTATTGCTGCGTATACACCGCCTGCAACGATAAGTACTATCCATCCTGCTTTAGTCTCTGCCTGTTCAACCATAATCGAACCGACAATAATTGCTGCTATAGCTGCTGCGTAAAGTAATATAAACAGCGTAACCATTGCCAGACCATTCTTGCTTTTCTTCAAAACCTTTTCTTCCATATAAAAATACCTCCTGGACACCCTGATTATTAACCTTGTTATCGATTATTCTTTTAATGGTGTCTTTGTTGATATTTGTATGATATCATTTTGATATCATATTGTCAAGATATTAACATCTTCAATTCTCAATTGGTGCATTGCGTTGTTTTTTGTTGTATTTAAAAGGAGGTGATAGGCGTGCTAACTTTTTCAGATCTTCTTACATACACACTTGTATTAATTGAAGTTATAACACTTGTTGTTATTCTTTCCGATAAAAAGACAAAAAAATAACCGCCCCAGCCTGGACAGTTTGGGCAGTTATTTTTTAACTCTCTAATCTACAAAGGCTAGCCGTCTATCGGTAAGTTCCTTTGTATTATCATAATACTCTATTCATATATTTATGTCAAACATTTGTCTTAACATAAAAATAAAAGCCTTACAACCTAGGATTCCCTAAATCATAAGACCTTCCAGTGCACCGCCAGGGGTTCGAACCCTGGACACCCTGATTAAGAGTCAGGTGCTCTACCAACTGAGCTAGCGGTCCATATCTTTTGTTGTTTTAATACTTCATTTGCAACGCAA
>ERZ860322.1934-NODE-1934-length-10676-cov-3.442520_pt1 | contig 10676 bp, 8 predicted proteins | sample MGYA00509979_ERZ860322 | MGnify/ENA primary metagenome ERZ860322 (study PRJEB30046, sample SAMN00715217) | human gut metagenome | study: EMG produced TPA metagenomics assembly of the A metagenome-wide association study of gut microbiota in type 2...
GGCTGCCGCACCGGCGAGGCGAAGATCACCCGCGGCTATCGCCTGCCGGCGCGCCACGTCATCCACACGCCCGGCCCCCGCTGGCGCGACGGGCAGCACGGCGAGCCTGAGCTGCTGGCCAACTGCTACCGCAACAGCCTGCGCCTCGCGAGCGAGAACGGCTGCCACACAGTCGATTTCCCGTCCATCAGCACGGGCATCTACCACTTCCCGCTGAACCAGGCGGCGGAGATCGCCGTGCGCGAGATCACGGCCTACCTCGCCGACCATCCCGAGATCACGCGCGTGCGCATGGTCTGCTTTGACAGCCGCACCCGCGCCGCATACGAGGCCGCGCTGGCCGCGCAGGAATGCGCCGGCTGACGCTCACCGTCACGCCGGAGCAGGCGGGCCGCACGGTCAGGAGCCTGCTCCGGCGTGAACTGCGCATGGCCGACGGGGCCATCGCCCGCGTCAAGACCGTGCCGGACGGCATCTGCCTCAACGGCGCGCACGCCCGCACCGTCGACCGCGTCGCGGCGGGGGACACCCTCACCGTGCGCATCGACGACAAGCAGGGATCCGAGCTTGCCGCACGCCATCTTATGACGCTCGGCCACCGTGACATCGCCTACATTCGCACCAACCGCGAAGTGACGCTCCACTTCAGCGTGCAGGGACGTTTCGAATCGTTCATGGCGTGCTGCCAAGCCAACGGCGTCGAACCGCGCGTGCTCGTCACCGACGAAAGCAAGAACAACATCAGCAAAGTCGTGACGCAGCTGCTCAGCCTCGACCATATGCCGACCGCGATCGCCTGCCAGGAAGACGGCATCGCGGTGCCGCTGCTGTTCCAGCTGGAACGCAACGGATTCACCGTGCCGAACGATATTTCCATCATCGGCTACGACGACAGCATTTACGCGCGCGACCTCGGCCTGACCACCGTGCGCCAGACGCCTGTCGAAATGGCGCAGGAGGCGGCCCGCATGACGCTCGATCTCATTGAGGAGCGCCCGCTTGACGAACCGTTCAAAACGTTCCCGGCGCAGCTGATCGTGCGTTCCACTACGGCTCGCCTGCATCGCTAAACGATCCGAACGAGCACCGTTCGCATAGCGTCTGTTTTTTGCTGCCATGTTGAATTTCACCACTTCGTGACAGCGTTTACAGGCTACCGTTGCCTTACGCTATCTTGTAATCGAATCTTTATATTCGTCTTTCGACTACTGTAAATGATAGCGCTTTCATTTCTGTTGTACAAATTCACCAATCTACAGCGTGTTTTCGTCTAAAATCAGGGCTTTTAGTATCATGGAAGCGTTAATCATTTTCATCAAAGGAGACACATGGCCAAACCGACCATCGCCAACGTAGCCGAATTGGCAGGAGTGTCGCAAGCCACCGTTTCCCGAGCACTTCGTGGCGCGACCAACGTCACAGAAGAGACCCGCATCAAAGTTCAGCGGGCAGCGGATCAACTCAACTTCACACTCTCAAAAAGCGCTTCCGCCCTAGCATCCGGAAAAACCATGCGCGTCATCCTCCTGGTCTCGGGCAAACTCAACGAGTGGTTCAATTCCGGAGTGCTCCAAGGGGTCTACGAGGAGCTCGCGCCGGTCGGCTATGACGTCACACCGGCCTTCATCACCGACCGCAGCGAACTGGACCGGTTTTTCTCCCAGCTGCCAAAAAGCCGCAACGCGGACGCCATCATCATTTCCTCATTCCAGCTCATGCCCGCCATGCGCGACCAGCTCCAAGCCATAGACCTGCCGACCGTGGGCGTCAACGTTCCTACGGAATCGGGTTATTTCGACGCTTCCATCAGCATCGACAACTCCAGTGCGATGACCATGGCCGTACGATTGCTGCGCTCTCTGGGGCATACCAACATCGCGTTCTGCAGCGACTACATTCCGGCCGACATGGTCTACAACACCAGCCAACGCACCCAGGCGTTCGCGGATGCCGCACAGGCCAACGCCACCGATGGAATCACATTCAGCCTGCTTACGGCCGACGCGCACGATGCGCCGCTGAGCAAATCCGACCTCGCCTCGCAACTGACCGCGAAACTGCTATCCCTTCCGGAACGCCCCACCGCCGTCTGCGTGGAAACCGACCAAGTCGCCATCGCACTGGTCAAGGAACTACGCAAGCAGCAGCTGAATGTGCCGGAAGACATTTCAGTGCTCGGCTTTGACGACGCTGAAATCGCACAGGCAGCGGATCTTTCCACCATTCGCCAGGAGCCAATCGAGCTAGGGCGCATAGCCGGTAGAAAAGTGCTGCAGCTCCTACGTAACGAACCTCTTGAACATCCGCATGAACTGCAGGATCCTTTGCTGGTGTTGCGCAACACCACAAGCCGCATTGACAGCGGGGCGGCGCCGGCGGAATAAATCGGCGTCATAAATCGACGGCAGCTGAATAAATCGAGAGGCAGCGGAAAAACGTAAAGCCGCCAAAACGCGAAAGCGGCCTGTGTGCATGAACCAAATCATGCACACAGGCCGCTCTTTTCATCGCAAGCCTTGCAGGGCTTCAATCAGCGGTGCGATCTCACCCCTGCTGATCGAATTTCTGCGCTTGAGGAACGGATCCCAACGATTCCTCGTTGTTGTTCCATTCGGTGGCCCAGCCGTCGACGTAGGCGCTCTTCACCTTGCTCCAATCGCCGGTGCCCTGCGCGTATTCGATAAGCGCCGCGGCGACGTCGTCCTGCCACTGCTGATCCGGAACGGTAAAGCTGCGTACCTCGGTCTTGCCGTCGGCAGCGTAGGAGCGAGCGATCTTGGTCAGCGGATTATCCGGCTGGAACTCATCGCCATCGAATGTGGTGAACGGTACGGAGAAGCCCATATCCTGGGAGAGGATCTTCTTGGCCTCGTCATCGGTGACCATCCACTTGATGAAGTCGAGCGTGGCCTGCTTGTCTTTGTCGGAAGCGTTCTTGTTCACCGCCCAGCTGGCGTCATACACGCCTGCGGGACCGCTCTCCTCCTCGCCCTTGATGCCCATGTAATACGGCAGCATGCCAAGATCGTCGTCCGCTACTTCGTTACCCTTGATCTGCGTGTAGGCCCAGACACCGTTCGGATAGAACGCCACCTGGCCGAGCGCGAATTCGGAAGTGACATCGTCGTACGTCTTCGAGCTGACCAGGCTCGGATCAGTCGGGCTGGTCTCCAGCTCGAGATCGAACAGATCCTTGTAGTTATCCAAGTAGGTGCCCTTGATGGTCTTGGAGAACGTGGTGTTCATGTCCTTGTACTCGTAGTACAGCGGGATGCGCCCCATATGCGCGGAGAAACGGTATGTGTCGGAGGCATCCAGACCTGGCGTCGCGAACGCGCCGTCGACGCCGAGATCGTCCTTGTGCTCGTTGATGGACTCGGCCACGGCCTTGAGCGTCTTGTAATCCTTGATGTCGTCGGCGCTCTTGATCACCGCGTAATCCTTGCTGGCGTAATCGTTGATGATCTTCTTGTTGTAGATGATGCCGTACCATTCAGCCGCGTATGGCAGCGTGAACGAATCGCCATCAATGGTGTAGGAGTAGGCCTTGCCGTCATCGGTGAGCAGTTTGTACGCTTCGGTGTCCTGCAATGGCTCGCAATACTTCTGATATTTTGCGAACTGGTCGAAACCGGAGATGTTGAACATGGTCGGCGCGTTGGACTTGGCCAGCTCCGAGCTCATGGTCGCATCGTATGTGCCGGACGCACCGGTCTGCACGTCCACCTGCACACCGGTTTTTTCGGTATACATTTCGGCGAGCTGCTTGTATTGGTCCACGACTTCCGACTTGTTGTTCATGAAATACACATGGCCCTTGTCGGAATCAGCGCTGCTGCCGCCGCCGCAAGCCGCCAACGATACGCCCATGGCCAACGCCGCGGCGACCGCGCACGTTTTGGTGATGATTCCCTGCTTCATTGCTTATCTCCTTCGTTGGATTTGTTGTTATTCGTTGGACTTGCTGATTTTCGTGGTAGCTATTTGTACGTGCGCCGGCATTGCTTCCGGCCGCCGCGTTATAGCTGGAGCCAGACGGTGGTGTCCTGCGGCAATCGGCCATCCTCGGTGAGTTCACCCGACGCGAGGATGACATCGCCTTGCGGTAGTTCGGCCGGACGTTCGCCGAAATTGGTGACGCTCGCCCAACCGTTGGAACGACTGTAGGCGATGACTCCGCCGCGTTGTCCATCCGCGCCGTCACGCACGTCGGAGGGACGATCCTCGTCCAGCCACTGCAGCATGGTGTCCTGCGGCATCAGGTTATGCCTCAACGACAGCGCCTTGCGATACAGGTTCAGCATGGAATCCGGGTCGGCGTCCTCCACGTCGACGGCGAAATCCTTGTACCATTTCGGCTGTGGTAGGTGTGGATCATGCTCGGCGCCCGCAGGAGAGAAACCGAAAGAACCATCGTGGCCGAATTCGTCATCGGGATCATCGAGCTTCGGTGCGTCTGCGGCGACCCAAGGCAGCGGCACACGGCAGCCGTCACGGCCTTTTTCGATTTGCTCGCGCACGCTGTTGAATGCGGTGGGATCTTCCAGCTCATCCCAAGGAATATCCGCGACTTCCGGCAGTCCCAGTTCCTCACCCTGATAAATGTAGGTGGAACCAGGCAAGGCAAGTTCCATAAGAATCGCGGCACGGGCACGCTTGGCGCCCAATTCGCGGTTCTCCTCATAGGTGGTACCGTCGCGCAGCAACCAATCCTTGGCCAGCTGATGATGCGACGAGGCTGGAACCTGCGGCAATCCATAACGGCTGGCATGACGAGGCACGTCGTGGTTGCTCATCACCCAAGTCGCGGAGGAGCCGGAACGTTCCGCGCTTTCCAAGCCTTCCTCGATGGCCAGGTGCATGTCGTCGCGAATCCAGTCCTTCTTGGCGAACTCGAAGTTGAACACCTGTCCGAGCTCTTCGGTCGAAGCGTACAGATGCTGGCGATCCGGATTGACCCAGGCTTCGGCCACGGCGAATGCCGGCGGATTGTACTCGTTGAACACCTTGCGCCACTCGCGGTAGATGTCATGCACCTCATCACGGTCATACAACGGGTGCGACCCGTCCGAGGGAAGCACATGCTCGCAGACCTTGTAGCTTTCGAGGTCGTCGCGGTCAAGATCCTTGGCGAGGCCGTGCGCCACGTCCACGCGGAAGCCGTCCGCACCATGGTCGAGCCAGAAGCGCAGCGTCTTGATGAAGTCGGCGCGCACCTCGGGGTTCTTCCAGTTCCAGTCCGGCTGCTCCTTGGTGAACATGTGCAGATACCACTGGCCGTCAGGAACGCGCGTCCACGCCGGACCGCCGAAGCTTGCGATCCAATCAGTCGGCGGCTGGTCGCCGTTCGGGCCCTTGCCGTCGCGGAAGATGTAACGGTCGCGTTCCGGGGAGCCTGGGGCGGCCGCGAGGGCGGCCTTGAACCATTCGTGCAGGTTGGAGCTGTGGTTCGGCACGATGTCGACCACGACCTTGATGCCGTGCTCGTGGGCGGCCTTGGCGAGCTCGTCGAAATCGTCCATGGTGCCGAGCTTCGGGTCGACGTTGCGGTAGTCGTCCACGTCGTAGCCGCCGTCGGCAAGCTGGGACGGGTAGAACGGGCTCAGCCAGATGGCATCCACGCCGAGTTCGGCGAGGTAGTCGATCTTCTCGGTGACGCCTGCGATGCTGCCCAGGCCCGAACCGCGGGAGTCCTTGAAGGAACGCGGGTACACCTGGTAGACCACGGCCTGCTTCCACCACAACGCCGGATCGGTAGTATCAATTTCTTGTTGCATCATATGTTTTCACTTTCGTTCGCATCGTTGCAAAATGATAGCGGTTACATTTCTTCAAATTACAGATAAGAACATTTTTAAATTAACATCTTTTCTGCTTGATATTAAAATGATAGCGCTTTCATTACTGCAACGCAATCCCTCCGACGCACGGCGTGTCCTACAGCCGTACGTCGCCGCATAAAAAAAACGAACTGCAATCAGGAGAGGAAAGGAAGACTTCCGATTGCAGCTCGTTGCTTGTTCAGTTATTCAGTTATGCAGTTATTCGATTATTCGATCGATCGCGCGCTGATGGTATTTCCAGCGGTCCGCGCTACGCGATGCGCGGACCGATTCGTCATGCGCGATTTTGATTAGTTTTCCGATGCGATCAGTGAGCCGCGTCGTATTCGGTCTTCCAACCGTCCACAAATGCGGTCTTGACGGCATTCCAGTCGCCGGTGCCCTGCGCATACTCGAGGAGGGCGGAACCGAGCTGGTTCTTCCACTCTTCGGACGGCATCATGGTGAAGTTCCAGGAGACTGCGGTCTTGCCGGAGTTCTGATCTTCAACAGCGGCCTGCACCAGCGGATTGTCGGACTTGACATCGCTGAAGGACTTGAACGGAGTGGTGAAGCCCATGGCGCTGGACAGGGACTCGATGCCGGTCTTGCTGGTGACGACCCACTTCAGGAAGTCCTTGGTGGCCTGCTTATCGGCGTCGGAAGCCTTGGAGTTAATGCACCAGTAGTTCTCGGAGCCAGTGGCCAGACCCTGGTTCTCCTCGCCCTTGACGCCCGTGTAGATCGGGAGCATGCCGATGGACTCGGCCTTCATGCCGTTCTTCTGCAGATCGGTCCATGCCCAAGTGCCGTTCTGATAGAACACGGCCTCGCCGAGGGAGAACTCGGAGGTGGCGTCATCACCGGTCTTGGAGCTCAGCTGGGTCGGCTCGGTGGTGGAATCCTGCAGGTACAGGTCGAAGATGTTCTTATACTCCGGCAGATAGGTACCCTTGACGGTCTCCGGCTGCTTGGTGATGTTATCATCCTTGAACTCGTAGTACAGCGGCAGGTTGGCCAGATGGGTCTTAAAACGCCAATCGGAGCTGGAATCGAAACCGACGGAAGTGAATGCGCCCTTGACTCCGAGCTGGTCCTTCTTGGCCTGGATGTCATCAGCCACGGCCTTCAGGGTATCGAAATTGTCGATATCCTTGACGTCCTTGATCTTGGCGCCATCGGTGGCGATGTACTTGGCCAGCAGATCCTTGTTGTAAATCAGACCATAGGTTTCCATAGCGTACGGAACGCCAACGACCTTGCTCCCATCCTTGAGGGCGACGTCCTTGTTGATGAGCTGCTTGTACGGCTCGGTGTCCGTCATGTCATCAGTGTAGGACTTCCAGTTCTGATAGCCGACCGGACCATTGACCTGGAACAGGGTCGGGGCTTCGGACTTGGCGATCTCGGACTTCAGGGTCTGCTCGTAGGTGCCGGAAGCAGCAGTCTGGACCTTGACCTCGACACCGGTTTCCTTGGTGTAATCCTTGGCCAGCTTCTGCCATTCGTCGTTGGATTCCGGCTTGAAGTTCAGGTAATAGACCTTGCCCTTGCCGTCGTCGGAGCTGGAGCTCGATCCGCAAGCGCCCAACGTGCCTACGGACATCGCCGCGATGGCGACCATTCCAACTGCTGCCTTGATAGTACGATTCATCATCGAACCTTTCTCTTCCATTCCTGTTTCCCAGCACCCCGCTGGTCAACATCCTGTGAAATCGCTTCCTCACGATTCCTGACATGCACTATTGTGCCGCATTTCTCCCATTTTTGCAAACGTAAGCAAGAAAAACCATTTTTAGAGTGATTTTACGATCGCAGGTTTTTCTCAAAATACTTTATTTTCAACGGTTTTCATCACACTGTCTTTATGAAACCGTTTGCGACACACCCTCCATATCACACGGCAACAATCGCAGTGAATCGCGAACCTGACGCCGTACGGCAACAAAAAAACGTCGGCGGTTTGTAAACGATGTCAAACTACCGACGTTCAGCCCAGCGCAACGCACCTAGCAATTCCAATGCTCGATAACGTTGTCTCCCTTATATTGGCTCAGCACGCAATAATGCGCGGTGTCGAGGCGCAGCAAACGCGCGAAATGCGGATCGACGTCCAGCCACTGCGAGGTGAGGATGCGCAACACATGCGCGTGCGCCACCAACAGCACGTCATGACCGGCATTGAGCAGCGGCATCACCGCGTCGATCGCATCGCGGGTGCGCGCGGCGGCCTCCTCAACCGTCTCGCCAGGGCCATTGTGCACCGGAACCTGCTCGCCGCTTGGCAACGTCTCAACCCAGTCGCCCTCCAACGATTCGGGAAGGGAACGCGGACCGTCGCGCCATACATCCCACTGGAAGCCTCCAGCCTCGCTCACCTCCTGGCGTGTACGCCCTTCGGCACGGCCGTAATCCCATTCCGCAATCTCGTCAAGCACTTTGAAATCGCCATAACCAGCCAGTTGCGCGGTCTGCTGGGCGCGACGCAGGGGGCTTGCGAACATGCAGCCTTGGTCGAAACCATTGGGGAACGCCTCACGAAGACGCTCGCCCGCCGCACGAGCCTGCTCGCAACCGGTATCGGTCAACGGAATATTGGTTCGGCCGGTATGCTGGCCCGATTCGCTCCACACAGTCTGGCCATGGCGCAGCAGTACCAGGCGGCCGGGCGCGGTTGAAGAAGCATCCTTGCTTCCGACTTGAGTATCTGTCATACTCCTACTCTAGCCGACGAAAAGCGTTTCACCAGCAATCTTCCACCACGTGTCTTAAGCGCTTCGCAACGCACGCATGCGCCGGCGAAATCCAACCGAAATCCGACGGCACGGTCTACACTGGAAATCATGAGTGAAATGCCTGACCCGGAATCCAGCGCAGACCGCATCGTAGCGTCGCTGCATAACGTCGACGAGAAAGTGAATGCCCTGCGCGAACAGCGAATCAACGATCCCGACGATCTTTGCGACAAGATGTTCAAGGTGGCCGCCCCCACGCTGGCCGGACTCGTGTTCGGCAAACTGTTCGAACTGGCATGGCGCAAGTCGGTCGGCCGCAAAGCCGTGTTGCCGGACGGCACCACCGACAAACGCAAGGAACTGGCGCTGAATCTCGTGTTCGGCGTGGCTTCCGCAGGACTCGGCGCGCTGGTATCGCAACTATCCGACCGCGGATCGCAGGCGCTGGTCGATCGCCGCCACTCCCGTCAATCGCGCCGAATCCGCTGAAACCGTGGAATCCGCTAGATTTGCCGATAAGCGCAAATTTCGCCAGATCCGCAAACAATCCCACTCCAACTTCCATATTTCGAAGCGTGCGATTCAGATCTGCAATTGAAGCTGCGGTTGGAACCGCACGAAACTGCACGAAACTGCGATTGGAAGGAATGCGCTTGCGGGCGAAAATGCTTGCGCAATTACGCGGATGGGATATAAATAGTCAACATGAGTAATATTCTGCATAATGCAACTGTCGACACTCTGCTGGAGCGTCGTTCCATCCGCAAATTCAAGCCGAAGCCGCTGAGCGACGATATCGTCGAAACTCTCGAAACCGTGGCCCAGCATGCCGCAAGCAGCCAATTCCTGAACGACTGGTCGGCAATCCGCATCACCGATCCGGCCGCAAAGAAGCGTCTTGCCGAAATCGGCGGGCAGCCATATATCGCGACCGCGCCACTGCTGGACGGGTTTGTGCTTGACGAGCATCGCAATGCGGCCATCGCAGCTTCCAAGGGCGTTGAGACCGCTTCCGACGAGTTTACGTTGAATGGCAGCTATCGTTACACTCAGGCACAGAATGACGCAGTTTTGGCGCTTCATGCGATGGAGACGGCCGCTTATTCGCTCGGCCTTGGCTGTGTGATTCTCGGCTCGCTGCTTAACGATGTTCCGGCTTTGATTGATCTGCTGAATCTTCCGGAATACACGTACCCTGTGCTCGGACTTGCGATTGGCAAGCCCGATCAGGATCCCGCACTCAAGCCGCGTATGCCGCGCTCCATGCAGTTCTTTGAGAATGAGTATCCGTCGAACAATGAGACGTTGCTTGCCGGTTTGCAGGATTTTGACGAGGAAGTGCATCGGTATTACGATTTGCGCAATACCGAGCGCCCAGTTGATCCGTTCAGCGATCAGATCGCGTCGAATGCGGTCGATTCCGGTGTGACCAGCAAGGCCGTGGCTCCAAACGCCAAGCGCCAAGGCTTCCGCCTCGAGCGCTAACGGAACTACTTACGACGTGGTTTGTAGCCTTTTTTGCGGGAATGCGGTTTAATCTGCTGATTGAAGGGCACGTACGTGTAGCTGGATTGTGGATCGCGATGTGTGAGATGCCAGGTTCCGCAGAATTCGCACCGATACACCCATAGTTCGGTGCCGCGTTCACGCCAGCTCTGGTCGGCGGCCTGCCGGGCCGTCGCTTTGTCGCGATACATGATTTTGTTCGATTCGACGCAGCGTTTGGGTACGAAATAATGCATAGTTCCCCAGTCTATTCCACCATCGGATAAGGGCAGGAAGCTCCCCTGAAATTCCTGGGATCCCCCAGCGTCCCGGGACTCCCAGTGACTGGAGGAATCATCCCGCCCACGGGCCTTCCGGCGGAACAAAACACCCAGTGGGTGGAACAATCCTCCCGCCCACGGGCCTCCCGGCGGAACAAAACACCCAGCCGATGGAGGAATCCTCCCGCCGGCAGTCCTTCCGGCGTCCGAAAACCTCCAATGGGCGGAGGAAACGCCTGTGTGCGGGAATAAGAAAAGGGGTTCCCGGAGCGCCGCGGGAAACAAGAACCAAAAGACAAAAAAAGGGGGTTCCCGGAGCGTCACGCTCGACGGGAACCCCGACGTTGAATGCG
>ERZ860322.1944-NODE-1944-length-10627-cov-3.053821_pt1 | contig 10627 bp, 6 predicted proteins | sample MGYA00509979_ERZ860322 | MGnify/ENA primary metagenome ERZ860322 (study PRJEB30046, sample SAMN00715217) | human gut metagenome | study: EMG produced TPA metagenomics assembly of the A metagenome-wide association study of gut microbiota in type 2...
TTATAATTTTTTTATGTCAAATTAATGGGAAATATAATGATATAAATAGCTTTGGCTTAAATAATTAATAATAGTTGCCACTTTTGTTACACACATAAAAATGCACCACTTTCGTAACAAAATTTGTTTAGAAAGTAGTGCATTAAAATCAGCATATTGTGAATATGTATATCTGGGAAATTTTCCAGTTTTACCAGCCAAAGCTTTTTATCTGAGATAATTTTTTTGAATTCAGCGCGAGCGTTATTTAGTTAATATTACAAACCCTCACAATTAAGAATTAATCTGTGGGAATTTTTGTTATTCTACATTTTTCAATGCATCTGTCATAGATATTTTTTAATTAGTTAAGTGCAAGCAATTTCCATGTCTTAATTACTTTTACTTTATCAATCTGAATTTCTGACGTATTGTCCTGATTTGAACAATATTTACCTGCTGCAGATTCGAATACCATATATGTCTTCTTTCCGCTTACACAAATTCCTTCCATCATTGATGGAAGCACAACTGTTTTTACAGGTGTATCAAGTGCGGATGCTGTCACAATATTTACCGGTTCATAAACCATTAAATATGAATCTGCTATTCTTCCGTATGACTGGGACAATGTAAACTTTCTTTCTGTAGCAGAAATCTTATTTACAACCAATCCCTGTGTATTTGCAGGAACATAAAGGTTATATTGATTTGTAAATGTTAATCGTTTTGTCTTTTTATTTCGCTTAACTCTATATCCATACATAAGGCACGAATTACTGTTTGCACTTCTTCCTGCCCAGAAATGAGTTCCGTCAAATGCTGCAAAGTCTGCGCATCCTCTAAGAGTTACTCTATAGCTAAATTTTATTGTCTTTCCATTTTTAGCTTTCAAAAGTTTTTTATATGTAATTATACCTACTTTATCTACTGCACCCGGAAGGTTATTTATACCTACTACTAAATTTTTCTTTACATTTGTTACTGAACCTACGTGATCTTTTATTGTCAATTTAAGTTTCTTTACGAAATTACCCCGTTTATTATATATCAAAAGTATTGATTTTGCTGTCAAATTCTTGTGATACATTGAAACTACAATGTATTTTCCAATAACACAGGTTCCCTGTGGTACATAATTTTTAAGAGATAATAATATGTATTTATCCTTTACTGACTGAATTCCACTATTTACAAGCATATCGTATACTCTTAAATCCTCAGCCATTCTTTCTTTTTCAGAATCTGTATATTCCCAAGGTATATTGTTAACTCTTGCATATTTTTTTCCTGCTGAATTTGAATATACCTTAAGAGTTAAATTTGTTGCTCCTGCAAAAGCATTTGCACCTATTGTCTTAACTGTTTTATATAATGTAAGCTTTTTTAGTGATGTACAATTCTTAAATGCACTTTCTCCAATTTTCTTAATTGTTTGAACCATCTTTATTGTTGATAATTGAGTACATCCGCTAAATGCCTGATATCCTATTGAAGTAAGTGTTTCCGGTAATATAACTTTTTTTACTGAATTTGCATTAAGTAAAACTCTGTTTGGAACTTTTGTCATTCCATTAGCAAATGTAACTGTTGTAACATTTGCCCCTTTGCCGATTATTTCATATGTACTTGTTACCGTGCTTGGAATTGTAAGACTTGTAAGCCCTGTCATTTTGTAAAATGCATGATAATTTATTTTCTGCAAGCCCTCAGGCAAAGTTAATTCTTTTACTTTTTTAATTCCATAAAAAGCTCTCTTATAAATATACTTTATTGTTGTCGGTAATTTAATTTCCGTAACGGCACTACATCCTCTGTATGCTTCAATTCCAATAATCTGCAATCCTTCAGGTAATTCAATTGTCTTTAATGCTGTACATTCTTTAAAAGCATTTTCTCCAATTTCCTGAAGTAATGAGCCCTGTTCAAATGTTACCTTTTCAATATATTTATACTGATAAAATACATTTGCATTAATCTTTGTAACACTTGCTGGAATTACAATTTCTTTATTTGTTGTATCTGTTGCTGCCTTTTTGTACCCTGTAAGGACTCCGTTTTCAATTACGAAATCAGGGTTAATTGTAGGAGCTTCTGTTGTTGGCACTTCTGTTGTCGGTGCCTGTGTTGTTGTTTCAGTTGTTGATGACTCTTCTGTTGTAGATGTTTCATCAGTTCCTGTTTCCTTAGTACTACTTTCATCCGTGCTCGTTTCTTCAGCCGGCTTTGTTGTCTCTGTGTTTTCTTTTGTTGTTTCCTGTTCACTATCAGCTATGCTTACTTCTGCTGCCATGACTTTATCCTGTTTATAGTTTCCATGACCTGCAAAAGCACCTGATGGTAATGCGATAGTGGCTATCATAACTGCAACAAGCAACTTGCTTATGCTTTTTAATGTTTTCTCTTTCATAACTACCTCCTCTAAACTCTACGTTACATTATAATGGTTCTTTCTTTTTCGTCAAAGGATTTATGCCATCTGCCAGACAATTGCCACATTTAAACTTAACTCTTTCTTATTTGAAAAATACAGTTGTGTATACTATAATCTTCCTATATGTATATAGCATTAGGAGGTTTATATGCTAAGTAAAATTAAGACAAAATTAGGCAATTTCAAAGAAACTGCAAGACGTAGCAAATACGCGCATTATTATAAAGATTACGATATCGAAGACAATATTATTTTATACGACTCATATTTTAGCCGTGGAATGCTTTGCAATCCTTATGCAATTTTCAGAGAATTAATTTCAAATTCTGAATTTGACAAATACACTCATGTATGGGTTGTTGATGACCGTGTAGGAAACGAACCTGTTATGGAACAGTTTGCTGACCACGATAATATTTATGTCATAAGAAGGCATAGTAATGACCATTTGAAATATTTAGCGACTGCACATTATATTATTTCAAATGTATCTCTGCCTTTTTATTATTGCAAAAAGCCCGGACGGCACTCCTATAAAAAGCTTAGGATACGATATTCCGGGTTCAGCAGCCACTATTTCAAATGTTCTTAGAAATATGCTTTCTGCTGACTATATGATTTCTGCGAATCCATTTTTAACAGAAGTTTATTTAGATAAATACAAATTACGCGGACTTTACAACGGAAGTATTATCGAGGAAGGTTATCCAAGAAATGACCGTCTTTTAAATTGTCCTAAAGAAGAAATAAAGTCAATTCTTCTTAAATATGGAATAGAACTTGAAAAAGATAAGCAGGTTATTTTATATGCACCTACATGGAAAGGTGCCGATTATAATAAGCCTGAAGTAAATCCTGATGACTATTATAATTTTAAAAGAGAATTGGAAGAATATATAGATACGGACAAATATCAGATTCTTCTTAAGCCGCACCAGGTTGTATATAAAGAGTTGGTAAAATCAGGTATGTTTAGCAATTCCTTAATTCCTGCTTTTATTGACACAAACGAACTTTTGTCTATTACTGATATTTTAATATCAGATTATTCAAGTATATTTTTTGATTTTTTAGCAAGCGACAAACCAGTGTTATTTTACATTCCTGACTTAGAAGAATATAAAAATTATCGTGGTTTATACATGGAACCTGACAAGCTTCCCGGACCTGCATTAACATCTGTTAAGGAAATTGGAAATTCTATTAACAATTTGGGTGAAGTTATTAATAAATATAAAGATAGTTATTCACAAGCCAAGAATTTTGCATGTCCATACGATGATGGCAATGTTTCTTCAAGAATTGTTGACATTGTTTTTAGAGGAAATACTTCTGATTCAAATGGTAATCCATACCGCATTATTAAATGTGAAAATACAAAGAAGAAATTATTATTCTTTGGCGGCGGACTTCGCATGAACGGAATTTCCACTGCTCTTAGAACAATGCTTGATTTCATCGATTATGATAAATATGACGTAACAGTTTATGCCGGCAATTTAAAATTTGCTGACAGTAAGGATATGATTTGTACATTTAATGATAAAGCCAGAATTTTTGCCAGAGTATCATATACTCCCGCCACATTTGGCGAGCAGATTCGAAATGACTTTTTAAGAGTTTTTGGATTTAATTTTCCTTTAATGAAGAAAATTTACCCAAAAGCAATGTATGACAGAGAATTTATCCGTTGTTTTGGCACAAGTGATTTCGACGCAGTAATTGATTACTCTGGATATGGTTCATTTTATTCAATTCTGCTTTTAAGTGCAAAAAATGCTAAGAAGCTTATTTGGCAACACAATGATTTATTAACAGATAAGAATAAAATCGTTAATCACAAAAAACCTCACAGCAGAGAACTTAGGGTTGTTTTTTCAACTTATCAGTTTTATGACAAAATTGTAGGCTGTTCAGAGGCAACGATGAAAGTTAATTTAGAAAAAATCGGATATAGTGAGTTAAAGGATAAATGTTGCTTTGTAAGAAATGCTGCTAATTTTGAACGTGTAATAAACGGTTCTAAAGAATCCTATACGGCTGAATCTGCAAATGAAGCAGGTTTTCCTGATTTATTAAATAAAGACCTAATTTCATTTGTAAACATGGGCCGTCTTTCACCTGAGAAAAATCAGGCTGCATTAATAAAGGCATTTGCAAAAGCTTATGATGCAAATAAGAATTTAAGATTGTATATTATTGGCGATGGTGCCCTTATGGGTGAACTTAAAGATCTCGTTCATAGTTTAAATCTGGATGGCAAAGTTATTTTAACAGGAAATTTGGATAATCCATTTATGCTTATGAAGGATTGCAGTTGTTTCATTCTTCCATCCCTTCATGAAGGTCAACCTGTTTCCTTGTTGGAAGCGCGTTTATTAAAACTTCCAATAATTATGTCAAATTTCAGTTCCGCAGCTTCTTCATTATTTGACAACGGACAACTTGTAATTGGCAATTCTGTTGATGATATTTACAACGGATTAATTGCATTTATAAATAATGAAGTTCCTACTTGCGAATTTGAATACGCCGATTATAATAATATTACAATCAAACAATTTGAAGATATTATTAATGAATAATTAATCTCTATCAAAAACATTATTTATAATTTTAAGAAAGGAATCGCCATATGAAATATACTGCTAATGCTCCGCAAGGTTTTAAGTATAAATTAAAACGTACAATAAAAAAAATTGTTCAGCCTTTTCGTATATCCGAAAAAGATAAGGGCAAGTTACTTTATAATAAATTTCTTTCTATGCCGGTTAATGACAAATTTATTTTTTATGAAGCATTTGCCGGGCTAGGAATTTTGGACAACCCGAGAGCTATTTTTAAATATTTGTTAAATCAGGAGGATTTTAAATCATACACTCATATATGGTCTGTTGAAAATCCGGAACTTGCCGCAGATAATATTTCTGAATTTTCATCTTTAGATAACGTTATTATTGTAAAGCGTGAATCTGAGGATTATTACAAATATTTGGCAACAAGCAAGTATTTAATAAATAACTCAACTTTTGGATATTATTTTGAAAAGCGAAACAGCCAGGTTTATATTAATACATGGCATGGTGTTCCTACAAAATATATGGGATACGAGCATACTGCTGAAAGAGTGGAAAATGCCCGAGGTCCTGCACGTAATTTTCTTCTTGCAGACTATTTAGTTTCTGCAAATCAGTTTATGACTGAGGTTATGTATAAACGTGCTTACAAATTAGATGGACTGTTTCAGGGAAAAATTCTTGAATTAGGTCATCCGAGAAGTGATGCCATTGTTAATGCTAACACTTTAGATGTCCACAGAAAACTTAACACTGCAGGCATTCACACTGATAAAAAGATTATTTTATATGCCCCTACATGGAAAGGCACTTTATATAATAATTTAGATTATAACGTAGAGGATTTTAAAAAGACCGTTGCCAAATTATCCGAAAATATTGACACTGAGCACTATCGTATTTATCTTCGTGTTCACTATTTCCTTTATAAGATTTTGGCAACTGACCCTGAATTAAGACCTATGTTAATTCCATTTACAATTGATACTAATGAATTATTATCTGTTGTTGATGTTTTAATATCTGATTATTCAAGTATATTCTTTGACTTTCTGGCAACTAAGAAACCTATTCTTTTCTACGTTCCGGATTTAGAAGAATATCAGTCAGGTCGTGGTTTATATGTTCCTGTCAGCAGACTTCCGGGATATGTGTCCTCCAATATAAATGACATTTCCATTACTCTTGGAAATATCTGTACATCGGAACTTGTTAATCCGATTCGAGAAAAGTATTTGGAACGTTACTCTAAACTTCATGATGACATGTCGCAATGGTGTATTTATAACGATGATGGCAATTCCTGCAAACGTTTAGTGGATGTAGTGTTTAGAAGAGAACCTGTTTCTGAACTTGAAGGAAACGGTGTGTATTCTGTTATCAATGGCTTAGAGGCTCATAAAGAAAAGATTTTAATATGCGTAAATACTAATTATAACGATATGACATTTTATGAAAATCTTCGTAAGAAATTGGAATCATACGAATATAGAACAACTGATGTTACAATACTTACTACTTCCTTTACTGACACTAAATATAAAGTATATTTTAACAACAATATTCCGAAAGAAGTCCGTGTACTTGTATGGTATGCACTTCCTTATGTGACAAAATATAACCAGAAATTTTTCAAACGTGAAATCAAGCGTTCTTTAGGAAATGTGCGTTTTGACGAAGTCTTAATGGAAGGTACATTAACTGAATATTGGGCTGAATTTGGAAATGCAATAAAGAAATTGTAGGATATTTTTAATTCAATAAAAAATACGGATGATATTTAACTTATTTATATCATCCGTATTTTAGTTTACATAATTAATTATATTGTCATAATCCTCTAACTAATCTTCTATTATTTTAATTTGACTTGTAAGGAAATTACTGCATCCTGTTCTCTAGATGCATTATTCAAATTTTATTTTACTTCAAATTTTTCTGATATTTGCAATTTCTCTCCTGTCTCCATTATTTTGCAATTAAATGTTATTCTATATGTTCCAGAACTTGCAATATTATATATATTGATGGGTTTATTAATTGTATAATTTTTACCGGCAGCAACATATACATATGGAGATGAACTTACAATCGCCTCTTTTAATCCTACACTCTTCCACTGATTATTCTCGAGTTTTTCTATTATTCCATTTGTATTAATTTGTAATAATTTATCTGAAGTATTATTAATTACAGTATTTATATGTTCATCCTGTTTATTCACTGTTGCTTTTACAGTCTTTGTATTAGCATCTACTGTATTTTTCTTTACAACTACTGTTATTTTCTTTACCTCTTTGTCCTTTATTAATTTAACTTTAACTGTTCCTTTTTTTATTGCCTTTATCGTTCCATTTTTTACAACTTTCACAACTTTTCTATCTGAAACTTTAATTTTAAATTTCTTCCACCCTGTATTTGTAACTTTGGCTTTTGTTCCTTTTTTCATTACAATTTTCCTACAATCTGAAGCATTGTAATTAATTGTCGATGCTTCAACAGGAATTGCCAATACAGATATTGCCAAAATAGTTATTATAAATAGTTTTGTTTTTTTCAAAATATACCTCCACCAGTTTTAGTTATTCAATAACCTCTTTTTATATTAAATATTTTATCATAAAAAGAGATGCAAAAAATTTTTTTGCGTAACTTGTATCTTTTTTTGCATAACTTGTATTTTTTGTAAGCACATACGCCACATAACACAAAAATAGTTAGCCATTCAGTTCGATTCCGCTTCGCTTCATCTCACTGTGGCTAAGCGCCACATTCCTTGCATTACTAGTTAGCCATTCAGTTCGATTCCGCTTCACTCCATCTCACTGTGGCTAAGCGCCAAATTCCTTGCATTACTAGTTAGCCATTCAGTTCGATTCCGCTCCGCTACATCTCACTGTGGCTAAGCGCCACATAACACAAAAAAACCAAAAGAACCATTTTATGCAAGCATAATGGTTCTTTTGGTTTTTTGTGTTGAATGGCTAACTAGTTTTCAAATACAGCTTTTACGACTCTTTCGGCTGCATGTCCATCGTCTATGCAACAGAATCTGTCATAAAATTCTGCGTATTTGTCTTTATATTCTTCTGTTACTTTATCTATATTTTTTATTGCTTCCACAACTTCGTCGTTTGTCTGAAGTATTGGTCCCGGAAGTTCTTTTTCTACATCAAGATAGAATCCTCTAAGTACATCTCTATATTTTTCCAAATCATACATGTAATAAAGAATTGGTCTCTTTAAGTTCGCATAATCAAAGAATACAGATGAATAATCTGTCATACAGATATCTGAAATCATGTACAACTCAGTTATGTCATCATAATCACTTCCGTTATATACAAATCCCGGATATTTAGATAAGTCGAGTTGGTCTACAATCCAATAATGCATTCTAAGAAGCACTACATATTCGTCTGAAAATTCTTTCTTTAATCTGTCCAAATCGAGGGCAAGTTCAAATTTATATTCACCTGCATCATAGTAATTATCATCACGCCATGTTGGTGCATATAAAAGTACCTTCTTGTCTAAAGGAATTCCAAGTTTTTCCTTGATAGCCTTTGAGCGTTCTTCTAAATCCTCTGCGTAAAGAGGGTCATTTGCAGGATAACCTGCTTCAAGGATTTTTTCTTTATCAAATCTAAAGCAGCTTTGGAATTTTTCTGTTGAAAATGGATTGTCTGACAATAAATAATCCCATCCTCTTGACTGCTTATATACAATGTTTTTGTAATGTGGATTAGCCGCATGTACGTCGTCCATATCAAATACAAGTCTCTTCAAAGGTGTTCCATGCCATGTTTCAAGCATTATCTGACCTTCTTTTCTAGGAAGCCATGTTGGCTGTCTCATATTGTTAACCCAGTATTTAGAACGTGTCATATAGTAAAAATATCTTAATCCAAATCTTTTTACTGTTGTATGTTTTCCATCAATCTTAATTCCTTTTTTATCTACAATCCAAATATATTTATATTTGTCTCCGTAAACTTTCTGCATATACTGATATACATACTTAGGCTGTCCTGAATAATTTCTTCCTACAAAACTTTCAAATGTTACCCAGTTTTCCTTCATGCTCATTTTATAGAAAATATGAAGGTTTACAGCTCTTAAGAACTGTCTCTTATTTGTAAGCATTTTTCCAAGTTTTTTCTTAATCAAAATAATATTTGTCCAGCGCTTCATTGCTTTTAAATTATTTTTTCTAACCTTGCTTATCAATACCTTATGTAAAAATGGCATTGTAACAAGTGATTTTTTATCTGTCTTTGCAATAACTGTCTGGAATGGCACAAGTCTTTCATTATCCCACTTAGGATCTTTATCCCAATGGAATCTTGGAGCATAAAATCTGACAAAATATTTGCAGATTATCTCTTCCATATGTGCTTTTATCTTTTCATTATCTTTTGCATATTCAATAGCGAGATTATAACTTGCTATGTAATGCTGCTCTCTATTTTCATCTACAATCTGATTAATTGAAGGATTATCCTCTTTATCATTATGATAACGCTTTACATAAATTGCATTTTCATCACATTTATAATTTTTTACACAACACATAACCTTTGTAAAGAAAGGTGCGTCAGCATAATACAACTGATTTTCGTCAAATCTTATATCGTTATCATCTAAGAAACTTTTTCTGTAAAGCATTCCAAGTACTGTTACTGTTTTTAATCTGTTGTACATGTTATATCTGTATTGGAAAATATCATTGTAAGTATATATCTGTTTCTTATCTTCGCTGTCGTTATCTTCATTTTCACCTTTTTGCTCTTCGTTGAAAGCTTTTTTCTGGAACCATGTATACATAATATCTCCATATGCAACATCATCCTCAGGTGTCATTAATTTTACTAATTTTCCAATTGTATCGCCGTCAAGATAATCATCTCCATCAAGGAAATAAACAAATTCCCCTGTTGCCTTTTCAAGTCCTAAATTTCTAGCTGCGGAAACACCATGTTTTCCTTCTAATCTGAATAATTTAATCTTTGCGCTTTCTTTGTATTTTTCGATTACTTCAGACGGATTATCTTCATTTCCATCTACAACAAGGATTGTCTCATAATCCTGAAATTCCTGCTCTGAAATACTTTCAAGACAATCTTCCAAATATGCCAATCCTTTTTTGTGTGTAACAATAATGCTTACCATTACTTTGCTCCTTTGAACCTTATTTCTTGTTTAAATCCTTTTTAATCTGTGTTGTTGAAATGTCCGGTGTTCTTGGTAAATAAACAACTTCGCATAAATCCTTAAGGAAGTCAAATTTGCCTTTCCAGTCATCTCCCATTACGAAAGTATCAATATTATACTTTTGTACATCAGATCTCTTCTGGTCCCAATTTTCTTCTGGAACTACTAAGTCTACATATCTGATTGCTTCCAACATTTTCTTTCTGTCTTCATATGAAAAATAGCATTTTTTCTGTTTTTCATTCCAGTTAAATTCATCTGTTGAAAGAACAACTACAAGATAATCTCCAAGTTCCTTTGCTCTTCTTAGCAAATTAATATGTCCATAGTGAAGCATATCAAATGTACCATAAGTAATAACTCTTTTCATACCTAACCCTCTTTTGCTTTTAATAATACTATTTTCAAAATTAATATCTGCAAC
>ERZ860322.1949-NODE-1949-length-10607-cov-14.969105_pt1 | contig 10607 bp, 8 predicted proteins | sample MGYA00509979_ERZ860322 | MGnify/ENA primary metagenome ERZ860322 (study PRJEB30046, sample SAMN00715217) | human gut metagenome | study: EMG produced TPA metagenomics assembly of the A metagenome-wide association study of gut microbiota in type 2...
TGAAAATTGTGTTCGGATCGACCATACGGTGATTGAGTGCTTTGTTGAGAATATGCTAGAAAATCTCTCTGTGCGTCTTTTCTCCAGTCTTCCATGAAAACACCCCCGTCTCCTCTATTATACCAGAATCTAAGCCGCTTGGGTAGTTTTTTGACAGACTGACCACGGGTCGAAAGACCCGTGGTTTTTCATGCACTTTTTGCATCCTGCAAGACGAGGTCTGCATAGTACCGGCTGCCGCCGCGGTAGATAAACACCCGCACGGTCTGCCCGGCCTGATACGCGCCCAGCGCGGAATCAAAATCCTCCGCGCTCTGCACGGCGGTGTCGTTCAGCTGCAGGATCACGTCGCCCGTGCGCAGGCCCGCGCGGTAGGCCGCGCTGTCGGTCTCAATGCTGTACACCATCACACCGTAGGGCAGCTTCCAGAAAGCGCGCGCGCCGGAGGGGATGTCCATGACCGTCAGGCCGAGCGTGACGCGGCCGGAGACGCAGCCGTCGGCGATCAGATCCATCACAATGGCCTTCGCGTCCCGCGTGGGGATGGCAAAACCGATGCCGGATACCGTTTCGTAGGACACCAGCGCGCCGACGCGGTCGACGTTGAAGCCGATCACCTGCCCGCAGTCATTGAACAGCGGGCCGCCGGCACTGGCGGCATCCAGCGCGGCATCGGTCTGCAAGATGCTGATCTTCCGCCCGGACAGCTCGATGTCGTCATTCACTGCGGCGATGATGCCCTGCGACATGGTCGCGCTCAGCTCCTGCCCGAAGGGGTTGCTGATGGCCACGACGCTGTCGCCCGGCTGCAATTCGTCCGAGTCGCCGAATTCCACGGGGGTCAGCGCGACGCCGTCGGCCTTCAGGACGGCCAGATCGCTGGCGCTGTCGGCGCCGACCAGGCGCGCGTCGTACACGTCGCCGTCATTCGTGCGGATGCGCAGCGCGGTGTCGGCCTGCACCGTGCGGGCGTTGGTGATGATATAGCCGTCTGCGCTGAGCACCACGCCGGCTCCTGCATGGGTATCCCCGGCCAGCACGGTCACAACGCCGGGCATGACCTTCTGGTACAGCTCGCGCAGCGAGAGTGCGCCGTCGGATGCGTGCAGGACCATCTGCTCGCCGCTGGCGGCGTTCTGCAGGGGCTCCGAGCCGGTATGCGGATCCTGCGTTGGCAGGACGGCGACAAGCTCGTCGTTATTCTTTGTGACGGGGTTCTGCGCCGTCTGTGTTCGTTTCAGTTCAAGAAGTGCAAATACGGTGACGAGATTTGCCAGCGTCAGCAGGCAGATCAGGACGAGAATGATCGGGAAATGGGACGGGCGCTTTTCCGGCTGGCGGCCGGTGCCGTAATAGCAGGGCGTTTCCTGCGGGGTTTCCGGCGGCGCTTCGCGGTATTCCGGATCCATCGGCGTCAAATCATCCATAGCTGCACACCTCCTTTGGGGTCGCCTGCCGCTATTTTTTCAGCGGCATGGTGAAGGTAAATTCCGTTTTTCCGTCACGGCTGGTGACGTAGATGTCCTCGCCGTGGGCGAGAACGATGGTTTTGACGATGTAAAGGCCCAGCCCCACACCGTCGCGGTCGGTGGAGCGGCTCTTGTCCGTCTTGTGGAAGCGATCGAAGATCAGCGGCAGCTCCGCCGGGTCGATCGTCGGGCCGGTATTGGCGATGCTCACGACGGCCTTGCCGCCCTGCTGTCTGGCGTGGATGCTCAGGGTGCCGCCGTCGTCAATGAACTTCACGGCGTTGTCCAGCAGATTGTAGATCACCTGCGACACCGCATCGGCAAAGGCGTGGACGGTCAGGCCGAACTCCGGCATGTCGATGTCCACGTTGAGATGCTTCTGGTTGATGCGCTGCTCAAAGCTCAGAAGTGCCTGACTTGCCTCCTCGCAGATGTCAAAGTCGGTCAGCTTGTCGGGCGGGATGCCCTGATCCTTCAGCCGCGCGACGTCAAGCATATTGCGCACGAGGCGGGACAGGCGGCGCACCTCCGTGGAAACCAGCTCCATATAGACGCGGTGCTTTTCCGGGGGAATGGTGCCGTCGAGTATCCCGTCGAGGTAACCTGCGATCGTGGTCATGGGCGTTTTCAGCTCGTGGCTGACGTTGGCGACGAACTCCTGCCGGATGGTTTCCGAATTCTGGACGGACGCGGCCATGTTGTTGAAGGCCACGGCAAGCTCCTCCATCTCCTCGTTCTGGTAGCCTGTCGGCACGCGGACGGAGAGATTGCCGTGCGCAAGCTGGCGCGCGGCGGCAGCCATGTCCTTGATGGGCTTGGTTTCGCGGCGGGTGAGGTAGGGCATGGCCAGAAGCGCGACCAGAAAGACGGCCAGCGCCGTCAGGATGAACAGCCGCAGCGTCCCGCCCGTCAGGGCGGACAGATCCGCGCGCTTCATCGAGGCGACGACGATGCACATGAACGTCCCGTCGGAGGAATAGGCGGCGGACGCGACGGCCAGCCGCTTTTCGCCGTAGAGAAGCGTCGCAGCGTCGTCTATGCTGGCACTGCCCTGCTTTGTGATCTTTTCCACGGCAGACGCGCCGAGCGTCCTGCCGATATGCTCGCAGTCCTGCACGTCCTGCGCGCACAGAAAGACCTGCCCGTCCGTCGTACACAGCAGCACGTCGTTTTCCGACGCGCCGGAGGCGGCGGAGAGGTTCAGCCGGAAGTCCCAGTCCAGGTACATGGACGCGGGCGAGGAATAGAACTGCGTCAGCGAGGCGACCGTGTCGGCGGTGCTTTGCAGCGAGGTTTCCTGCTTGCGCGCCGCATAGCGGTCAAAGACGACCCAAAAGGCCAGTCCCAGCAGGATGGTCGCCGCCAGCAGGATGCACAGCATCAGCGTGAGCTGCCGCCGGAAGGTGGTGTTCATTTCGGATTCACCTCGAATTTATAGCCGACGCTCCAGACGGTTTTCAGCTCCCACTGGTCGGAAACGCCCTCCAGCTTTTCGCGCAGGCGTTTGATGTGTACGTCCACCGTGCGGGTATCGCCGAAATAGTCGAAGCCCCAGACCTCGTCGAGAAGCTGGTTGCGCGTGTAGACGCGGTTGGGCGTGGAGGCCAGATGGTACAAAAGCTCCATCTCCTTCGGCGGCGTGGGGACTTTTTTGCCGTCCACCGTCAGCTCGAAGGCGTCCATGTCGATGATGAGCTTGTCGAACACCAGCTTGCGGGCGGCCTTTTCCGGCTCGATGCCGCTGCGCCGCAGAACGGCCTCGATGCGCGCAAGGACCTCCTTCATCTCAAAGGGCTTGGTGATGTAATCGTCGGCGCCCTGCTTGAGGCCGGACACCTTGTCCTCGGTTTCGCTCTTGGCCGTCAGCATGATGATGGGCGTTTTGGACTCCGAGCGGATGGTGCGGCACACGCCCCAGCCGTCCATGCCGGGCAGCATCACGTCCAGCAGCACCAGACTGGGATGTACCTCACGGAATTTTTCCACGCCCTTCAGGCCGTCAAGGGCGATCACGACCTCATACCCCTCTTTTTCCAGATACAGCCGGAGAAGATCGGCAATGTTGCGGTCATCCTCGACGATTAGTACGGTTTTTGCCATAAAAATTCCCCCTCTTTCTCTTTGCACAGGAAGCCGGAGCTTCCCTGTTTCTCTTTAATTATAGCCGCAATTTCCCGCTTTGGGTGAACAATTTGTAAAAAACCGCGGCGGCTGCGAACTTTTTCGCGGAAATCCGAGGTTTTTACTTGCGATTCCCGGACTTATGTGGTATATTTTACAGTTGAATGAGAATCCTATCATATTCATTTGCGGCGAGGCCGCCAGACAGAAGGGAATGTACGGTATGTACGATCAGAAAAACATCAGAAATATTGCAATCATCGCTCACGTTGACCACGGAAAGACCACGCTGGTCGACGAGATGCTCAAGCAGAGCGGCATCTACCGCGAAAATCAGACGGTCGTCGACCGCGTCATGGACTCCGGCGATCTGGAGCGCGAGCGCGGCATCACCATCCTTGCCAAAAACACCGCCGTGCACTACAAGGGCACGAAGATCAACATCGTCGACACGCCGGGCCACGCCGATTTCGGCGGCGAGGTGGAACGCATCCTCAAGATGGTCAACGGCGTCATCCTGCTGGTGGACGCGGCGGAAGGCCCCATGCCCCAGACCCGCTTCGTGCTGCAAAAGGCGCTGGAGCTGGGCCACAAGGTCATCGTGGTCATCAACAAGATCGACCGGCTCGATGCGCGCATCGAGGAAGTCATGGACGAGGTCCTGGAGCTGCTGCTCGACCTGAACGCAACGGAGGAGCAGTTCGATTCTCCCACGCTCTTCTGCTCCGCGCGGCAGGGCGTCGCGTCCTACGGCCCCACGGAGCCGGGCGTCAACCTCGATCCGCTGTTCAAGACCATCGTGGACTATATCCCCGCGCCCACGGGCGATCCCAAAGCGCCGCTTCAGATGCTCGTGTCCTCCATCGACTATAACGACTACGTCGGCCGTATCGGCATCGGCCGCATCGAGCGCGGCACGATCCGCCAGAATCAGGAGGTCAGCATCTGCGACTACCACGACCCCAGCCACAGCGCCAAGGGCAAGGTCGTCGCGCTGTACGAATTCGATGGGCTGACCAAGAAGCCCATCACCGAGGCTTCCGCCGGTGAGATCGTCGCCTTCTCCGGCATGGCGGACATCACCATCGGCCGCACGGTCTGCGCGCCGGAGCTGCCGGAGCCGCTGCCCTTTGTCAAGATCTCCGATCCGACGATCGAGATGACCTTCAGCGTCAACGATTCCCCCTTCGCGGGCAGAGAGGGCAAGTATGTCACCTCCCGCAACCTGCGCGACCGCCTGAACCGTGAGCTTCTGAAGGATGTGTCCCTGCACGTCACGGAGCAGGGGACGGACGCCTTCAACGTCGCCGGCCGCGGCGAGATGCACCTGTCCATCCTCATCGAGACGATGCGCCGCGAGGGCTATGAGTTCCAGGTCAGCACCCCGCGCGTTCTGACCAAGGTCATCGACGGCAAGGTCTGCGAGCCGATCGAGCGCATGGTCGCGGACGTGCCGGAGAGCTCCATGGGCAGCGTCATCGAGAAGATGGGCCGCCGCAAGGGCGATCTGCTGTCCATGACCCCGGTCGGCAGCCGCTACCGTCTGGAATTTCTGGTTCCGTCCCGCGGCCTGTTCGGCTACCGCAGTGAATTCCTGACCGATACGCGCGGCGAGGGCATCATGTCCTCCGTGCTGGATTCCTACGCCCCGCTGAAGGGCGAGATCGAGCGCCGCAAGACCGGCTCTCTTATCGCCTTTGAAACAGGCGAGGCCTGCACCTACGGCCTTTACAATGCGCAGGAGCGCGGCCAGCTCTTCATTGAGCCGGGCGTGGAGGTCTACGCGGGCATGGTCGTCGGCATCTGCTCGCGCAACGAGGATATGACCGTTAATGTCTGCAAGAAGAAGCAGCTGACCAATATGCGCGCCGCCGGTGCGGACGATGCGCTGCGCCTGACCTCTCCGCGTGTGCTGTCGCTGGAGCAGTGCCTGGAGTTCCTCGCGGACGACGAGCTGCTGGAGGTCACGCCGAAGAACCTGCGCATCCGCAAGCGCGAGCTGGATCACTCCGCGCGCATGCGCCAGCTGATGAAGACCAGAAACAACGGCTGATTCTGCAAAATGCAGCTTCCCCGCGGGATTTCCCGCGGGGAAGCTTTTTGTTCCGGCCAAAACATAAGCGGTGCGGCAGGTTTGCCTGCCGCACCGCTTTTAAAGTTCTGACAGCACCGCGGGCGCGCACAGGTGCCCTTGTCAAGCAACGCTATCAGATATGCAGTTATGCTTCCGTCTTGGGGCCGCCGTTTCCTCTGCGGCGGCGGTGATAGCGGCGGCGCACGCCGCTCTTAGCGCCCTCGGCAGCCTTCACGGGCTTGCCCTCCGGTTTTGCGGGGCGGGGCTCGGCGGGCTTTGCCGGCTTGGCTTCGGCGGGCTTCGCTTCGGCCTTGGACTTGTTCCGACCGCGTCCGCCTCTACGGCGGCGGCGCTTCGCGGCTTCCTCCACCTCTTCAATCTCCGGCGCGTTCGTGCGGGCTTCCTCCAGCACCTCCGCGTTCTGCTTCATGACCACGGGATCAAGATAGGTGGTGAACTGCGGCGCGTCGTTTTTCTTGCTGCGGCGCTTCGGGTCGCCGGAAATGGGCGCGAGATCATCCGGAATGGGTGTATCGTTTTTCTTCGCCTTGCCGTTGCGCAGGACGCAGATGTCGCAGTTTTTGTGGCAGACGATGGTGTCCGGCTGCTGCTCCAGCCGCACCTTGACGCACTGGCACAGCAGGTTCACGTCCGTGACCGTGCCGCGGCCGTCGGGCGTGTCCACGAAGGACTCCGCCTTGGGGCTGTTCTTGATCAGATCCTCATAGGCCGCCTGCTCGTAGTTCAGGCAGCACATCAGCCGCCCGCAGGTACCGGAAATTTTGGTGGGGTTCAGGCTGAGGTTCTGCGTCTTTGCCATTTTGATGGACACCGGCTGGAAGTCGTCCAGAAATTCGCGGCAGCAGAAGGGCCGGCCGCAGATGCCCAGACCGCCGACCATCTTGGCCTTGTCGCGCACGCCGATCTGGCGCAGCTCGATGCGCGTGCGCAGCACGGACGCGAGCACCTTGACAAGCTCCCGGAAGTCCACGCGGCCGTCGGCGGTGAAGAAGAAGAGAATTTTGCTGCCGTCAAAGGCATATTCCGCGGACACGAGCTGCATTTCCAGCCCAAGCTCCGCGATCTTCTGATGGCAGATCTCAAATGCGCGCTTTTCGCGCTGGCGGTTGTCGGCGTCGGTGCGCTTGTCCTGCGCGGTGGCAAGACGGATCACCGGGCGCAGCGGGGCAACGACCTCGTTCGGCTTGACCTCGTGGTTGCCGCGGACGCAGCGGCCGAATTCGGCACCGCGGGAGGTGTCGATGATCACGTCGTCGCCGGTCTGCACGGCGAGCTTGCCGGGGTCGAAGAAATAGGTTTTTGTACCGGTGCGGAACTGGATGTCGCAGACCGTGACCGGGGATTTTTCAGTGGATTCCGCCGTTTCGGGGGACTGTTCCTGAATTTCGTTGGGTTCCATAGTTACTCCTTATCGTAAAAGTATCGAAAGCGCGCCGCAGATGTGGCCGGGGCCGACGTTGGCGTCGAGCCGGACGAGTGCCGCTTTCAGGGCGTCGATGGACGAGAGAAGGGCGGCAGCGGAACGCGCCGAGGCGACCTGCGCACACTCCGGCCGCAGCGCCGTCTGCCCGGCGTGGGCGGTGAGCGCCGACGCAAGCAGCTCGTACCACTGCGTCAGAATGGGCCGCAGCGCTTCTCGCTTGAGCTTTTCCATGGGCACAAGGACGCGCAGCAGCGCGACGGGGTCTTTGGCGCAGTAGGCGGCGAGGAAGCTCTTCGTCTGCGGGAAAAGGTCGGTGCTGTTCTCGCGCAGCAGGGTTTCCGCCTGACCGAGATAACCGCCGGAGCGCGCGGCGGCGGAGCGCAGGGCGCTTTCCTCCGCCTGCGGAAAGCGCTCCCGCAGAGCGGGCAGCAGAACGGCGTCCGCAAGCGGCTGAAGCCGCAGCTCGACACACCGGCTGCGCACGGTGGGCAGCAGGCGCTCGGCATTGTCGGTCAGCAGCAGGAACACGCCGTAGGCCGGCGGCTCCTCCATACATTTGAGCAGGGCATTCTGCCCCTGTGGGTTCAGATCCTGCGCGCGGGGGATCAGATAGATCTTCTTCGCGCCCTCGTTGGGCCGGACGTAGAGATCGGCGCAGGTGTCGCGGATGAGCTTGACCGGTAGGGTCTTGCGGTCGGGGTCGTCCACGGTGATGATGTCCGGATGCGTGCCGTGCAGCACCTTGTGGCACTGGGGGCAGCGCAGACAAGGTTTTTCCGCGGCGGTACATTCCATCGCGGCGCACAAAAGGCGCGCCAGCGTGTGTTTGCCGGAACCGGCCGGACCGCAGAGCAGGTAGCTGTGGTGCAGCTTCCCGTTGGCGAGAACGGAGGCGAGCCGCTGTTTGAGCGGTTCATTTCCGAGAAATGTTCCGAATTCCACGTGCAGCCCTCCGTTTCTGTTTCACCAATACTTTATTATACCGTGATATTGTGCGTTTTTCCAGTCCTTATTTTCTGGAAACGGCGATTTTTCCCAAAAAACAAGGAGCATCGGTCAGATGCTCCTTGAAATTTATAGGCATTATTTGGAGTTATAGCGTTCGATCGCGATGCGCAGCAGATCAAGCGCGCGCTCCAGCTCCTCCGCACAGCGGACATAGGCGATGCGGATCTCGCTCAGCCCCGCGCCCTCGGTCGCGTAGAAGCCGCTGCCCGGCGCGAACATGACGGTTTCGTTGTGATCGGAGAATTCCTTCAGCAGATACATCTGGAAATTCTCGGCGTTATCCACCGGCAGCTTGGCCATGGTGTAAAACGCGCCCTTCGGCTCCGTCGTCACGACGCCGGGGATCTCCATCAGCTTGCGGTAGCAGACGTCGCGGCGGCGCTGGTATTCCTCGCGCGTGGCTTCAAAGTACGACGGCTCCACGCTGTACAGCGCCGCGGCGCCGACCTGATCGAGCGTCGCCACGCTCAGGCGCGCCTGAGCGATCTTCATGGCGCTTTCCATCAGGGGACGGTTGCGGCTGATCAGTGCGCCGATGCGCGCGCCGCAGGCGCTGAAGCGCTTGGACACGGAATCGATCAGGATCAGATTCTCGTCGATGTCGGAGAAGGACGCGACCGTTTTCAGCTTCAGGCCGTCGTAGACGAACTCGCGGTAGACCTCGTCGCAGATCAGGTAGAGGTCGTGCTCCTTGGCGATGTCCGCCACCAGACGCAGCTCCTCGTCTGTCAGGACGGTGCCGGTGGGGTTGCCAGGGTTGGTGATGAGGATGGCGCGGGTGTTTTCATCGATCAGCGGTTCGATCTGCTCGCGCGTGGCATAGCGGTAGCCGTCCTCGGGCGTGGTCCGAATAGGGCGGATGTGGCCGCCGGCCATGCGGATAAAGGTGTTGTAGTTGGGGTAGAAGGGCTCCGGAACCAGGATCTCACTGCCCTCGTCGAGGATGCAGAGCATCGCGATGAGCAAAGCCTCGCTGCCGCCGGTGGTGATGAGAATGTCGTCCGTGTCAAACTCCACGCCCAGCCGGGCGTAGTAGCGCTGCACTGCCGCCAGAAGCGGCGGGATGCCGGGCGAGGGCGCGTAGGCCAGCACGTTTTCACGGTAGTTTGCCAGCGCCTCAAAGTAGGCCTCCGGCGTTTTGATGTCCGGCTGGCCGATGTTCAGATGGTGGATGGTGATGCCGCGCTGCTGCGCCTCCACCGAGTAGGGATAGAACTTTCGGATGGGCGACAGCTCACACTGGCTGATTTTCTGGGACAGCTTCATGGTTCATTACCTCTGGAAGAAATTTACACGTTTGCAAGCAGGGCGTCGACGGCGTCGGTCTTTTCCCACGGAAGATCGAGGTCGCTGCGGCCGAAGTGGCCGTAGGCCGCGACCTGCTGATAGATGGGGCGGCGCAGGTCGAGCGTCTTGATGATGGAGGCCGGGCGCAGGTCGAAGCAGCGCTGGACCAGCTCGCTCAGAGCCGTGTCGGAGAGCTTGCCGGTGCCGTAGCTCTCGACGAGAACGGACACGGGGTGCGCCACGCCGATGGCATAGGCCAGCTCGATCTGGCACTTTTTCGCCAGACCCGCAGCGACGAGGTTCTTTGCGACGTAGCGGGCCATGTAAGCCGCGCTGCGGTCGACCTTGGTCGGGTCCTTGCCGGAAAGCGCCCCGCCGCCTTGCGGGGCAAACGGGCCGTAGGCGTCCACTGCCAGCTTTCGGCCGGTCAGGCCGGTGTCGGCCTCCGGCCCGCCCAGCACAAAGCTGCCGCTGGGGTTGATGAGGATTTCCAGCGCATCATCCACGGGCTGCCCGCGCAGCGCAGGTGCAATGACCTGCTCGGTCAATTCCTGCGCCAGCTCGTCCGGATTTTTATTGGCGGCGTGCTGAACGGACAAAACCACAGTAGAGACGCGCAGCGGTGCGTCCTCGTGATCCGGTTCGTTTACGGCATACTCGACCGTGACCTGTGCCTTGCCGTCGGGGCCGATGCCGTGGATGGTGTCGGTCATGCGGGCCAGTGTCAGCAAGCTGGTCAGGCGATGCGCCAGCACCACAGGCAGCGGCATAAACTGCGGCGTTTCCTTGCAGGCGTAGCCGACCACAATGCCCTGATCGCCCGCGCCGAGTGCGTCCGGGTCGGTGTCGTCCAGAGGTACATTGACCGCGCCCGCGATGTCGGGACTTTGCGCGTGCAGCCAGCAGTCGATCTGAAACGCTTTCGGGTCATACCCGACGCCGCGCACAACATCCCGCGTGATGTTGAACACATCCGGCTGCACAGTCGTGCTGATCTCGCCCGCGACCACGATATGCCCGCGGGTGGCCAGCGCCTCGCACGCGACACGGGCGGCGGGGTCAACGGCAAGGCAGGCGTCCAGGACGTTATCGGCAATAAGGTCGCACAGTTTGTCGGGGTGGCCCTCGGTAACGGATTCGGCGGTATAAAACTTTTTCATGGCAGATTCTCTCCTTTTATAATGTAGAAATAAAAAGCGGCCCG
>ERZ860322.1963-NODE-1963-length-10550-cov-2.690710_pt1 | contig 10550 bp, 7 predicted proteins | sample MGYA00509979_ERZ860322 | MGnify/ENA primary metagenome ERZ860322 (study PRJEB30046, sample SAMN00715217) | human gut metagenome | study: EMG produced TPA metagenomics assembly of the A metagenome-wide association study of gut microbiota in type 2...
GGCCGCGATGCCGACGCGCTGCTGTTGTCCGCCGGAAAGTTCATGCGGATATTTGTTCAGCACATCTTCCGGCAGCCTGACTTTGGCGAACATTGCTTTGACACGGTCCAACCGTTCGTCACGGGTCAGATCGTAATGCAAACGCAGTGGCAACGCGACCTGCTGCGCCACGGTCATCACCGGATTCAATGCGGCGGAAGGATTCTGGAACACCATGCCCACATAACGGCCACGCAGATCGGCGATCGCTTGATCCGACGCTCCGACGATTTCAGTACCACCCATGTCAATACTGCCGGAAACCTGTGCGGAAAGCGGCAGCAAGCCCATGATGGATTTGGCGATCATGGATTTGCCGGAACCGGACGAACCGATCAAACCCACACGTTCACCGTCGGCGATGTCCATATCGACATCATGCACAATCGGCATTCCATTGATGACGATATTGAGATTACGGATGCTGACGCTCATGCGCGTTCCTCCGATTCAACATGGGTGGCTTCACCTTGCCGCAATGCCGGATTCGTCAGCGGATCGATGGCGTCACGCAACGCATCGCCAAACAGATTCAGCGCTATCACCATCAAGGTGACCACCAATCCCGGCCACACCACAGCCATCGGATAAATGCTGATGAATTTCACGGACGTGGCAAGCGAATGCCCCCAACTGGGCACTCCCGCACCGACGCCAACACCCAGATACGTCAATCCAGCCTCCGCCAAGAGCGACGTGCCCGCACTCATCGACAGCTGAACGCATAACACCGGAACCGTATTCGGCACAATATGCGTGAAAAACACGCGTAACGAACTCGCACCCGACCACAAAGCCGATTCCACATAGTCAGAACGTGCGGCGAGCATGGCCGCGGGGCGTAGAATACGCGCCAAATTCAGCCCGTATGCAAGTCCGCATGCGGCGATGATCACCGCTGCCGACGCGCCGAACGGCACGGAAAGCATCAAGGCGATCAGCACTGTTGGAATGGAAATCAACGCATCCACCACAACCACCGACGTGGAAGCCAATGCGCCATGGCGAGACACCATGGCCGCCACCAGCAGCAGGCCGATGGCCGCGGCAACCACCCCGGTAAGCAGTGCGATCGCAAGATTCGTACGGGAACCGGCCATCAGCCAGCTCAACACATCAGCGCCAACACCATCAGTACCCAACATGTGAGCGCCGGACGGCGAAGCCCACGTGTTGAATCCGTCAGTATCAAGCAGCGAATATGGCGTCCACACCAGCGAAATAGCCGACACAACCAGCCATATCGCAAGCATGATCAGCGAATACTTGCCACCAGCGGTACGCCATATGGAGGGAATCACGGTTTTCACAGCGTTTTTCGAAGTAGTTTTCTCAGCAGACTGTTTCATCATGCAAGCACCTCCCCCGACACCAATCCGACATCTTTCAGACGCGGATCAAGCGCACGATGCACCACATCAACCACTAATCCAAGCAAGAGGAAGAACGTAGCCAACAGGAACAATTCGCTCTGCACTGCAATCAGATCTCGATTGCCAACATCGGTGACCAGCATGGTGCCAAGCCCCGGAAGCGCGAACAGATTCTCAACCACCATTACACCGGTGACCATCTGGGCGAACGTCAAACCGATCACCGACACCAATTGCGGTGTGGCAAGACGCAAAGCGACGCGCAATACCGCCTGTTTGCGGGTCATGCCGCATGCCATGGCCATGTCGACCGCCTGAGACGAGGCCTTGTCCCCCACGGCGGCACGCGTGTAACGCATAATGGACGCGCCTGCGGTAACGCCGGTGGCGAGCGCCGGAAGTATCAAAGAAGCCAACGCCTGCAAGGGCGCGCCCCAGCCATTATCGGGAAAACCTTGAGCAGGCAGCAATCCCAACAGTCCTGAACCGCGTGAGAACAGCAGAATCAACAGCAATCCGCCCCATAATGCGGGAATGGCGCCGGCAACAATCGCAATACCGTGACAAAGCCCACGCAAGCGGGCATTACGGGTCAGCACAGCAGCGCAACCAAGCGGCAGGCCGATCGCCAATGCGATCAGCAAACTCACGATGATCAGTGGAAACGTTACCGAAGCACGAGACGCAACCTGTGCCGACACCGCTTTGCCTCCGATGGTGGACACACCAAGATCGCCATGCAGCAATCCCAGCATCCAATCGCCGTATTGTGCCACGTACGATTTGTCCAAGCCAAGTTCGGTACGAAGCGACGCGATACGTTCAGGGGCTGCGTTCGTTCCTGCGATCACCGCAGCCACATCGCCCGGCAGCATGCGCAACAGCACGAACACCAGAAGCGACAGACCGAACAGGGCCACGACGAACAGTCCCAGCCGTTTGACTACAAATCTCATAGTTGAACCACCATTGGTCTATCGCTCGATCCGTGCGTTTGCAGCGATACGCACCTATTCACCGTCATTACCCTATCCAACAATATCGCGCCAACGTGTGGCGGTGCCGCAACGATGCCGCTGCAAACACCGCCACACATCAGTTTTCATCACTTGTTTTCCGCCGATTTTCCATCGTTTTTCGTCGATTCACCGCGCCTTGGTGATCTGCCACAATGGCAGCACCGTCTGGCTCAGCTTGCTGGGGAATCCCTGCACGTTCTTGTGGTATGCCACCGTCACACGATAGCCGAACAGCCAGTCGGCGGGGGCATCCTCGCTTACTGCTTTCGCAGCCTGCTTCAAATAGTTTGCGCTGGATTCCTCATCGGTGGCGGCGAGCGCCTTGGCATACAGTTCTTGGGCTTGCTTGCCGTCGTAGTGGAAGTAGTAGTCGGGCGTGGTCCACTTGTAGAAGTCGTGGCTTTCGGCGTGGTCCACCAACGAAAGTTCATAGTCGCCGTTGGCGTGCACGTCTTGCAGCCATGTGGAGAATTCCACGTAGTTGATGTTGAGATCAATGCCGATTTTGGCGAGCTGGCTACGCAGTTGGTCGCCGAGTTCCGTGCCGTACGTGTTGGCGTAGGTGAGGGTGAGTTTCAGCGGATTATCGGTGGAATAGCCGGCTTCAGCCATGAGTTCCTTGGCTTTGTTCACATCGTACGGGTACAGGTCGGTCAAGTCCTCATAGCCCGGGTCCACGGATGGGATCGGCCCGCCGAGCGCATAGTCGACGTTACCGCGCGAAGCGATGATTTCCTCATGGTTGATGCCGTAACGGATTGCCTGACGCACGCGCTTGTCGGCAAGCTTGCTGTTCGCGCAGTTGAAGGCGAGCACGTATTTGTCGCTGCCGTCCGCCGCGGACACCTGATACGTGTTGGTGTCAAGCGATTTGGCGAGCGTGGCGTTCACCGGGGAAAGCACGTCGACTTCGCCGCTTTTCAGCGCGTTGACGGCTGCGTTATCGTCGGTGAGGAATTTGATGATCACGTTTTCGGTTGCGGCCTTGTGTGCGCTTCCCCAATACTTCGGGTTGGCTTTGAGCACCATTTTGCTGGCGGAATCGAAGGATTCCACCGTGTACGGACCCGATCCGACGGCTTCGGTTTTCGCGTTGTATTCGGCGTCCTTATCGAACACCAGGCCGGGGCGTCCGGTCAGGTACCACAGCAGGTTGGAATCGGGGGTGCTGAGCGTGAGCTTCACGGTGTCGCTATCGACCGCTTCGGCTTTTTCGAGGCTTTCGACCTGATTGGCGTTGTAATACTGCTGTTCTTTGAGCTGGTTAATGGACCAGGCCACATCTTCGGCGTCCAACGTGTCTCCGTTGGAGAAGTTCATGTTCTCATTGAGATGGAACGTATACGTTGTGCCGTCGTTGGAAATATCCCAGCTTTTCGCCAGTCCCGGCTGCACTTTGTTGTCGGAATCGCGCGACAGCAGCCCTTCGTACACATTGCCGATCAGCACCTGTTCGATCGCCGATCCGGACTGGTGGCGAATGTCGAGACTTACGGGGGCGAGTTTCAGTCCAATGGTCACGGTGTTGGAGGCGCCATTTTCCGCGGTATCGCTGGATGCATTGTTGTTACGGAACACGACGACGCCCACAATGATGGCGACCACTGCGATCACTGCAATGATGGCGATGATCCACTTGTTGGGCCCCTTGGATTTCGGCGATTTAGCACGAGCGTTCAAAGTTGCGTCGGTGCTTGCCGAGTTTGCGGGCTGATTGTTGTGTTGTTCGTTCTTCTGTTCGGTTGCGTCGGCTTCGCCGTACGCACCTGAAGATTGCGACATGATTGCTCCTGTTTGATTATGTGTTTGTTCTGGTTGACCGCCTGTACGGGTCGATCACCAAAGTCTGATTCTACAATCCGCCATGCCCGCAGGATTCATCTGACGGCAATGCCGCAATGCCGCATGCCTCAGCCGGTTCGATATATACTTGACGCAGTTTTCGTAAGTCTTGCCAACGTCAAGGGAAGGACAATATCGGCTATGGCGCATATTCTTCTCGGCGTGAACGGCAGCATCGCCGCATTCAAGGCCTGCCATCTCGCCTCCGACTGGAGCAAGCAGGGACATGAGGTTCGCGTGGCCATGACCGCGGCCGCGCAGGAGTTCGTCACCCCGTTGACGTTCAGCTCGCTCACGCATACGCAGACGCGCACGTCCATGTTCGCAGCACAGCGCAATGACGGCGATGTTGCGCATACGCCATCCGATCCGCTGCATATCAATCACGTGGATGATGCGAAATGGGCGGACATGCTCGTCATCGCTCCTGCGAGCGCCGATATCATTGCGAAAATCGCATGCGGCATTGCCGACGACCAGCTGACAAGTACCGTGCTTGCCTATAGCGAGGGACCGAAAATCCTATGCCCTGCCATGAACGTGCACATGTATGAGAATGCCGTGACGCAACGCAATCTCAATGCCTGCCGTGAACTCGGATGGACCATTGTGGAGCCGGGATCCGGTATGCTTGCCTGCCAGGATGTTGGCAAGGGGCGCATGGAGGAGCCTGCTGCGATCGAAGCTGCCGTAGCTGATCTGCTGCGTGCGAACCAGCCCGCAGAAACGTTGCCATTGCACGGATTGCATGTGCTCGTCACCGCCGGCCCCACACAGGAGCCACTTGATCCCGTGCGCTACCTCACCAATCATTCCACTGGAAAAATGGGCTATGCGATCGCCGAGCAGGCACGCGATATGGGCGCGGATGTGACGCTGGTATCCGGCCCTGTCACATTGAGCGCTCCCCGCGGCATTGATACGGTTCACGTCACCACCGCGCAGCAAATGTTCAACGCGGTGCAAGAGCATTTCACGCAGGCCGATTTGACGATTATGGCCGCTGCCGTCGGCGATTTCCGCCCGATTGAGCAGTCTTCGGAGAAAATCAAGAAGAACGGGCGCGTCAATATCGATCTGCGGCTCACTTCGAATCCCGATATTCTCGCATGGGCAGGCGCGCATAAGACCGCCGGTCAAACCTTGTGCGGTTTCGCCATGGAAACGCAGGATCTTGAATCGAACGCAGCGAAAAAACTCACATCCAAGCATTGTTCCATGCTGGTGGCCAACAATCTCAACACTCCCGGCGCCGGATTCGCGGTGGACACGAATGTGGTGACCGTGCTGAAACCCGGCGAAACCACCGACGAACCGATCATCGAGCATTGGAACAAGATGAGCAAGCAGGAATTGGCGGAACGCATCCTCACCGAATTGGCAGCGTTGCGCAATACCGAATCCGCTGAATCGCAAGCATCGTAACTATCAACCAACATCACAGGAAATAGCGTCAATACAGCAATCGTAAGGAGAATTCGACATGCTTCTGGTCGCAGTCGACATCGGCAACACCAATGTGGTGATCGGCTTTCTCGATGACGGGCATATCGCCGGCACGTATCGCATCACCACGAAGGCGAACCACACGTCGGATGAATATGGCCTGATGATCACGCAATTCCTGCGGCTGAGCGGCTATGCGCCGGGCGATGTGGACGATGTGATCATCACGTCGGTGGTGCCGAAGGTCATGCATTCGTTCCGTGCCAGCATTGTGAAATTCCTCAATATCGATCCGATGATTGTTGGACCGGGAGTCAAAACCGGCATCAATATTCGCATGGACAATCCGCAGAATATGGGCGCGGACTGCATTGCCGACTGTGCGGGAGCCTACTACGAGTATGGCGGGCCGATTCTGGTGGCGGATTTCGGCACGGCCACCACATTCAACTATGTGACCGCCGATGCGTCGGTGATTTGCGGGCTCATCACCACCGGCATTCGCACAGGCGCGGCCGCCTTGTGGGATGCCACGGCCCAGTTGCCGGAAGTGGAGATCACGCGCCCCTCGTCGATTCTGGCGAAAAGCACCAGGCCAGCCATGCAGGCCGGCCTGTATTACAACTTCCTTGGCGGCATCGAACGTACGATCGCGCAATTCCATCGTGAAATCGACGAGGATTTCCGCGTGGTTGCGACAGGCGGATTAAGCCGCGTGTTCGCCGACGATACCGACATGATCGACATTTATGACCCTGATCTGATTTTCAAAGGCATGCTGCATATTTACGAACGCAATATTCGACAATAACTTTTCGTCAACATACAATCTCAATATATAAAAATAATGGCTGTCTTGAATTCAAAAGAAAAACAAGACAGCCATCATTATTTTTACAACTATAGCAAATAATTAACTATTTACTGAATAGTAAAACCCTGATTGGCTCCATATTCCTTCAAATCCTTCTGCCACAGCGCAATACCGCTTTTCAATTTGAGACGATCAGCGGAATCAGTTTCCTTCAACGCGTCGCCGATGGCGGATTTGTCGGACACTTTGCCACCGGCCGCAATGATATTCAGCCTGTCCTGCTCTTTGCGCAACCGGCTCGACCATTTGTAGGCCTTGCCTACGGTAGTGCGGAAGTCGCTTCGCGCATACACTTCAAACGGCAGATACTGGTAACCGGTCGACACGTTTTCCGCGGCTTGGGAAAGCACGCGATTGTATTCCTGCCCGCCGAAATACGGTATTTCGATGCCACGCTCGTCGGTCACCGTGGTTTTGCGCAGGAATTCCCGATCAGACAACGTGATGTTATCGGCGGGAACGCACCGCCATTCACACGGGCTTTGATGCCTTCCGCGTTATGGCATGCGTATTCAATGAAACGATATGACGCTTCGGGCTTGCGCGAACGCTGCAACACGGCCAGCGCCGAACCGCCGTTTTCCGACGTGGTATAACTGCCATCCGGCGTGGGCATCTGTGCCACACGCCACAAACCCGCGGTTCCGGGAAGGTTCGACATGAGCAGCGACGGCAGCCAAGCACCGGAGAACATGGAGGCTACCTTCCCCTCCCCCACGGCTTCCTTCCACCCATCGGACCATGTGGTCAGATTGGTGGCGACCAAACCTTCGTCGATCATTTTCTGCCAGAATTCGGTGAAGGTTCTCGTACCTTCATCGTCGGTGAGGTTGATCGTCACGTTTTTGCCGTCGTTGGACGTGGAGAACGGACGGCCTCCGGCAAGCCAGATCATCGTGTCGTAGAAGCTGGCGTCACCCGAATCGGCTGCGATGTACACGCCGATGCTTTTCAGCTTTTTGGCCGCCTCGTAATAGTCGTCCCACGTGCGAATCTTGGAGACATCGATGCCTACCTGCTCGAACACGCTGTCGTTGTAAAAGAACGCCATTGGACCGGAATCCATGGGAAGGCCGTACACGCGGCCGTTCAGCTGCACCGAAGCCCACGTACCGGGCGTGTAGAAATCGCCGTGGCCTTCCGTACGTCCGGTGATCGCCACCAGCTGGCCGCTTACCGCGTACTGGCGCAACGCATAGTATTCCAATTGCACCACGTCGGGAATGCCGTAACCGTCTTGAATGGCGTTGTTGAGATTGTCGTAACCGCTTGTGTTCTTCCAAATAACGTGGATGTCGGGGTTTTCCTTTTCGAAGCTGGCAATGACCTGTTTCATGCTCGGTTCCCACGACCACACGGTGATTTCGGTGCGGGAATCGACGTTGGCTCCGCAAGCGGCCGCACTGACTGCCATAATGGCCGCACAGCAGATGGCGATGAGTCGTTTCACCAGTTTCAAGCCGATTCCTTCCGTTTGATGTTCCCACACGAAAACGTACGTACAGACATACGCATTCGAGTGTACGTCAGTCACCCGAAAGCCAGCGTACAATCCGCCAATCTCTTCGATTCAGCCACGCAATCCACTGATAGCTCAAAAAAGCGTCCGCCGATTGACAATCCCTCAATCCACAGACGCTCATATTTACCGATTCCACTATGGAATCATGCAGCTACTTCACGGTGTAGCCCTGCTGAGATGCATAATCCTTGATATTCTTTTCCCAAGCCTGAACACCTTCAGCAAGGGTGACGGACTTGTCGGTATATGCACCACCGGCATCATCGCTATATACGCCACGCGCATAAACCTCGAACGGCAGGAACTTGTAGCCAGTCGAAACATTGGCCGCAGCCTTGGCGAGCTCCTCATTGAACTTCTGACCACCGAAGTATTCGTGCGCATTGCCATCGGAATCAGTCAGAGAGGTCATGTTCAGGAAGTCATCAGAAGCGAGAGTGTCGTTATCGGCAGGGAATGCGCCGCCAGCGACGCGAGTCTTGATGCCTTCGGCATTGTGGCACGCATATTCAGCGAACTTGTATGCAGCTTCGGCCTTGGCCTTGTCATCCGTCTTGACCATCGCCAGCGAAGAACCACCGTTCTCGGAATTGGTTTCAGATCCATCCGGAGTCGGCATCTGAGCAACACGCCACTTCCCCTCACCGTCAGGAGCACCGGAAAGCAAGTTGTACGGCATCCAAGCACCGGTCAGCAGCGAAGCGATAGAGCCGTCATTCAAACTCTTGTTCCAATCATCACTCCAGCCTGCGGTCTTGGTATCGATAAGATCATCATCAATCATCTTCTGCCAGAAATCAACAAAAGTCTTGACCTTGGAATCATTGCTGAGGTTGATGGTGACGGACTGTCCATCGGAACCAGTGGAGAACGGCGTCGCGCCCGCCAGCCATGTCATGGAATCGAAGAAGCCAGCATCACCAGAATCGGACGTAATGTAGGACCCTGTTGCGCGAACCTTCTTGGCAGCATCGTAGAACTCATCCCACGTCCTCACCCGAGTCGGATCGACCCCGGCCTTATCAAACACATCCTTGTTATAGAACCATGCCATCGGTCCGGAATCCATCGGCAGTGCATACACACCGCCATTAAGTTTCACAGAAGCCCACGTGCCCGGCGTATAGAAATCCGAGAACTTGTCCGCACCAAACTGACTCAGGTCTTCAATCTCTCCACGAACCTGATATTCGGGAAGTGCATAATACTCAATCTGCACCAAATCTGGCGCACCTTTACCTGCAGAAAGCGCATTGTTCAAAGCCGTGTATTCGGTCTTGTTCGTGCCGGCATTAGTCACCTTAACAGTGATGTCCGGATTGGCCTTTTCAAAATCCTTCACGGTACGCGGCAAAGTGGAATCCCAAGACCATACCGTAATTTCAGTCTTACCACCCTCTGTCACCCCCGAAGAACTCGAATTCGAGGAACTCCCGCAGGCTGCGACACTAGTCAGCATCGCAGCAGCAGCAACCAGAGCGATTGTTTTCTTGGATGCAGTGAACTTCATCGTTCTTCCTTCCTTTAAATATGGCCGACCTCCTACATCGACCAACATTATCGGCTATGAATCATTCATTGACCCTTCCGACAGTCATGAGGATAACACAAAAGTTATGTTTACGCAAACAAATAGGCAAATCGTTGATTTTACAGTATTTCTTTAGTTACCTAGCATATTTTGTTTAGCTACGCAAACACGATATGATTGCATACTAGACGTATGCATATCCGTCGAAGCTCGCGCAACGCAGACATTTCATCAGACCACTCATCGAAAGGAACGGCATGACTTCCGGAACCAGCACAATCACAGTGCAAAAAAACAGCGCAATTGCCGATATACCACCCCGCATTTTCGGATCATTTGTAGAACATCTTGGACGTTGTGTCTACGGAGGCATTTATGAGCCAAGTCACCCCACAGCCGACGAAAACGGATTCCGCCAAGACGTCATCAATCTAGTCAAAGAACTTGGTGTGACCTGCGTGCGTTACCCCGGCGGCAATTTCGTCTCTGCCTACAATTGGGAGGATGGCACAGGGCCACGGGGGCAACGCCCAATACGACGAGATCTCGCATGGCACAGCACCGAAACCAATGAAGTCGGTATCGACGATTTCTACCGATGGAGCAAGAAGACCGGTACCGAAATCATGCTTGCCGTCAATATGGGCACCCGAGGATTGAAGGCCGCACTGGAAGAGTTGGAATACGTCAACGGAGCGCCCGGCACCGAGCTTGCCGATCGCCGCGTACGTAACGGAATCACCGAACCAATGGACATCAAAATGTGGTGCATCGGCAATGAAATGGATGGCCCTTGGCAGGTGGGACATATGAGCCCTGACGAGTATGCCGCAGCCGTGGACCGAGTCGCACACGCCATGAAACTCGCGGAATCAGGCTTGGAACTCGTGGCCTGCGGCTCCCC
>ERZ860322.1970-NODE-1970-length-10520-cov-2.802867_pt1 | contig 10520 bp, 11 predicted proteins | sample MGYA00509979_ERZ860322 | MGnify/ENA primary metagenome ERZ860322 (study PRJEB30046, sample SAMN00715217) | human gut metagenome | study: EMG produced TPA metagenomics assembly of the A metagenome-wide association study of gut microbiota in type 2...
TCTCATCTTAGCAAGTTCTTCATCTGAGATGTCTTCTCTGCTAACGTACTGAGGGCTCATAGCTGCAATCTGCATAGCTATTGTCTTAATTGCTGCTACAACTGTATCGTTTGCTGGAGCATCAGCGTCAACTAATACACCAATCTTTCCACCAGCGTGGATGTATGAAGCAAGAACTCCGTCTGATTCAATCTTCTTGAATCTTCTGATATTCATGTTTTCACCGATTACTGCGATCTGTGAAACTAATTCGTCTTTAACTGTCTTTGTTGTATCAAGTGCCCATGGTTCAGCCATGAATGCGTCCATGTCTGCTGCATCAGAATCAAGAATCTGATTTGCAACGTTTGATACGAATGTCTGGAATTTTTCGTTCTTAGCAACGAAGTCTGTTTCTGAGTTAACTTCAACGATTGCTGCCTTGCCGTCTTTTACTGCTGTAAATACAACACCTTCTGCTGCAATTCTTCCTGATTTCTTAACTGCTGTAGCTTCGCCTTTTTTTCTTAAGATTTCGATAGCTGCTTCCTGATCTCCATCTGTTTCTACTAAAGCTTTCTTACAAGCCATAACACCAGCGCCTGTTAATTCTCTTAACTCTTTTACCATTGCTGCTGTAATATCCATTACTATATCCTCCTATTTAGAAAAAATTTAATTATTCTGCTTCTGTTTCAGCTACTTCTTCAGCTACCATTTCTTCACCCTGGTTAGCTTCGATAACAGCATCTGCCATCTTAGCAACGATGAGTTTAACAGCTCTGATAGCATCGTCATTACCTGGAATAACGTAATCTAATTCTTCAGGATCGCAGTTTGTATCAGCGATACCGATTAATTTGATTCCAAGTGCATGAGCTTCCTGAATACAAATTCTTTCCTTCTTAGGATCTACTACGAAAATAGCGTCTGGGATTCTCTTCATATCCTTGATACCGCCAAGGTTCTTTTCAAGCTTATCCCATTCTTTCTTAATTTCGATAACTTCTTTCTTAGGAAGAACATCAAATGTTCCATCTTCTGCCATCTTTTCGATGTCTTTTAATCTCTTAATTCTTGACTGAATTGTCTCGAAGTTAGTAAGCATTTACATAGTACATTCCACAACGTTCAGCTTCTGTCTTAACAGCTTCCTGAGCCTGTTTCTTTGTACCAACAAAAAGAATTGTACCACCATCAGCTGCGATATCAGCCATAGCCTTATAAGCTTCATCAACTTTACCTACTGACTTCTGTAAATCGATAATGTAGATACCATTTCTTTCTGTGTAAATGTATGGAGCCATCTTAGGGTTCCATCTTCTTGTCTGATGTCCGAAATGAACACCTGCTTCTAATAACTGTTTCATTGAAATAACGCTCATTTTTTTACCTCCATTTGGTTTTAATCTTCCGTCTGAATCCAATTCATCGGACAACCCCGAGCATGGGCACCGGTCCGATTTCATCAAACGTGTTTACTCTAACTTAGACATCTTATCATAAGTCATTTTATAATTCAAGCACTTTTTATTTACAAAAAACTGCCTTACTCACTATGTTTTCTCCACCATACTCATTTTTATATCTGTCTATTATTTCAGGTTCTCCCCAAAAATGCATAGGATAAATTTCATTTGCTCCAACATTTTTTATAAAATAGTCCATTCCCATATAATAGGCTTCTTCCTGTCTTGGATCAAGCGGTACGAAAGCAATATCTATCTTTCTTCCCTTCATGCTATCAATCTCTCTTTTAAAATTAACTTCCATATTTCGGTTCCAGGATTTTGGTTCTCCTTCCCAGTGCCACCAGTTCAAATCACCTGCATGATATATTGTACCATCTTTTTCACTTACTATAAAAGCTACCCCTTCATCTGTTGATTTCAATGTTTCGACAACTATATCATCTATCTTGTATTTTTCATGAGCTTGAACTCTTATTATATTAAGTTGCTCAGTCATTTTTGATAATATAGCATTTTTCTTTATTTTCTTAACAACATCGTAAGATAAAACATATGTTACATTATTATGCTTAGTCGCTATATCAAATATTATTTTACTGAAATGATCATCATGAACATGGCTTACCATTACGTAAATTTTCTTGTCCGATTTTATGGCTTTATCTATGTTTCCACCAATATAGTCAAACAAATATATATAATTTCTGCTTTCAACCATAAAACCACTATGTTTTAAATACGTAACCTTCATTCATTTACCTCTATTTTGCTGGAACAATTTCTAACCAATATCCATCAGGATCTTCAATAAAATAAATTCCCATTTCTTTATTTTCAAAACAAATGCATTCCATTTCTTCATGAAGTTTATGAGCTACTTCCATATCATCTGTTTCAAATGCAAGATGGAATTCACAATCTCCAAGATTATAATTTCCTTTCCACTCTTTTAACCATGTTAATTCCAATTCAAAATCTGCTTCTTCGTTTGACATATAGACAATTATATATGAGCCGTCTTTTGCTTCTTTTCTGCGTGATTCTTTTAATCCTAAAGCTTTTGAATAAAATTCCATTGATTTATCTAAGTCAACTACATTGTAGTTTTCATGAACCATTTTAAATTTCATCTATTTTACTTCCTCTTTTTTCTTCAAATCTGTAACATATCCACATGTCGCGTCTGCGCATACTAACTTGTTTCCTTTTTCAAGCATATATCCACCGCACTCAGGACATTTTTCTGTAGAAGGTTTCTGCCATGACATAAAATCACATTCAGGATTGTCGATACATCCATAGTATCTTCTTCCCTTCTGTGTTTTTTTAAGAATAATTTCCTTTCCACATTTAGGACAAGGGATTCCTGTCTTTTCAAGATATGGTTTTGTATTTCTACACTCCGGAAATCCCGGACATGCAAGGAACTTACCGTGCGGTCCGTATTTGATAACCATTCTTCTTCCACATTCTTCGCATATTTCATCTGATTCTTCATCAGCAATTGTAATCTTTTCTAATTTCTTTTCAGCACTCTTTACAGCGGCATCTAAATCAGGATAGAAGTTTCTTATAACTGTCTTCCATTCTACTTTTCCTTCTTCCACCATATCTAAAAGTGATTCAACATTTGCAGTAAAGTTCAAATCTACAATTGCGCTAAATGCTGTCTTCATTACATTGTTAACCGCTTCTCCAAGTTCTGTTACATAAAGATTCTTCTTTTCCTTTGTAACATATCTTCTTGCAATAATTGTTGTAATTGTTGGAGCATAAGTACTTGGACGTCCAATTCCCTGTTCTTCTAATGCCTTAACAAGTACAGCTTCTGTAAAATGAGCAGGTGGCTGTGTAAAATGTTGATTTTCATTAAATTCAACTAATGACAATTCTGATTCTTTTGTAAGTTTTGCAATTACATTATCCGTTGTTACTTTTTCGCTGTCACTATCTGTATAAACCTGCATAAATCCCTGGAAGTTAAGCTTTGAAGTTGAAGCATTAAAAATGTATTTGTCTGCTGCAACTTTTACTGATGTAGTCTCATATACGGCACTTGCCATTCTACTTGCTACAAATCTCTTCCATATTAACTGATACAATCTGAATAAGTCTCTGCTAAGCTGTTCTTTAACCTCAGCAGGTGTAATATTTACATCTGTAGGTCTTATTGCCTCGTGAGCATCCTGTATCTTTTTATTAGATTTACCTGTATTAACTTCTTTTGTTATATTTTCAGCACCATATGTCTTGTCTATAAATTCTCTAACCTGAGTTTCTGCTGTATCTGAAATTCTTGTAGAATCAGTACGAAGGTAAGTAATCAAACCTATTGTTCCTCTTCCCTTAATATCCACACCTTCATACAACTGTTGTGCAAGTCTCATGGTTTTTTGAGTTGAAAAATTCAAAGTTTTTGAAGCTTCCTGCTGCAATGTACTTGTTATGAACGGAACCGGACTCTTTCTTGAACGGCTTCCCTTCTTTACATCCTTTACTGTAAATTCAGCATTCTGCAATTCTTTCACAATACCATCAAGCTGTTCTTTTCCAGTAATTTCCATCTTTCCATTTCCATCTCCGTAAAATTCAACTGTTAATGGTTTCTTTTCTCCTTTGACATTTAAAATTGCATTCATATCCCAATATTCCTTAGGAATAAATGAATTTATTTCTTCTTCTCTGTCACATAACATACGAAGTGCAACAGACTGAACTCTACCTGCACTTAATCCTCTTTTTATCTTAGCCCATAATAGCGGACTAATCATGTATCCTACCATTCTGTCTAAAACTCTTCTTGCCTGCTGTGCGTCAACACGATTCATATCAATATCTCTAGGCTGTTTTAAAGATGCCTTTACTGCCGGCTTTGTAATTTCATTAAATGTTATTCTTGCTGTTTTTTTCATGTCAAGTTTCAATGCTGTTGCCAAATGCCATGAAATTGCCTCTCCTTCACGGTCAGGGTCAGTTGCAAGATACACTTTATCTGCTTTTTTAACCTGTCTTCTTAATTCTGCAAGTTTTCCACCTTTACCTCTGATGGTTATATATTTTGGTTCATAATCGTGTTCGATATCTATTCCGAGCGTACTTTTAGGTAAGTCTCTAATATGACCATTTGAAGCTACTACTTCATAATTAGCTCCTAAAAATTTTTTAATTGTTTTAACTTTCGCCGGTGATTCCACTATAACTAAATACTTCGCCATAATTACCCCTTTATATTTTTATTTATGTCACACTACAACCCTTGCATAATAATTTTCCATTGGTTGTTCTACCATTCCATCTAGTTGTAACTGTAACAATATTTCTGATAAACGTTCATATTCAATGCCGGTTTTCTCTATCAATTCTGAGATGTTAATCGGCTGTAAACCTAACTCAATATACACCAAGGAAAAATCTTTTTCAAGTAAATTTTCTTGGGACGTTATTTTTGAAGCCCTATTTTTTTCTTCTATATGCAATTCTTCAAGTATATCTTTTGCCGATGTTAATACCCCTGCACCAACCTTTAAAAGCCTATTACAACCGCCACTTAAAGCGTCTCCAACTCTCCCCGGAAGTGCGTAAATATCTTTGCCCTGTTCTAATGCCCATTCCACAGTTATTAGCGAACCGCTTTTTTCTTTTGCCTCGATTACTGCTACTATATCCGCCAATCCACTTATTATTCTGTTTCTCTGCGGAAAATGCCAATTAAGAGGTTTGCTTCCCGGTGGATATTCTGAAATTATTCCACCATATTCTATAATATTTTCATAAAGTTCAATATTTTCTATTGGATACACAATATCAACTCCACATCCAACAATTGCAAAAGTTTTTTCTCCTCCTTCAATTGCTCCTAATTGACTGTATGTATCAATTCCTCTTGCCATTCCACTAATTATCTGCACTCCGTTTTCACTCAGTTCTTTAGCTATACTTTTCGCCATATTTCTTCCATAATTACTGCACGCTCTTGCCCCAACCATTGCAACTGATTTTTTATCATTATCAGGTAGGCTCCCTTTGTAAAAAAGGAAATATGGCTTATGGTCAAATATCCTTAATTTATCTGGGAATTCGTCGTCTTTAATTGTGACAAATTTTATATTATTCTTATCTAATTCATCATAAAATCTGTTTTTGTCAAATTCAGTCTTTGCCTTAAGAATTGTCTCAACATCTTTCTTTGTAATATCTGTCATATTTAGTAATTTTTTCTCACTTGAATGATACAATTCTTCTATTCCATTTACACCTTTTAACAGTCTGTTTAACTTCGTATATTGTATATCTTTTACAGTTGAAATCCATGCAAAATAATCTCTTTCTTCCATATATATAGTATCCCCCTTTTTACTTCATCCAAGCCGGAGTTCTAAATGTCAAAGCCTTTGATATATCGCCCTTTGAAACATTTTTTCTCTCGTCCAAATCTGCTATCGTTCTTGCTACTTTTAATACCTTTCCATACGCCCTCATGCTCAATTTAAATTTATTAAAAATCTGTTCCATAAGTTCTTCTTCAGGCTTATTTAATTTACAAAATTCTTTAATATTTCTGCCATCTAACTGTCCATTGTAAGACACTGTTTCATTCTTATATCTTTCCCTTTGAATTTGTGCTGCTGCAATAACCCTTTCTTTCATCTTTTCTGAAGTTTTTTCACTTTTTTTAATATCCTTATACTCTACTCTGTTTAAATACACACATAAATCAAATCTATCTAATATAGGTCCACTTATTTTTGACAAATACTTATTAACCTCCCTTTGTGTACAGCTACATCTGTTTCTATCAGGATAATATCCACACTTACACGGATTCATTGATGCTATAAGTATCACATCTGCAGGAAATTCATAGCTTCCACTATTTCTTGAAAGCACAATTTTTTTGTCCTCTAATGGTTGCCTTAATGCTTCAATAACATTTCTCGAAAATTCAGGAAATTCGTCTAAATATAATACTCCACCATGAGCAAGGGTAACCTGTCCTACTTTTGGTTTCATTCCGCCGCCCGTCATTCCCGTTACCGTTGTAGTATGATGCGGACTGCAAAATGGTCTTTTATCCACTAGTCTTCCATCTAATTTCCCTGCTATACTATGAATCTTTGATATTTGTATTCTCTCTTCAAATGTCATATCAGGAAGTATTGTAGGAATAGTCCTTGCTATTACAGTTTTTCCGGCGCCCGGTGGTCCAACCATAAGCATATTGTGTCTTCCCGCTGCTGCAATCATCGCTCCTATTTTTCCCTGCTCCTGTCCGCAAATGTCTGCAAAATCATAACTTTCCTCTATTTCTTCCTGAATCTTCTTTTCTTCAAAATTAGCTTTTTGCCTTAATATTTCCTCGCTCAACTCATTAGGATTCATATCTAACACATACACTAATTCTGCAAGATTTTTCACTCCTATTATCTCTATCCCTTCAATGGCTACACACTCTCCATAATTTTCTTCAGGAATGATGCATACTTTAATTTCCTTTGACACTGCCATTAAAACCATAGGTAATATTCCATTAACCTTTATCACATCTCCATTTAAACTTAATTCTCCCGCAATCATAAATTTACTGACATCCTGTTTTACTATATCAAGTGCTTTAAGAATCGACGCAGATATTGGCAAATCAAAATAAGTTCCTGATTTTCTTATATTCGCAGGAGCCAAATTTATCGTTATTCTTCTTGGCGGAATCATAAATCCCGAATTCTTTATTGCGGTTCTTACCCTCTCTCTTGACTCTTTTATTTCTGACGATAAAAGGCCTACCATATCAAATGATGGCAAGCCACTACATACATCTGTTTCAACACAAATCGGTAAAACTTCCGTTCCCGTAATTGCACAACAATTAACTTTACTAACCATATACCCTCCAAACATTCCGTTATTATTTAGGTTATAAGTTATCACATTTTATATGAATAGTCAATTGCCGATTTTATTTTTTCTAATGCTCTCTTTTCAATACGACTTACATAGCTCCTTGAAATGTTTAAATCCATACCAATTATTTTCTGCGTCTCGCTCTCCCTCCCGTTCATTCCATATCGTCGTTCTATTATTTCTCTTTCCCGTTTGGTCAGTTTATTTTCTACAATATCCCTAATCATTTCTACATTTTCCTGTCTTTCCATATTACTTATTACGTCCTCATTATCTGACTCAACAACATCTATAAGACATATTGTATTTCCTTCTTTATCTGTTCCTATTGGTTCATTTAGCGATACGTCCCTGCTTCTTTTTTTCTCATTTCTAAACATCATTAGCATTTCATTTTCAATGCATTTTGCCGCATAGGTTCCTAAACGGTTTCCCTTATTTATATCAAATGAATTTATTGCCTTTATAAGGCCTATTATTCCAATAGAAATTAAATCTTCATTATCTCTCTCACCCGAATATTTTTTTGCCACATGTGCAACAAGGCGTAAATTACTCTCTATTAATATATCCTTCGCCAGCTTATCTCCCTGTGCATATCTTTCCAGATATTTTTTCTCTTCCTTTGGTGTCAAAGGCTCTTTAAATGTCTTCAAAAAAAGGCACCTCGTCACATGCTTTATACATTTTATGCACAAATCACATAACGGGTGCCTGTCACTTCCTATTTATTTTACGCTGTTACAACATCTTTTTTTCTAAGAATATCTCCTAGTTCTAATTCAATTCCTAAATCAATAAATAACTTCTGTTGTGGATGTGGACAACTTTCCATTTCATTTCCTTCTTCATCCTGAATTGAAATAACTTTAACTTCAATGTCCCTTCCATCCTTTTTCATAACCTCGATTGTATCTCCAACACAGAATTTATTTTTTTGAGTTATTGTATATTTATGTTCTCCAACTTTTTCACCAACAAGTCCTAAATAAACATAATTTCTTTCATACACATTTTTATCGTATATCTGTGTTGTTTCATCTGGTTTTCCAAAGAAAAATCCAGTTGTATACTGTCTGAATGTACACTGTGAAATTAACTCCCTGTACTTATCAAGGTTTGCATAATACTTATCAGGGCTTTCTAAATAATCATCGATTGCCATTCTGTATGTTCTTGCAACTGTTCCAACATAAAGTGCTGTTTTCATTCTTCCTTCAATTTTAAAGCTGTCAATCCCGGCATCTATAAGTTCAGGAATATGCTCTATCATACACAAATCCTTTGAGTTAAAAATATATGTTCCACGTTCATTTTCATAAACAGGCATATACTGTCCCTGTCTTGATTCTTCCATAACGGCATATTTCCATCTGCACGGATGAGTACATGCGCCTTTATTTGCATCACGTCCTGCCATAAAACTTGATAAAAGACATCTTCCTGAATAAGAAATACACATTGCTCCATGTACAAATGTTTCGATTTCCATGTCATCAGGAATATGTTCTCTTATTTCTTTTATTTCCTTCATTGATAATTCTCTTGCAGTTACAACTCTCTTAGCTCCAAGATTGTACCAGAAATTATATGTTCCATAATTTGTATTATTAGCCTGAGTGCTGATATGAATTTCAGTATCCGGAAGCATTTCTTTGGCAATTGTAAATATTGCAGGGTCAGCGATTATAAGTGCATCCATATTTACTGTTTTTAAATCTTCAAAATAAGCTCTTACAGGCTCTAAATCTGCATTGTGGGCGAGTATATTTGCAGTAACATATACTTTCACATTATGTTCATGTGCAAATTTTACACCTTCCCACATTTCTTCTAATGAAAAGTTTTTCGCTTTTGCTCTAAGTCCAAATACTTCTCCACCAATATATACGGCATCTGCCCCATATTTTACTGCTGTTTTTAAAACTTCCAGACTGCTTGCCGGAATTAATAATTCTACATTTCTCATATTTATCTCTTCTTTACACTTATTGTTATTCCATCTCCAATTGGAACGATGGATGTTTCTAACTGTTCATTGTTCTTTACTTCATACATATATTCCCGCATTCGTTTATGAATTGTTCTGTCTCTTCTTCTTACAACATATTTAGATTCTATCAAATCACCTTCCTGAAGAACATTGTCAGTAATTAGTACTCCTCCTGTTTTCATTAATCTTAAAACATGCGGAAGAAAATTAATATACTGAGCCTTTGCCGCATCCATAAATACAAAGTCAAAGCTATCATCTTTTAGTGTAGGCATAATTTCCAACGCATCTCCTTCTAAAAGATCAATCACATTTTCTTTTCCTGCTTTTTTTATATTTTCTTTTGCGATAGGAATTCTTTTTTCATAATTTTCTATTGTAGTAATTTTTCCATCTTCATCTAAACATTCACTAATTAAAATGGCTGAGTACCCAACTGCAGTACCCAGCTCTAAAATTCTTTTTGGTTTTGTTATTGTAAGCATTACTCTCAAGAAGCTTTCCATTTCCTTTCTGATAATCGGAACTCCGTCAATATGAGCCTGCTGTTCAATTTCTTCCAACACATTATTATTTGGTTTTTCAAGTGAATGCATGTAAGTGACTATCCTCTCATCTACTATCACACTATTCTCCCTTTGCTTTCGTAGTTGTTTCCGTTTCTTTCTTGTCCTCTTCCGGACCGGCATTTATAACCTTAAAAATCTCCTCATTGCTCTGAGATGTATTAAAAGAATATGTCCCTGCCTTTATTTTTCTTACTTCATAAAGATATGACTGAACCGTAAAAACTCTTGAACTTTTTATAACATTAAACTCCTCTAATGTTTTTCCAAAACTTTCTATTGAAGTTCCCTCATCAACAGTAAATGTCATATCTGTTCCCGGCTTTGGATCCACACCTTCATTGCTAAAAATCTGTGAGCCAAAACTATATGCCGTTGTGGCACAGACAATGGCAACAACTATCATTACAACATAAACCAATGTTTTTATTGAAAATTTTGCAAATCCCTGTGAGGTCTTTCTATTATCCATGTAAATCTCCATTTCACTCACTTACAAAGCGATGTTCTTTATTACTCAACTTCCATGATAATTGGTAAAATCATAGGATTTCTCTTCATTGTTTTCCAAATATATTCACCAAGGCTGTCTTTTACTACCATCTTAATCTT
>ERZ860322.1971-NODE-1971-length-10517-cov-1.833779_pt1 | contig 10517 bp, 9 predicted proteins | sample MGYA00509979_ERZ860322 | MGnify/ENA primary metagenome ERZ860322 (study PRJEB30046, sample SAMN00715217) | human gut metagenome | study: EMG produced TPA metagenomics assembly of the A metagenome-wide association study of gut microbiota in type 2...
GACAGGTGAATGTCCAGAACAGAATTTTAAAATGAGAAGACACATTGTAATTTTTTGAGAAATACAATGTGTCTTCTGTTTTATATAGCTTATTTCACAATCTTCCAGTTTTCCCCGTTCTTTTCCAGCACAAGGTCAAACTGCGATACCTGTGTTGTCATGGTCTGGTTATCCAGATATTTTACTGCAAGGGAAGCTGTCACCTGATTTCCGTTTCGGTTGTAGACCGGATTCACCAGTTCCGAGAAGATATATTCTTTCCCCACAGGTTTCAGCACGCCCTCATTCACATAATAGGTCAGCTCCTTTGCGGTTGCCGTAGGGTACAGCTTGAAAAAGGTGGTGAGAAATTCGTTGATTTCCTCTGTGGTGATGGAATCCACCGTACCGTCACTTTGTACCGCTTTGGGAGTGTAACCGGATTTTACGGGAACACTGGTAATGGTTGGATTCTGGATAATCGTCAGGTTTCCAGAGCCGTCCACATAGACGGTCACCTGATAAGCGGAACGGACAGTTTTAACGGATTCTCCCTCTGTGATATGCTGTTCCACCGTATAGGTCACTTGATAATGCTGCTCCTTTTCTTCTGTGATTTCCCATATCTGAAAATCAGTCAGGGCAGACGATACGGGGATGTCCTTTCGGACAGTATCTACATTCAGGGCTTGCAGCTCTCCGGTGAGATACCCTTTTAAAGCGTTTGTCCGGTTGTCAATGGAAGCGGCGGACTGTTCCCATGAATAGTAGACTTCTGCGAAATTCTCCACAAAATTCTCTATCTTGTGAGTGTCGAGGATTTGTTCCTCAATCACTTTCGTTTCATGGACAGTGTGAATGTCTATCGCCGTGAAATTCTTATAGACGGCAAACAGGAAGCTCACTGCCAGCAGCACCCACAGGGCAATCACGGTTTTCTTATGGGTATTGACTTTGTAGACTTTCAGTTTCTTTTCTTTCTGCTTTTTCTGGTTTTCCTCTTTTCTAATCTGAATCATATCGGTTCATCCTTTCTTATTGTTTGATTCGTCCGGCTCCAGCAAGGTGCTGTTGCCAGTAGGAGCCTGTCAGGTCTGCGTAACCAATGGGATTTCCGGCATGGTACATCCGGTTATTTCCCACATACAGCCCCACATGGGTGATGTAGGTTCCGGCGTTGTAGGTGGAGTGGAAAAAGACCAAATCCCCTGCTTTTGCTTCGGACAGGGGGATGTGCTGCGTTACATTGTACTGTTCCTGTGCTGTCCGTGGCAGGGCGATTCCTGCCTTGCCATAGCACCACTGCACCAGTCCCGAACAGTCAAAGGAAGTGGAGGGAGAATCACCCCCGTACACATACGTCCATCCCTCATACTTTAAGGCTTCCTCCATGATAGCCTGCACCGTTTCATCATCAAACTGTGCCACGGTCAGGTATTGCGATACCAAGAGGACATAGAACATATTTCCATAGGAATATCGCCAGCCCCCGTTTTTCTCTACCGCAACAGGGTTGGTGTAGGTGACTTTCTTTCCGCCGGATTTGTCCCTTGCGAAGCTCTCTGCCAGTTCAAAGGTGTATTTTTTTCCGTGTCCTGCCACATAGTCTAGGAAACCGCCGCCGTAATTATAGGATTGAATCACGCTGTTTAAGTCACAGCCCTTTGTTTCTGCCGCTGCGAGCAGTTCCGAGAAATACTTGCAGCCTTGTTTAATGGATTCCTCTGTACTCAGGGAGTTCGGGGGAAGCCCCAGAGATTCCGAGGACTGCATAACGTCTTCCAGCGTGCCGCCGGATTCCACCTGAATGATGGCGAGCAGCACATTTAAGTATTCCTCTATGCCATATTCCTTTGCATACTTTTCCAGCATAGGCTTATGGGCGAGGACTTCCTGTGATACGCTCACGCCCCCAAAGATAAGATTTCCGCCGCTTCCTCCGTCTTCCTCATCCGAGAAGACAATCACCACCAAAAGGAGCAGGGAGAACATCATCACGAACACGCCGGAACAGGCAAAGAAAAGGTGTCTTAACTTCATGGTTTCTCCCCTTTCTTTTGTTTGGCAGCCGGTTTTACCGTTTTTGTCCACTCCTTTCTGGCGGTGGTACGCCGGATGGTAAAGTTCGATTCTTTTACCGCAGGGGCAGCCCGTTTTCTTTCCGATATCACAGGAGCCGTATCATTCTGGACAGGTCTTGCCGGACGGGGAGCAGCAGGTGTAGTAGTTGTCTTTTGTCTTTCCTCTGGTTTGTCTGGGGAAATCGGAGGGAGTATCTGGCGTTCTGTCCTTACAGGCGGTGTTTGTTCATGGTGGATGGAAGCCGCTTTTACCACCGGAACCGAAGCCCGTTCTGCCACAGTTCCCCCATAAGGAACCTGTCCCCGTTCCCTGATGGATGGGGAAGCAGGCTGCATGGCTGGTTTTCCTGCATGAATGGTATCTGCATGGTTTTGGAAATCTTCCGGCTGCTTTGCAGTAACAGGGCGTTCATGGACAGGAGCTGCCCCTTTGGGTGCTTCGGAAGCTCTTTGTTGCGGTTGTTTTGCCTGTTCCAGTTCCGCCCTGCGTTCTGCAATGGTCTGTCTGCGGCTTTCTGCCTGTGCGTTTCGCTGTTCGGCTCTGGCAGTTCGGGTCTGGGTCACGCTGGAAGTAAAATCCCGTACTCCCTCTGATACCTGTGTTTTCCCGTGGTAAAGGGCGTACTTTGCATTGACGGGCAAATCCTTTGCCTGCTCCCGAAGCTGTCCAGCAGTATCGCTTATCTTATCTTTGGTATCTGCCACCGCACCTACCGCAGAGCCAGCCCGTTTCCATGCGGATTCCTTTTCCGGTGCTGCCTGCCCGTCTGGTCTGCTGTGGTCTGCCTGTGTCCGTTTGGAAGAACCGGAGCTGGAAGCAGTTCTCTGGTCTGAGCCAGCCTGTTTTCCTGCATGGTAGGCAGCCGTACCAGCCCCAAGAGCCGCCACAGAACGTCCTAACTTATGCTGTAAACGGTGCATATGGGCGTGCATGAGCATACGGGGTCTTCGCATGATACGGCTTCCCATGCTTTGGGAATCGCCGCTCTGCAAGGAGAACATCCCCATCAAATCCCCCAGCTTGAAATAAATTCCGGCAAAGGTCACTATCTGCAAGAACGCCGTCAGAAAGAACGGATATTCCCCAGACAGGTTGTAGAGCATGGTGGAAATACTGAACGCTACCGTGATAATCAGGGTGATTCCGGCTCTGGTAAGGATGGTGTTGAACAGTTTCGTAATGGCACGTTTTGACATCCCCTCAAAAGAGGGAACCATGCTAAGGAGGAAGCTCACAGGCAGGAACATGGCATAGATGATAAAAAGCACCTGTGAAAAAATCATTATCCCCGTGAGCAGGAATACAAAAACGGAGATACCGATATTGAACATGAACAGGAAGAAGACGGTTCCCAAGCGGTTGATGGTCTTTGTGATGGTAAGGTTGGTATTTTCCCTGTCTTCGATTTCCTCCACTACGATTTCTTCCCTGTCCTGCCCGTTGTTTTCGTCTGGACTGGTTGAGAGCAGGCGTTCCACACGGTCAGTCCCAAGGCTTTCCACATCCGAGTTGCCGTATTGCAGCAGGAGCCACGGCTGCTTGACCTGAATGGAAAACAGGCTGTCCCGTATCAAATACACGCTGTCTTTTCCTTGACTTTCCGAGTTCGGCAGCACAATCTTTGTACCAAGGGTCAGGCTGGCATTGCTGATGTCTGCGGAAAATTCATTGATTTTCCCGATATAATCAGGGGCATAGGCGATAAAGGAAGCGGACAGCACGAACACCACCACGAAATTCACAACGGCATGGATGGCTTTTGTGGTTTCCCGTTTGATAAGCCCTGTGTAGGCCACGTAAATCCCCACCACCAGAATGAGAATCAGCAGGAACCCGATATAAAATCCCTCCGAGGACAAGCCGCCTGTGGTAACGCCTGCAAGGGTCTGCATATTTTTCCCAATGGAATCCGCCGTAGAGGAAATGAAGTCCAGCGAGTAGGCTTCCTGAATCAGATACCCCGTGGCGTTGGAAAGGTACAGGCTGATTGTCCAGATAAAATTTGTGATGGCATACAGCCCGTACATCACCTGTTTTCCGATACCGTCCAGCCAGTTCCACGGGAGCCAGTCCCATCCGCTGTCCACATAAAAATCAAGCTGGTAGTTGTCCAGAGGATATTTGCTGTATTCGTTGGCAGCGTCCACCGTATCATCCACCAGTCCGGCAGCGTGGGCGGCTGTGCCGAAGACTGCCAGCAGCAGGAGGATGAGCAGGAGTGCCAGAAGCACCCTACCAATCACTTTTCCTGCTATTTTCCAAGACAAGCCCTTTTTTTCTGAATAGGGAACAGGGAGTTGCTGCCCGTTGGAAGTTCTATGTATCACCATCATTCCACCTCTTTTCTTACGGGCGGTCTGGTATCAAAGGCATGGAACAGGTCTTCAAAGATAGGATGGAACTGTATCACTCCCACACGCCCGTACAAATCACTGATAAGGCACTGCCCGTTTTCCAAGTCACGGAGCCGCTTCTGGTTGTTTTCATCTTCGGAATCCACCCCGAAAAAGGCGAGGGTCTTCTTGATTTCGTTGATGTCTGTGGAACGGAACGCAAATTTCAAGCCCAGATTGTTTTTCAGCTTTTCATCCAGCAAATCGTCCGTGTTCTGGGTGACAAAGTAAACGCCTGCGTTCATGGCACGTCCGGCACGAACCAGCTTCATAGAGAGGGTCTTGCCCTGTGCCACCTGTAAGAAGCTCCATGCTTCATCCAAATCCACAATCTTAAACACACTGCGGTCGGTATGGATGAAGTCGAGGGCAAAGGTGCTGATTACAATGAGCATTGCCACGGAAAGCAGCTCCATTGTGGTGTATTCTTCAAACGAGGTTTCCTTATCCGGCAGCACCAAATCCGCCACCTGAATGATATTGAGCTGCTTTTCAAGGCTGATGGACTGTGTGACATCCCCATCCGAAAAGAGCAGGTGTGCAAAGTCATAGTCCGTAAAGGATTCGATATGGTCGGCTATGCTGGTGCTGATGGTGGTTCCCTCCGCCCGAAGTTCCTCAATCACCTTGAAAAGCCCCCGTTCCTCACTGTTTGTCACCGCACGGATGGCTTTCCGAAGAACAGGGAACTTTTCCCCGTCACGGCTGGAAATGCCTGTTAAAAAAGTCAGGATGTCGATTGCCAGTGATTCGGAATCCTTTGGGTTCTCCATAATCACATACGGGTCGAGTAAGCCCCTGTTCTGTTCCTCCGAGGTCAGGTTTACGATATTGATTTCATGGGCGATTTCCGGCAGGGTTTCTTTCCACCGTCCCCGTTCTGCTTTCGGGTCAACAATGAGAGCCTGTGCCCCAAATAATACGGAATAATAGACAATCATGTTGTTGCTGAATAATTTTCCACCGCCGAGGGAGCCGACAAAAGCGGCAGCAAGGGCGTTGGTGACGGAGCCTTTTACCCCTTGACTGGCAAGGGCAGGCTTTAAGTACACGTTTCTTCCTGTATCAAGGCTGTACCCGATATAAATGCCCTCCGGTTCCCCCAACATCTGGGTTGCCCCGAAGCCAAGACCAGCAAGGAAGTCGCTGGTGACATACTGGATGTAATCGTTCAGATACCGTTTGCTGGCAGGGAGAAATTCCCCATGCAGCCCCAGCATATCCCCAAAGGGGCGAACCAGCTTCACGTTCAAATCGTCATAAAAATCTTTCACCTCATTGCAGCGGCGTTTCAGTTCTTCCAAGTCGGGAGCCGTCACACGCACCACATAGGACAGCTTATACATGGATTCCTTGCTCTGGTCTAAGGTGGATTCCAGCTCATTTACGCTGTCTAAAGCGTCCACCACGTTTGTACTGGTTTCACTGTCATTCTGCCATGCGTGGTTGTCCAAATCTTTCAGCTCTTTTTTCTTGTTCCGCACCGTGGAGAGGGCTTTCCGGTTTGTCACAATCTCCACATTCATAGAGGTATCAATGGGAAAGGTGAATTGCTGCTGCTGATAGTAAAAGATTTCCGAGGATGGGAAGTCCAGTTCCCCCACAATGCTGTTGATGGTGAAGTAGGCGGCATAAACCGTCCCGTCTTCCTGTTCGATTTTCAGATACCGCTGGTTTTCCTCTATCAGACAACGGGTGGGTTTGATGAGGTCATAGTATTTCACCAGCGTTTCCTCCTGAAACCGTTTTTTCGGAAGATAATACTCATAATCTTCGTAGGCGGTTCCGGTCTGCCCGTATAAATGCTCAATCAGATAGCCAAAATCGTCCTTGTTAAGCCGCCGGACTTTGAAGCGGCGTGAGATTTTACTTTCCAACAGTTTTTCCATCTTCTGAAACCGCCAGATTTCCTCATTGCTCATGGAAACAAAATCCCCCATGAGCTTGTGGTTGACTTCATGGAGAAAATCGGAAACGGCGGTCTTTGCTTCCCTGCGAAACTGCTTCATGGTGACTTCCTGCTCATTGACAAGCAGCTTGAAGCCGATAAAAAAGCGGTAGTCCACCTGATTTTCCCCTATCATGGAAATCAGGGCTTCGGTCTGTGCGTCAATCTTTGCACAGGCAACGTCCTTTAGCTTGCCTGTCACTTCCTGTTTGGAGCGTTCCTGTGCCGCCCGTATGCTGGATTCCGTGCTGATTTGCAGGGCGTGAATCTTCCCGTCCCTGTTCTGGGCGATAAGCTGCCGGAACGAATCGTGTACCTGATATTTCTGTTCAGGGCTTAAAAAGGAATAGTTGTAGGGAAGCAGCTCATAGTAAGCAAAGCACTCCCCATCATGGTTGAACACAAGGTTATTTTCGATATACTTAATCGGATATGCCATAAATATCACTCCTTACTGCCGTGATGGGCTGTGCCGGAGATTCCTTTTCCAGCTTCACGGGCTTTCCTGCATAGGTCAGTTTCGGGCGTACCAGATATGCCAGTACGGATTTCAGGAAGCCGTAAGGCTTCTTCCCGTCAAAGGTCTTCTGGCACATGAACCAAGTGAGGGCAAAGGGTACGCCGAAATATTTCAAAAATGCCCCGTCAATGAACGAAAGGGGAGGGAGGTTCCCCAAGAGCATAACTGCAAACACCGATACCACGAACCACGCCATCTGTGTGAACGTGATGGGGAATGGCAGCTTAAAATCATTGATGGAATAGAGTACCTTTTCCACCGACCAGATACTGGTATAGCTTCGTATTTTTTTCATGTTGTCCGTCCTTTCTAAAAGATGGGGCAGCAAAAGCCGCCCCTGAATAAAAAAGCCGCCTGTATTTCTTGAAAGAGATACAGACGGGTCTACCGTAAGATTTCATATACGCCGTGGTTTGTGACAACAAAGGTTCCCTCCAATTCCATGTCACGCCCATAGGCTGCATAGTCGATATAGTTTTGTAAGTGTGCCGGAAGTTCTCCAAGCTGTCCGCTTTCTTCCAGATAGTAGCGAGCCACATCCGCCATATCGTCACAGCCGGAATGGCAGATAATATCGTCTTCATGCTCACAGAGTTCTTCGATACTGCCAAAGTAGGATTGCAGCTCTGATAGTTCCTCCTGAATGTACTCCGGTAAGTCCTCCACCATTTCACACAGGCGGTTGACTTCCTCAATGGGGGTATATTCGTCAATCTCAAAGGGCAGCTCATAATCATGGATGGCGTATTCCTCATATTCATCATTCAAACTGATACGTTCCTTGACTTCCTCAAAATCCACAGGCGGCGTAAACCATGCCCCCACCAGTTCGCCCTCATTGTATTTTCCTAAGTTGGCAATGTAAATCCGCATTTCTTCCAAGTTCCTCTACCTCCTTTTAGCGGTAATAAAAGATACCATTGTCTGTAAACAGGTAGTTTTCGCTGGTTTCCAGTTCCCGACCAATGGCAGCGTAGTCGATATGGTTCAACAGGTCTGGATGTACTTCTCCAAAGAGCTGTACCTCCTGCACCAGATAACGGGTGAGGGATTCCCCGTCCTGCACCGGATAGCAGCGTATCTGGTCTTTGTGGTCGATAAATTCTGTAAAGCTGGAAAACCACCGCTTTTGTATTACATCCATTTCATAATAGAGGGGCGTTCCCTGCATTTCCTGTACCATCCGGCAAAGGGCGTTGATTTCCCAGAGCCTTGTGTTGCCCTCCAATGGAAAGGGCAGCTCATAGTCTTCAATTTCGATTTCTTCCTCACTCTGAACCCCAAGACGTTCCCTGATTTCTTCAAAATCCACAGGACAGGAAAACCATGCCCCAGGATATTCCTCAAAATCCTCATGGTAAAACCGTGTGGTGTTCAGGATGTAGATTCTCATTTCCTCAATCAGTATCACGTCCTTTCTCTGTCAGGTTTTTGGGGAGTTACGCTCCCCAAGCCCCTAGTGGACTTCCGCCATGAAGCAATCAGAGCTTGCTCCATAACGGAAGTGTAAAATGGGTTTTTCTATGCACCGATAATCTTATTGAACAGTTCCAGTAAAATGTCCTTTACACCGTCCGCATTGAAGACCAGACCGACCGCTACAAGGGACACCACCAGAAAGCCGATAAGTTTGGAAAATTCCCTCTTAAATCCGAGGTACAGTCCAATCACCACGATTGCCAGCAGCACAAGGGACTGGGCGTTGGATAAAAACCAGTTGTAAAGATTCTGTCCGAAATTCATAAAAGCTCCTTTCTTTCCTGTAAGAGTTCTTAGGTTCCAAGATTGCCGCCGTTAAAGCACCACCTCCTTTGCAGCGGCGGCTTGCTGCTTCAGGATTTTTTCGTGCTTCTCCGTCAGCTTTGCATGGGTGATGATGTCATGGACAATCTGGGTGTGGTTCATCTTATCCAGACGGAGAGCCAGCTTTAAGGTGGGTGCTACCTGATGGGAGAGCCAGTGCAGGGTGCGTTCAAAGGAATAGGGTTCCGGTTTGGTTGTCAGTTTCAGGCTTCCCCTGTGTTCCCCAATGAACCACGCCCATTCCTCACTGATACGCCAGTCAGAACGGGGCTTTGTATCGTCCCTGTCCACGAACCGGACATAGCGGTTGATGATTTGAAAGGCTGTCCGTTCTGGATTGTCATGTTCTAACAGGTCACGGATGGCGTAAAAGGCACGCTCATTTTTCAGCCGGATTTCAAAGCGGTTCTTTACCTCTGCGTCCGCAATGGGAATATCATGCTTCTTGTACTGCTCATAGTCCTTTTCGTAAATGCAGAAGTACACCTCACTTTGGAGGGAACCAATATACAGGGTGTTCCCCATACATTCTTTTTCCCCACGCCGTACCAGTTCGCCGCTGCGGTAGCTTTTGAAGCTGCGGAAGACCGAGATACATTCCTCATTCCGGCACTTCTCTGTCAGATGGGGAATGTTCAGGATTCCCGTTTTGTCATTGATGGCGAGGTCAAGCCGCTTCATCACGCCGTCCTCCATGAGAACGTCCATGAAAAATTCATACCAGCTCCGTTCCTGTGCCAGCAGATAGCTTTCAAACTGGCGGCAGCCACGCCCTTTCAGTTCCAGCAGCACCCCTTTTTCCAGTTCCGGTGATACCAGAACGAAAATATCCCCCAGATAGTAATGCTCCGTGTAAGAGTAGAAGCCGTAGTCTTCATGGATAAAGTAGGGGAGTTTTAGCCGAAGCACGTCTTCCACGATATGCTTCACATCCGTAGTGGGAAAGCGAATCCGCACATAGTCAAAGAGCATTTCAAGGGGAGCGTCTGGATTGAAGCGTTCCAGAGCTTCCGTGATGGCTTCCTGTAATACTTCGGACGGGTGAGCCTTGCCTGTTTCAATGTCGCTCAGGTACGGACGGGTAATTCCGGCAGCTAAGGCAAGTTTCTGTTGTGAGATACCGTAAACTTCCCGTTTCTCTTTGATGTCCCGTACCCATGTTTCTTCGTTCAGCGAAAATCCCTCCTGTCTAAAAAAGCGTATGTCAACTTTCAGAGCCTTGTTGACATACGCCGGATATGGGAAAAATCCCTTGTGTACCGTGGGATTCTGCCCTGTTGTTTGGTTGTTGCCTGTCGATTTGTACCCCTCTGTTAGATACGAGGGGTTTATGCTGGCGTGCCTTGCGGCACACCAGCCACAGCAGGTCAGTCCGTTTCTGCGGCTTTCGCTTCGCACGCCGCCTGCACTCCCTGCCTGCTGTCTGTCAGTTTTTTTATTTCTTTGAGGAAATCGTGTCCTTTGGGTACTAGGGGTGTGTAAAACTCCGAGATAACGCTGGTTCCCACATCCACATAGCCACGCCCTTTTATCTGCTTTAGGAAGAAGTCCTTTGTGGTTTCCCCGAACATCATCCCATAGCCCATTTCCGACATCCGCCCCAGAGCCACACGGAAATTGAACTGGTCACGGATTCCGTCCCCCAGATACTTTGCGTCCGGACGCTGGCAGGCGAGAATCAGGAAAAAGCCAGCCTGCCGCCCAAGCATAACGATTTGTTTTAACTTGTTGAGGACAGCGGCATTTTCCTTTGTGCCGAGCATTTCCATAAATGCCACATATTCATCAAAGA
>ERZ860322.1982-NODE-1982-length-10470-cov-3.126932_pt1 | contig 10470 bp, 13 predicted proteins | sample MGYA00509979_ERZ860322 | MGnify/ENA primary metagenome ERZ860322 (study PRJEB30046, sample SAMN00715217) | human gut metagenome | study: EMG produced TPA metagenomics assembly of the A metagenome-wide association study of gut microbiota in type 2...
CAAGGCCCGCGCGGCGAGCCGGGCATTCAAGGCGAGCGGGGCCCGCGCGGTGAGACCGGCAAGGGCCTCACGGTGCTGAGCTATTACGCGAGCAAGGCCGCGCTGGACGCGGCGCAGAAAGCGACGGCGCAGCCCGGTGACGCCTACGGCGTGGGCACGGCAAAGCCCTATGACATCTACATTTTCGACGGCAAGACCGGCGAATTCATCAACAACGGCCCCTTGCAGGGCGCGAAGGGCGACAAGGGTGACCCAGGCCCCAAGGGAGACCCCGGCGCGCAGGGCATTCAGGGCCCGAAGGGAGACCCCGGCAAGGACGGCGCGAAGGGTGCGGACGGCCTGCCCGGGAAAGACGGCGCAGACGGTGCGCCGGGTAAGGACGGGACAAACGGACGCGACGGCGTGACGTTTACGCCGAGTATGAGCGCGGCGGGCGATCTCTCGTGGACGAACGACGGCGGCAAGGCGAATCCGCAAACCGTGAATCTCAAAGGCCCGAAGGGAGACACGGGCGCGAAAGGTGCCCCCGGTGAGAAGGGCGATCCCGGCGAGAAGGGCGCGGACGGTGCTCCCGGCAAGGACGGAGCCAAGGGAGACAAGGGAGACACCGGCGATCAGGGGCCGCAGGGCTTGCAGGGCCCGAAGGGCGACACCGGCCTGCAAGGCCCGATTGGCCCACAGGGGCCGAAGGGCGACAAAGGCGACACCGGCCCCGCAGGCCCCGTCAATGTCCCCACTACCACCTCCCTCATCAAGGGCAACGGCTCGGGCGGGCTGGCGGCGGCGACGGCGGGGACTGACTACGCGCTGCGGCCGACCACGCGCAAGGTGACGCTGACCGTCTCGGGCTGGAACAGTAGCACCAAGCAGCAGACGGTGACATGCAGCGGCGTGCTCTCGGACGCAACAAAGCAGCTGCTGATCCCCACGCCCGTGAACACGGCGGCGGGGAACCCTTACGACGAGGCAAGCATTCAGATGGTTGCGCAGGGCGCGAACAGCGTGACATTCCACGCCGAGACCGTGCCGACGGTGGGCATCGACGTCTATGTGACCATTTACCCCATCAACTATCTCGGGTAAGGGGGCAAGGACATGATCTATAACATGAGGAGAAGGAAGAAGAAGCGGCTGACGTGGCGCTTTAACAACTCCTTGAATTATGAGGCAAGCGAGAGCTCAAAAACATTCAGCGCAACATTCGAATCAGCAGGAAAGATGTTCTATAAAATCTCCTTGAGTTTTCACCCAAAACAAGGATTAACTCAAATGCAGTACGTTGGACTCCAAGCATGGTCAAGCGTAAGTGCCTATACGGTAATCAACGGCTTCAAATATAAAGACTATCAAACCGTCACATTCAAAGAAGAACCAACCGAAGAACTGCTGGCGTTCTTACAGCAGAACGCCACGCCGCTATGAGAAAGGAGCACACATGAACCTTAGAAACGCCCTCAGATATATATATATATATATATCGGCTGAACCTTGCGAAAGCGGGGTGGGAGTATGATCTTCAACCCCGTGAGAAGCGGAGGAGGGAAGGAGTACACGATCAGCGTGAGAAACGGCGTCACCGTGAGCGCAACAAAATTAAAGCCGGGGCGCGTATTTGAGGCGAACTGTATTCAAAGCAGATCCCCAAAAATGAGATTCACAGACCCGGATACCGGAAAGACAATAACCATGGCGGGAGGAATGGGACACGGGTATTTCGTGATGCCATGTGCCAATGTGGAATTTACCGCATAAAAAGGAGAAGAGTATGAGCACGATTCTAAAAGCAAATAGCACCGAAACGCCGTGCGAGGCGGCGGAACACTACCGCGACAGCGCGTGGGGACGCCCCACCTGCACGGTGACGATCAAGGGCAGCGCGGCAGACGTTGCCGCCCTGCTGCCGGACAATGCGGCGTGGTCGCTCATCGAGCGCGAGGACGTGCTGGACGAGAGCGGCGCGCCCACGGGGCAGACCGTCGACCACGAGCGCGACATGAGCGATTACAGCCTGTCGGGTGACATCACCGACCACCGCGACGGTACCGTATCTATCAAGATGGGCAAGCCCACGGAAACGGAAAGCGCCAAAGCGACCGTCACCGCCCTTGCGGGCGAGCCGGTCACATACGCCCGCGCGGTGAAGCTGCGCCCCATTATCGAGCAGGCAGCGGTCAGCCTGAGCGACGGCGAGGCGGCAAGCGTGCCGGAACTCATCACGGCATGGGCGTACCCCGTTGCTTACGCCGAGGGCGACCGCAGAAGCTACGGCGGCAAGGTGTACAAGGTACGCCCCGGTAAGGGTCATACCTCGCAGGCCAACTGGACGCCGGAAAAGACGCCGAATCTCTGGGCGGTCATCGACGCCGAGCACGCGGGCACGCAAGCAGACCCAATTCCCGCAGCGCGCGGCATGGAATATGAATACGGCAAGTATTACCTCGACGGCGAGGACGGCAAGGTGTACCTCTGCGAGCGTACGGGTGAGGCCGCGGGCGGGAAGATCGTCTTGCAGTATTTGCCGCATGAGCTGGTGGGGAATTATTTTAAGGCGGTGAGCGCATGACGGCGGCGTTGATTTCCGCCGCAGCGGCGGTGGTGGTGGCGCTCATCGAGGCCATCGCCGCCCGCGACCGTCGGCGCGACAAGAAGGAGCGCGAGAAAGCCGCCGAGCAACAGAAGATGCAGGAGCAGCTGATGCTCAAGCTCATCGAGGGCAGCTGGGCGGCTATCGCCCTGGGTGAGGCGACGGCGAAGGCGATGCAGCGTATTCCGGACGCGCACTGTAACGGGGACATGCACGCCGCACTGGACTACGCCGCCGAAGTGAAGCACAAGCAAAAAGAATTTTTGGCCGAGCGGGGAATTCACTCCATCCTCGATAACGGGGCGGCGGCATGAAAGCGCTGAAAGCCCGCTGGGACAAGATGAAAAAGCGGGACAAGTACATATCCATCGCCATTTTCAGCCTGACGTGGTACACCGTGGCGTCGCTTATCATGACGGCGCTCGGCGTGCCGCCGCCCGACGTGCTGACAGAACGGTGGTTCAAGGCATGGACAACAGAGCTTGTCGTTGTGGCAGGCATCAAGATTTTTAAGAAGGAGAACGACTATGAAATTTGAACTGAATAACAAGGTTTACGACGTACTCAAGTGGCTGGTGCTCATCGTGCTGCCCGCGTGCAGCGGTCTCTACGCAGCGCTTGCGGGCGTGTGGGGCTGGGGCTACACCGAACAGGTAACGACCACCATCAGCGCTGTGGCGCTCTTCATCGGCGCGCTCATCGGCGTTTCGAGCGCGAGCTACAAGCAGAGCAAGGAGAACGACAATGGCGCGGGCAACTGACATTCTCGCCGTTGCCAAGCGCGAGATCGGCACGGTGGAGCAGCCGGGCAACCGGCAGAAGTATGGCAAGGCCTACGGCACGGACGGCGTGTACTGGTGTATGCAGTTCGTGTGGTGGTGCTTCCAGCAGGTGGACAAGCGTCTCTTCTACGGCGGCGGGAAGACCGCGAGCTGCGGCGAGCTGATGAACTACGCAAAAGCTCACGGGCAGTGGGTCACATCCGGCTATCAGCCGGGCGACGTGCTCATTTATGACTTCCCGAACACGAAGGTCAAAACCGACCATACGGGCATCTGCGAGAGCGTAGACGGCCAGTACGTGACCGTCATCGAAGGCAACACGTCAAGCGGCGCAGCTGGCAGTCAGGCCAACGGCGACGGTGTATACCGCAAGAAGCGCAAGCTGTCGCTCGTGCTGGGCGCATATCGCCCGAAGTATGAGGCGAGCTACCGCGAAATGCTCAAGAAGCGCGCGGGACTCGAAGAGCGAACGATGGACTATCTCGCGGCCTACCAGTACGGCGGCGACCTGATCCGGAAGCTCGCGACGATGAAGTAAGGCACAGGGCGGGAGGGCGCGAACGCTCTCCCGCCCGGGAAGAAAGGAGGGAAGGAGGGCATGCCTTCCAACTGGCTATACATCGACACGAATTTTCCGTCGTTCACGCAGAAAGAAAGCGACGGCGAGAAGATCGAGACGATGCAGGACTATCTCTTCATGCTCGTCGAGCAGCTGCGCTACACGCTGCGGAATCTCGACCTGAAGAACATGAACAAGGCGGCGATGAACGGATTTTTGCAGAATATCCGCGAACCAATCTATGCCAAGATCGAGGACACGAACAAGAACGTGAACGAGCTGAGCATCACGGCTCAGGGTATGAGCGCGCGTATCAGCAATGCCGAGGGGGACATTACCCGACTTGGCGCGCGGGCGGACGGACTCGCCGTAGAGATCAAAAACGCCAAGGGCGACATTACCCAGCTCGGCGCGAGAGCAGACGGGCTCGCCGCGCGCATCAGCAGCGCCGAGGGAAACATCACGCAGCTGGGCGCGACGGCGAACGGGCTGAGCGCGCGGATCAGCAGTGCCGAGGGCAGTATCACGAACCTGACGGCGGACATCAACGGCATTCGCACGCAGGTGAGCGGGAAGATCGGAACATCGGAGGCGCAGACACTCATCGACCAGAGCCTTAACGGGATCACGCTGGCGGCGACGAGCGGAGAGAGCGGGACGATCTTCAAGCTCATGTACGACGGCGCGGTGCTGGCAAGCACGGGCTCGGTCGACCTCTATGTGGACGCGGTGAATGTGTACGGCACGCTGACGGCAGAACGCCTGCAAGGCAGTTCAATCAGAATTCTGGACGATGAGGGGAACAGATGCGGTTACATCTATTCAACCTACGCAAGCTCGGCGGAAACGAAGATCGAGCTGGACTCGGACGCCATCGAGATCGGCGGCGACGAGGGCAGCGTGTTCATTGGCTCGGTATGGGATCGGAGCACAAGATCGTACTCCGCCTCTATCGAGGTGGACGGAAACTCGCAAGAGGTGCAGATCAAGGGCGACGTCATTCCAAATGCGAACGCGACCTATGATCTCGGCAGCCGAAATTTCGTCTGGGACGCGATCTATTGCAGCACGGACGCGCTGAACGGCTCGGACAGGAACATCAAGAACAGCATCGAGGCGCTGCCGGAGAAGTACGTGCGCATGTTTGACATCGTAGAACCAAGGCGCTACAAGCTCAACAGCGGCACGAGCGGGCGCTTTCACACCGGATTCATCGCGCAGGAGGTGGAGGACGCCATGCGCGCATGCGGCATTGACTCGCAGGAATTCGCGGGCTGGGCCGCTGCCAAACGCGAGGACGGCAGCGAGACGTATTTCCTGCGGTACAGCGAATTCATTCCGATCCTGTGGGCGAAGGTGCGCGAGCAGGAGAAGCGGCTAAAACGATTGGAGGGAAGAGCATGAAAGAGAAAATCAAACAGGAAGCGGCGCATGCAATGCAGCTCATCAGCATGCTGAACGTGAGCGGCGACGGCGTGGACGTGGTGGCGGCGGCGCGGCAGGCGCTGCGCAACATCATGGCCGTCTGCGACGCGACGGAGCCGCCGGTGGGAGAGAAGGGCGACGCGCCGGAGGAAGCGAAAGGAGCGGCCAAAAATGAAACTGCCTGAAACACCGTATGCCGACGGCATCGGCAAGCGCGGGCAGCTGCAATTCTACGGCCTTGACCACAATCTCGGCGCGGCGGACGGCGGGCCGTGGGACATGCGCAACCTGACGAGCGACTACTACCCGCTGCTGGCGACGCGGCCAAAGCGGAAGAAGACACGCAAGCTCACGAGCGGCGGCGGGCTCTTCGCCTGGGACGCGCTCGCATGGGTAGACGGGACGGGCTTCTACTACGGCGGCGCGAAAAAAGGCGACGTGACGGCGGGAGAGAAACGCTTTGCCGCCATCGGCGCCTACATCATCATTCTGCCGGACAAGAAATACTACAACACCGTTTCCGGCGCGTTCGGCAGCTTAGAGAGCACATGGAGCGGGTGGAGCCTGACCTTTACGAACGGGAAGCTCTTTGAAGAGGCGGCGGAGGCGAACACGATCCGCTGCGCGAATGTCAGATGGGCGGACTACTTCAAGCCCGGCGACGCGGTGACGATCTCAGGCTGCACGAAGCATACAGAGAACAACAAGACGCCCGTCATTCGAGAGATCGACGGGGACAAGCTGTACTTCTATGAAAACGTCTTCAAGCTGGACGGCAGCGAGGGGACGACGGAATACACCGAGAGCGGAAACTTGACGGTTCGACGCACGGTGCCGGATCTAAACTATCTATGCGAGAACGAAAACCGGCTGTGGGGCTGCGACGGCCGGACGATCTACGCGAGCAAGCTCGGCGACCCGTTCAACTGGAACGTATACGAGGGGCTGGACACCGACAGCTACGCCGTAGACACGGGAAGCGCGGGGGACTTCACGGGCTGCGTGAGCTTCCTCGGCTATCCGGTGTTCTTCAAGGAGGATCACATCTACAAGGTGTACGGCAGCCTGCCGTCGAACTTTGAGGTGATGGGCAGCGCGACGCTCGGCGTGCAGGGCGCCGCAGAGCTGGCGACGGTCGCTTTGTTGGCCAACGTCGTGCGCGAGATGATCGCCCTGTTCGGAATGCCGCTGTTCGCCCGCTGGGGTGGTCCGCTGGCCCCGATCTCGGTGTCGGGCGTGACTTCGATGGACGTTTGTCTGCCTTCGATCGCCCGTTATTCGGGCAGCGACCTGGTGCCGCTGGCCATCCTGCACGGCATCGTACTGGAGGTGTGTGTGCCGATTCTGGTCGGTGCCTTTTGCTGACCGAAGGAACCGTAAAAAAGAATCGACAGAAAGCTCCTTTTTATCGACATCTTTCCGGCCCGGGAGAATCCCCTGCCGGGGATCGTTCGGTTGTAAACAGATTTTTCGACAAAACGGGGTCCGGGGCGTTTTGATATGTCGCCCCGTTTGTCTATTTTTGAAAGTTGAAATCCACGTAACGAATGGCTAAAGAATATACCCCCGCTTCGCGCAACCGCGAAGCGTTTGCTGCAATGACCGATACCCCCGGCAACGTGCCTCCGCAGGCCGTCGAACTGGAGGAGGCGGTGCTCGGCGCTCTGATGCTCGAGAAGGATTCGATCATCACCGTGCAGGAGTTCATCACGCCCGAGGCTTTCTATACCGAGGAGCATCGGACGATCTACCGCGCGATCGAGGAGCTCTCGACCGAGCTCAAACCGATCGACCTCTATACGGTCACCGAGCGGCTGAAGGTCCGCAAGGAGTTGCAGAAGGTGGGCGGTGCGTCGTACCTGGCGCAGCTCACGCAGAAGGTGGGCTCGGCGGCCAACGTGGAGTTCCACGCCAAAATCATCGCCCAGAAGTACGTGCAGCGGGAGCTGATCCGCTCCGCGACCGAGATCCAGCGCCGTTCGTACGACGAATCGACCGACGTGACGGAGTTGATCGGCTATGCCGAGAGCGAAATCTTCAAGGTGGCCGAAGGTCACGTCAAGCGTTCGGTACAGTCGTCCAAGGATTTGCTGGCCAAGGCGCTGATGCAGATCGAGGAGGCATCCAAGAACACGTCGGCCTTCAACGGCGTGCCTTCGGGTTTCATGGCCATCGACCGCGTGACGCTCGGCTGGCAGTTGTCTGACCTCATCATCGTAGCGGCACGCCCTTCGATGGGTAAGACCGCCTTCGTGTTGTCGATGGCCCGCAACATGGCCGTCGATCACGAACGTCCGGTGGCGTTCTTCTCGCTCGAGATGTCTTCGGTGCAGTTGATGATGCGCCTTATCATCGCCGAAACGGGTATTCCGGGCAACGATATCAAGAGTGGCCGTCTTACGCCCGAGCAGTGGCGCCACCTGGAGTCGGCGACCAAGCCGCTGGGGGCGGCCCCCCTTTACATCGACGATACGCCGGCGTTGTCGGTCTTCGAGTTCCGCTCGAAGGCCCGGCGTCTGAAGATACACAACGACATCCAGATCATCATCATCGACTATTTGCAGTTGATGACCGGCGGAACGCAGGATTCGAAGGGCAACCGCGAACAGGAGGTGGCTTTCATCTCCCGCACGTTGAAGGCCATCGCCAAGGAGTTGAACGTGCCGATCATCGCCCTCTCGCAGTTGAGCCGTGCTACGGAGCTGCGCGGCGGTTCGAAACGCCCCCAGCTTTCGGACCTGCGCGAATCGGGAGCCATCGAGCAGGACGCCGACATCGTGGCTTTCATCCATCGTCCCGAATATTACGGTATCAATCAGGACGAGAACGGTATGCCGACGGCGGGTATGGCCGAGATCATCATCGCCAAGCACCGTAACGGTGCGGTCACGGATGTCAATCTGCGCTTCCTGAAGGACCAGGCCCGCTTCGCCGATGTGGACGAAACGCTGATGCCGGAGGCGGGCAGCCGCCCTGCGCCGGGGCAGTACGAGGATGTATCGAGCGGTTCCAATTCCGGGCTGGGTGGCTTCGGCGGCGTGCCCGAGGAGTTCCTTACGCCCGGTGTGTCGGGGGCGCCCGTGAACCTGAACGAGGAGGAGCCGTTTTAGCGGAGCCGGCTCCGGTTTCCGCGTCCGGTTTCGCCGCATTCGCGGCGGGGAAGTCGTTCTGGAGTTGCGGGTCCGGAAGTTCGGACCGGGGCTGGAGGAAGATCGCTTGATTGTATAGTGAAAGATCGATAATATGTTCGTCAGTACGTATGCAGGGGCTGTTGCCGGGATCGACGCCGTGAAGGTGACCGTCGAGGTCAATCTCACCGGGGGCGGTCTGGGACTCTATTTGGTCGGACTGCCGGACAACGCCGTCAAGGAGAGCGAGCAGCGTATCCGGGCGGCTTTCGAGAATACCGGTCGCAAGATGTCGGGCCGCAAGGTCGTGGTGAACCTCGCTCCGGCCGATCTGCGCAAGGAGGGGGCGGGTTTCGACCTGCCGATCGCCGTGGGGATTCTCGCCGCGATGTCCGAGGTGAGCGGGGAGTTGCTTCCGACGACGATGTTCGCGGGCGAGCTCTCGCTCGACGGAACGCTGCGGCCCGTACGGGGTGTGCTGCCCCTTGCGGTCAAGGCCCGGGACGAGGGGTTGCGGCGGCTCGTGGTGCCGGCCGAAAACGCCGCTGAAGCGGCGGTCGTGGAGGGGGTCGAAGTGTACGGTCTGCACTCCCTGGGCGAGGTGATCGCCCTGCTGAACGGGGAGCGGAGATTCGATGCGACGGTGCCGGTGGATGCCGAGGCAACTTTGGCGTCGCAGAGTGCCTATGCCGAGGATTTCGCCGACGTGAAAGGACAGACGGCCGTAAAGCGGGCGCTGGAGATCGCGGCGGCCGGAGGACATAACGTGTTGATGATCGGTGCGCCCGGTTCGGGTAAGACGATGCTGGCGCGGCGCATGCCGACGATTCTGCCTCCGCTCAGCGTCGAGGAGGCGTTGGAAACGACCAAGATACACTCCGTGGCGGGAAAATTGGGCGCAGAGAGGGGATTGCTCTCGCAGCGTCCGTTCCGTGCGCCGCATCACATGACTTCGCAGGTGGCGCTGATCGGCGGCGGACAGTCGCCCCAGCCGGGCGAGGTGTCGCTGGCCCACAACGGCGTGCTGTTCCTCGATGAGCTGCCCGAATTCGGGCGCAGCGTGCTCGAAGTGCTGCGGCAGCCGCTGGAGGATAAGAAGATCATGGTTTCGCGGGCGAGATACAGCGTGGAATATCCGGCCAATTTCACCCTCGTAGCGGCCATGAATCCCTGTCCCTGCGGGTATTACAACCACCCGACCAAAGAGTGCACCTGCCCGCCGGGTGCGGTGCACCGTTATATGGGACGTATTTCGGGCCCGCTGCTGGACCGCATCGACTTGCAGGTCGAGGTGACGCCGGTGGCTATCGGGGAGATTTCGCAGGTGCGGCCTTCGGAGCCGAGCGCCGCGATCCGCGAGCGGGTGATTCGGGCGCGGGAGGTGCAGGCGGAGCGTTTTCGTGGGGTGCCGGGCGTGCATACGAACGCCATGATGAATGCCAGAATGCTGCGCGAGTTCTGCCCGCTGGATCAGGCGGCGCGGGAGCTGCTCGAACGGGCGATGGTGCGGCTCGATCTTTCCGCCCGTGCCTACGACCGGATCGTGAAGGTGGCCCGCACGATCGCCGATCTGGAGGGGACGGCCGACATCGGTGCGGCGCATCTGGCCGAGGCGATCAACTACCGTTCGCTCGACCGGGGAAGTTGGGGCCGGTAATCGAATGGGGATGTTGCGATGAAGAAGTGGAAACCGGAAAGGAGGGACGGATTGCTGCTGCTGGGCATCGGGCTCGGTGCGGCGGTGGGACTGTTGCGCGGTGCGGTGCTCGCGTGGCTGCCGGTGGGCGTGGCGCTGGGGCTGTGTCTGCGGGGCGGGGCCGGAACCCGCAGCGGAAGCGGTAAGGATTCGTTCGGAGATATTTCGGATACAAATCAGGAATTTTATGCCGGCGGGGATGCGTCTGCCGAGGCTGGAAACGAAAATAAAATATGAAAAGAGTCATTGTTTCGGGCGGCGGCACGGGCGGTCATATCTATCCTGCCGTGGCTGGG
>ERZ860322.1984-NODE-1984-length-10464-cov-2.496301_pt1 | contig 10464 bp, 10 predicted proteins | sample MGYA00509979_ERZ860322 | MGnify/ENA primary metagenome ERZ860322 (study PRJEB30046, sample SAMN00715217) | human gut metagenome | study: EMG produced TPA metagenomics assembly of the A metagenome-wide association study of gut microbiota in type 2...
GCGCCAACGGCAAGCCTGCAGCGAATACGGATGGCACGAATTACTATGACGAGGCTGTCGCATGGGCCAACTCTCAGAAACTGCTCGACGGCACGGCAGTTCCCTTCGCGCCGGACAACCTGTCGCCCAGGGCCGATATTGTGACGTATCTCTATCGCGTTCTAGGAAAATAAAGCTTGATCCCCCTTTACAAAGCAGCGCGCATCCCCCTCAAGCGGGATGCGCGCTGCATTTATTTGCCTGAAAACAGTCTGACGTGGCGTGGTACTCAATGAGTTACCATATGGCTAAGAAGATGGGATTGCGCGATTCGGAAAGACTGCTCGAGTTTTTTGAAAGCACGATATTCTTTGGGAGAATATCCTGTTTTCTCACGAAAACGTTTTCCAAAGTTGCTCATTTGATGGAATCCAACCATCGAGGATATTTCGCTGATAGGTGCATCTGTTTTCTTCAGAAACTCGGCTGCTTTGGACAGGCAAACCTCCATGCACAGGAATTATCAGACAGCGCTGACGAAGTTAAAGCGACGATTTCGACCGGACTTTCCGTGAATCATCTCATTACGATTCTGATTGCCCTGTTTGACGGCTGGATTTGGAAGACGTTGGGGATTGAAACGCTGTTTGTGCTGTCAGCGGTTCTGGGACTTTGCAATAGCGCCTATGCAGCATCGATTAAAATCAAACGGGAATAAGTGCGGTTCTGTATGCGAGACAGCTGTCATACCTTCAAAATAAAATGACTTTTGTGAAAGTCGAGAAGCTCCTCGTTTCGCATTTTTCCAAGTTCTAACGACAGTCCGCTGCGCTCAACACCAAGATAATCTGCAAGCTGCTGTCTGGAAAAGGGGATATCAAATTCATATGCTCCGAGTTTCTGGGCCTCGGCGGAAAAATAGGACATCAGCTTTGCTCGCGTCGTGCGCTGTCCCATGTGCGTGAGTTTTTCACTGAAATGCAGATTTTTCTCAGCCAGTTCACCAAGCAGGTTTCGGATGATTCGGCTGTGGTGTGAACAGGCAGACGAACAGACATTCAGAATCCGCTTTACAGGCAGGAACATAGCGGTAACAGGCGTCTTTGCGATAACACTCGCATTCAGCAAAGAGCCAGGCACACAGGCAAACGCAGTGGCGAAGGTTTGTCCCGGTCCTGCTTTGGAAAGAATATTGCGGTTTCCCCAAATATCCTCCTGTACAATTAAAACATTTCCTGATCGCACAAGCCCGATCGATTCTGCCGTATCACCGGCGCGCAGCACGAAGGCTCCTTTCGGAAAGTTTTTATTTTCAGCCTTAAGACAGGTTTGCATAGAAGAAAATTCCTGCTCTGAAATTCCAGAAAAAAGCAGAGAAGAGCGGATAACGGAAAAGAATTCTTTCATAAAAGCCTCTTTCGTTGAAAATTCAACAGACACGTTTGCTTTATTCTATTATAATACGGGTGTAAACGCAAGGACCCGAATCATGAAAGTGAGGATCACAAAATGGAGCATACGATGTTTTGTTTTCAGTGCGAGCAGACAGCGGGCTGCACCGGCTGCACGGGAGTGGGGTTGTAGGGCGGCACATATTCTTCCTGCTTGGTTTCGATTATACGCTCGCTGTAGCCGCAATACCGGCATGTTCTTGATATGTTGCGGGTGTATGTGTTTGTGCCCGTCTGCAGCGTCCATTCCCCTATGCTGTCTATATCGAACGCATTGTCCTTATAGCCGTCGGTATATTTGTCGTTCGCGGTATCGATGGCGTGGCTCACCATCTTGCCGTCTTTCCAGACGGTGATGCCGTCAATGTTGACGATGGTTTTTCCGGTGTTGCCGTTTCCATACTTCATATTGAACTCAAACAACTTAGAGCACGTTGCCTGTTCACTGGTCTTTGTTCCAGTATCCTTTGCAGGGCTGGCGTGACTTCCAGCTGTTGATTTAATACCGTCAGCCTTGATGCCATTTACCGTGTTTGAGCCTGAGAAATTGAGTATATACTTAAAGCCACCCATATTACCGTCATTGATATTCATGACGCTCAGGCTCTCCGGGGCGGTCGAATTCACCGTGCAGTTCTCAAAGTTGACCGTAATATCCTGCTTGCCTGCACCATAGTCGGTATAGACATTGATGACCTTACCGGAAGAGTTAAACGTGCAGGTGTCAAAGGTCATGGTAGGTGAACTGTACGTCCAGATTGCATAATCTCCACTCGGGCAGTTAAACGTGGTATTCTTAAACGATGCAGAAGTATAGCCCCAGTAGAAGGTCTTGCCGTTGACCGTGCAATTTTCAACGATGGTATTGTCTGCACGGATAAAGCCGAGATAATCTGCCGCACCGGACTGAAGCGTCATATTTCTAAAAGTGATTGTTCCTGCGCCATCAAAGCTGTAATCACCGTTGTATTCGGTGCCGAAGTTGGCGGGGTCGGGAACTTCCGCACCGATATTCCAGCCAGTCTTATCTGCACCCTGCCCGATAAAGGTCAAATCCTTGGTCTTTGTGGTTTTTTCGCTGGATACTCCATACAGTGTATAATTCCCCTCGCCCAGCATTATGGTGTCGCCCGATGCAGCAGCCTTGGCGGCGGCCTATACCGTTTTATAAGGATTGTCCTTCGAGCCATTATTAGTGTCATCGCCCATAGTGGCATCAACATAAATAGTTTTCGGTTCTTCCGCAAACGCCACGGTCGGCACGAGCGCCAGCACCATGATAAGCGCCAGCATTATCGCAAGTGTTTTTTTCATTGATTCTTCCCCTTTCGTTTTTTAATAAACATCAAATCTGTGTTAAGCTTGTTTTGTTATATGTTATCATCGATTTCCATTATTTTTATTACCAAAAATGCACGTTTTCCTGCCAGTTATGTATTTTGGAACGAAAAATCGCCCCCGACAGAAGTCGGGGGCTTACTTTATCCGTTTTTATATTATACTTTTTACGCTCTTACAACCCAAGCTCGCCAGCTATGGCGGTCATCTCCTCCAGCGCAACATCTATTAGGTCGTCCAGTGTAAGGCCCGTATTAACTATGGCGTTCATGTATTCCCGGTTCGCTCCCGCGGCAAAGCGCACCTCCTTGAAGCGTTTTACAACGCTCTTGTGCTTTACGCTGGCAATCTTTTTATCCGGGTATATCTGCGCCACAGACTTGCAGAAGCCGCTCATTGGGTCTGCCGCCAGCAGAGCGTATTCTATTGTGGTACCCGCCTTTTTTCCGCAAAGAGGGTTGTGAGCCATTATGGCCCCCTCAAGCACAGGGTCGTTCACGCCGTTCTCATGCAGTATATTCACGCTGGTGGGGCCGTGTACCTCCGGGTGGTTGCGCCAGTCGCACTGCTCCTCATCAATGTCGTGCAAAAGGCCGGCGATGCCCCAATACTCTACGTCCTCAGGCGCAAGGCGCTTGGCCAGGCCCCGCATTATGGCTTCAACTGCCATGGAATGCTGAATGTAGTTCTCGCCCTTCATGTACTTGTGCAAAAGCTCGTATGCCTCTTCTCTGTTCATAGCCATTCTCCTCCTTGATATTTTTAATTTAGTATACCCTCTTGCCGTGGCTGAAGCTGTTTTTAGCCCAGTCGCTCCAGCCGCTGACCACTACCTGCCCCGCAGAGGAGGAGGCATGTATGTATTTTCCGCCTCCCAGCCATATTCCGGTATGATAAATACGCGTTCTGCCGCTGTTCCAGAAGAACAGCAGGTCGCCGGGACGCAGGTCGCTCGTAGAATAAACGGTTTCCCAGCTGTCTATTACGGCATAGCTCTTGGCGCTCATACGGCCCACCTTTACGCCGTTGTTGACGAGGCAGTAATATACGAGACCGCTGCAATCGAAGCTGTCCGGGCCCTCATCCGCCGTGATATAGGGCTTTCCCTGCTGCGCCATAGCCGTGGCAATAAATCCGTCCACACTGCCGGTAGCGGCGGAAACGCTGCCGCCTCCGCCTGTCTTTGGGGTGCTTTCGGGCTGAGTGCCGGGGTCGGCAGTCTTGGTAGTGCCTATGCTTTCATTCCCGACCCTGGGCGTAGCGCTGATCTTAGGCGTTTTCGCCGGCTTGGCCGTAGGCGTGGACTTGGGCTTAGGCGTAGGCGAAGGGGTTGGATCCACCTTGGGCCTTGCATTGTTTGAGTAAAGTATATCCGCCGTGTCGGTATCCATAACGCCGGTGGCGTCAAGCTTGTTCTTTATCTGAAAGGAGGAGAGCGCCTTTACCGTGGCCACGCCAAAGTAGCCGTTGGTCTTTTCCACCTCGTAGCCCAAATCCTGCAAGCGCTCCTGAAGGGACTCCACGTCCTCTCCCTCGTCGCCCTGCTGAAGCTTATACATGGCGGCCTTATCCGAGAAGAGCATCTCCTGGGTCAGCTCGTCCGCCTCGCCCGTCTCCTTCATGTGGTGTATGCGCTGAAAACGCTTCAGCGCCGCTTCAATAGGCTCGCCAAAATACTCCGAGGGTTCATCGCCGTCCATATACTGCAGCTCCGCCAGCCTCTCATGTATGTCCGCCACCACAGGGTCTGTATCGCCGAGCTTCAGCAGCCGGTACTTTGAGAGAGCCTCCGCTGCAGCCTTAGGCGCAGCTGCCGTAATGGAAAAGTTCTCCGCCACCTCCGCCGTCGGGGTGGGGCTTGGCATATGAAGCATGGACTTGGATACTTCCACTATCTCTGGTCCTATGTCGAGGGTATCAAAGGCCATGGGTATCAGCACAAAAGCGCACAGCACAACGCCTCCCGCAGTAAGGAGCGGTATTCTGAGCCGCTTCATCATGGGGCGCCTATCCTGTCTGTTTTTCCTTTGGTTTTTCCGCAAATCATTAGTAGCTTCCATACTTGATAATTATAGCGCATACTGGCATATTTTGTCCAATGAACAATATGCTTCGCTGTCCCTTTAGGCGTAAAAACCGTATGGCAATAGCAGTAATATTAGTGTAAAATATAATTCGATCCAATATTTCGGCAAAGGAACTGTATTTTACCATGGCACTATTAGCCGCAAGCGGCATAAGCAAGAGCTATTCCGCCCGTCTTCTCTTCGACGGGGTAAGCTTCGAGATAGCCCCCCGGGACAAGGTGGGCCTGGTAGGGGTAAACGGGTGCGGCAAAACTACCCTTTTTCGCATACTCACAGGCGAGGAAGCACCTGACACCGGCTCCGTGATGAAACATAAGGGCGCCCGCATGGGATTCATGCGTCAAAACGTGGAGAACACCTCGGATACACTGTACCAATCCACAGTAGCAGCATTTGACCACCTCATACGTATAGAGCAGGAGCTTGAGCGTATTTCCGAGGAAATATCCAATGGCGGCAGCGACGTATCCTCTCTTATTTCCCATCAGCAATCCCTCAACGAACGGTACGAGCGGGAGGGCGGCCTGACCTTCAGGAGCAGGGTACGCAGCACTCTCCTGGGTCTCGGCTTTACCGAAAGCGAATTCGCCAAGCCTCTCAGCGACATGAGCGGCGGAGAGCGCAACAAGGCCCAGCTGGCAAAGCTGCTGCTCTCCGGCGCGGAACTGCTGCTGCTTGACGAGCCTACCAATCACCTTGACATACAAAGCGTCACCTGGCTTGAGGATTTTCTCAAGAGCTACGCAGGGGCGTTTATAGTCATATCCCACGACAGGTACTTTCTGGATAGGGTAACCAACCGCACCCTTGAAATAAAAAACGGCAGGCTCACCGCCACCAACGGCAACTATTCCCGCCACGTGGAACTGATGAGCACCCGCAACGAAATACTGCGCAGGCACTATGCCAATCAGAAGAAAGAGATACACCGCCTTGAAGGCGTTGTAGAGCAGCAGCGCCGCTGGGGCCAGGCTCACAATTTCATTACCGCCGAGGCGAAGCTCAAGCAGATAAAACGGCTGAAGGCAGAGCTGGTAGCTCCCGAAAAGGACACCTCCTCCATACATTTCAAGTTCACCGCGAGGGAAGTAGGCGGCAACGATGTGCTGATGTGCGAGGAGCTGAGCAAGTCCTATGATAAGCCGGTGTTCAAAAACGCCTCCATGCATATCCGCAAGGGAGAACGTGTATTCCTGCTGGGGCCCAACGGCTGCGGCAAGACCACCCTCATGAAGATAATAATGGGCCTTGAAAGGCAGGATTCCGGCACTGTGCGTCTGGGCGCCAAGGTGCAGCCCGGCTACTACGAGCAGACCATGACCTCCCTTGATCCCAACAGCACCGCACTTGAGGAAATACACAACGCCTACCCAAGAATGGACCTTACCCAAGTCCGTTCCGCCCTGGCGGCGTTCCTCATTCGCGGCGACGAGGTATTCAACGAGATAGGCGCCCTTTCCGGCGGCGAGAAGGCACGCATACAGCTTCTCAAGCTTATGCTTTCAGGGGCCAACCTGCTGCTGCTCGATGAGCCTACCAACCATCTTGACATATCCTCCCGGGAGGCTCTTGAGGCCGCTTTGGAGGATTACGAGGGTACCATGCTCATAATCACCCACGACAGATACCTGGTCAACCGCATGGCGGACCGCATACTCTACATGGAGGAAGACGGACTTACTGAATACATAGGCGGCTATGACGATTACCTTGAAGCAATTGCGCGAAGGCCTCAGCCCTCAGCTGAAGCTGCCTCCCCCAAGGCGGAAAAGCCCAACAGCTACAAGGCTCAAAAGGAGCGCCAGAGCATACTGAACCGGGCGGCGGGCGCTGTCCGCCGAGCAGAGGAGCGCATTGCGGCCGCTGAGCAGGAGCTTGAAGACATAAATCAAAAGCTCGCTTCGCCAGTGATAGCATCGGACTACGTAAAATCCGCAGAACTTGCAAAAAAGGCAGACGACAAGCAGGCCGAGATCGATGCCCTCTATTCCCAGTGGGAGCAGGCCCAGCAGGCGCTGGATGAGCTTTGTGAGGAAAGCTCAAAGCAGGGCTAAGCTTAACGCGCCGGCCGCATTTATACATAAAGCAGTCCCCGCCATAAAGCGGGGACTGCTTTGCTATCGTCTGATTTTTATTTTACTTTGTTTATATCGGCTACCAGCTGAGAGAGGTCTGTGTATCCCCTCGCAACGCCGTTCTCATCGGACACGGTCAGCTTATCATTTTCTACCTTTATCCATCCCTGTATGGAATTTACCGGGAAGCAGTGATCCTGCTTGGGGTCAGGATCCTCCGCAAGGAAGAACAGGTAGGTGTCGCCCTCGGAAAGCTTTACCGCTTTGTCGGCGCTCACCGGCTTGGGCTGGAGGGTGCCGGCATCCGTCATGTTTTCGCTGGCTGAAGGAACATATACCAGATTTATTTCCTGACCGTAGCCTATATCGCCTTTTATGTTTCCGTATACACTGATGGTAAGATTTGCGGATGGCGCCTTCTTTTCGACTGTGCTTCCGCCGTCCTGGGTGCGGAATTTGGTGCTGCGCATATGAGACGCGCTGTTTACACGGCCTATGAATATATTCTCCGAGGCGTTTACAAGCGATCTGATATCATTGTAGTAGTAGTTCTTTGAAGGCGCAGTGATGACCCTTGAGATTGCGTCCATTTCCTTTTTGAACTCGCTGATCTTTATCCGCGAGCCGCCGTATTCCACATTTCCGTCCCGGATCACAAAGTTATCCGCGGAGGTGGAGCAATAGTCTGCCTCGTCCTCGGCATACTGCACATCGTTGCCCTCCGTAAGATAGAGCAGATACTTTTCGCCTACGGTATAACTGCCCTTTACAAGTATCTTGGAGCCTTCCCGGGCGTTTCCGGCTATTACCTCATCTATGAGAATGCGGCTCTGGGCATTGTCGCCGGAGTTTATCTTTTGTATGCATTCACCCGACACCACCAGTGAGGCGCTGCGATAACTCTGACGCACGTCTGCCATGACGCGGTCGTTGCTCATTACGCTTGCCGAGAATGTGCGGCCTATAATAAGTGCTATCACGGCAACAGCAAGGGTGGACAGTGCGGTTATGCGCTTCATCTTTACCTCTCCTTTCGGGTGATATGGGTGTTTTCTTCGCTCTATAGTATAAGACGCTTCAGGCGTCCAAAAGGTTGCAAATTTTTTTAAAAAATTCTTTACATTTCCCTTCTGCCTTCCATTGCCTTCAGCAATGTCATTTCGTCCACGTATTCAAGATTTCCGCCGATGGGTATACCGTGGGCTATCCTCGTGGCTTTCACCCCACGCTGCTTGAGCAGCTTGGATATATACACCGCAGTGGCTTCCCCCTCTACGTCCGGATTGGTAGCCAGTATCACTTCGCTTACCCCGCCTTCATCTATACGCTGCAAAAGTTCCTTTATGCGTATATCGTCCGGGCCAATGCCATCCATTGGGGATATCGTCCCGCCCAGCACATGGTATGTGCCGCGGAATTCCCGCATCTTTTCCATGGCTACCACATCCCTTGCGTCCCTAACCACGCATATTACACCGGTCTTGCGGCTGGCGTCGCGGCATATGGCACAGGGATCCGTATCGGTGTAGTTGCCGCAAACGGGACAGTGGTGTATCTTGTCCCTTGCGTCGTTTATGGCCTTTGCTATCTCGCGTGCTTCGCTCTCGGGCATGTCCAGTATAAAGTAGGCGAGGCGCTGCGCGCTCTTGGTACCTACGCCGGGCAATCTGCAAAGCTGGGAGACCAGATTGCTTATTGGGTCTGCCATATGTTTTTAGAAGCCCAATCCCATTCCGCCAGTAAGCTTGCTGACCTCGGAATTCGTGGCTTCCTCCGCCATGCGCATGGCCTCGTTGACGGCGGACAGCACCAGGTCCTGAAGCATCTCAACATCATCCGGATCCACGCAGGCAGGGTCTATCTCGATAGACTTTATCACCTTGCTGCCGTATGCCGTAGCCCTGACCGCGCCGCCGCCTACGGTAGCCGTAAACTCGCGGGTCTGGAGTTCCTGCTGCATGCGCTGCATATCCTGCTGCATCTTCTGCGCCTGCTTCATCAGCTGCTGCATATTCGCCCCGCCCATTCCGGGGAAACCGCCCTTTGCCATCAACATACCTCCGGGATTTTACTTGTGTAACAGTATAACATAATTTGCGGCCCTGTTCAACGCAGCGCCGCATAATAGGTAATTTAAAAGCTATTTTCCACATTTGCGACACGTTTTTTTAATATTCGCACCGCAAATGGCTGATTTTTTGTTGCTTATCAGTTCTCTATCCTGAAGTTGCTGCCAAACAACGCCCTGCCGGTGCTCTCTATATCGTCCCCGCCGGAGCTGTGCGTCATACGCACCGTATACCCGGGCGCCACCTTATCTGCCGCTCCGTTGACCTTCTCCAACGCTCCCGGCGCGCTCATCATGCGATATATTATTTCGCTCTCAAAAGCCACCTCCAGCACATTGCCGTTTATGGCGCTTCCCTTGCCGTACATTCCGGAAACCGCCATGGTGCGCTCCGTCTCTCCAAGCTTATCCAGTATAGCCTTCCAAAGCTTCTGCGGGGACATGCTGCCCGCCGTCTCTGCCGGTTTTGCCGGATGTGCGGGGCTTGGCTTCTCCGGCTTTGACGCAGGCGCAGTCCTTATTGGCTCGTCAATATCAAAGGGCGGCACATCTTCGGGTTCCGGCGGCTCCTCAAAGCCGTAGTCGCAGGGATACTCATCGGCGTCAGGCTTTTCCCCGATAGGTATCGGCTCGGCAATTGCTGTGCGCCGGGGCGCCCCTTCCCGTACCTGCCGCTCGAGAACCTCGATGCGCTCCATAAGGTCGTCCATGGTGCGCTTTTCCTCGGGCCGGGATATGCGCACAAGCGTGCTTTCTATAAGCGCCCTCGGCATTGTAACTGTCCGAAGCCTGCCCTCGGTCTGCAACAGCAGCTCGCTGCATCTTAAAAGCCGCGTTTCGCCTGCTTCCTTTGCCTGCTCCTCGTACCGCTTCATAGAGTCCTCGGTGCAGTCCAGTATATCGCTGCAATGGCCGCAAAGCTTCGTCAAAAGCAGCGAACGCATGTGCTGCGTCAGGTCATGTAAAAACACCTTCAAATCACGGCCATCCCGAACTACCTGATCCAACAGCTCCAGCGCCCTTGCCGGGTCGCTGGAAAGTACGGCCTCCGCCATGTCAAACAGAAAGCCGTCCTCCATGCTGCCCAGCACGCTGTAAACGTCCTGAGTGCTGACTTTATTGCCGCAAAATGACAGGCACTGGTCCGCCAGGGAGAGGCAGTCACGCATACCGCCCTCGGCAGCTCGGGCTATGGCCAGCAGGCCGTCGCGCTCTATATGGGCGTTTTCGCGCTGAAGCACCTCCTCGGTGCGCTTGACCATGTCGGATACGCCGAGCCGGTGAAAATCCATTCTCTGGCAGCGGGAGATTATCGTCGCAGGTATCTTGTGGGGTTCGGTGGTGGCCAGTATGAACGTTACGTGGGGAGGCGGCTCCTCCAGCGTTTTCAGCAGCGCATTAAAGGCCGCTGTGGACAGCATGTGCACCTCGTCGATGATATACACCTTATACTGGCAGGCGCTGGG
>ERZ860322.1989-NODE-1989-length-10441-cov-3.343636_pt1 | contig 10441 bp, 6 predicted proteins | sample MGYA00509979_ERZ860322 | MGnify/ENA primary metagenome ERZ860322 (study PRJEB30046, sample SAMN00715217) | human gut metagenome | study: EMG produced TPA metagenomics assembly of the A metagenome-wide association study of gut microbiota in type 2...
TGCCCTGCGGGCACCGCCGTCCTTTCTGGTTCTCTTTTGGCACGCAAAAGAGAACATACCCGGCGGCGATGCCTTTTGCAAAAGGCATAAAACTTTAAACACGCGACCACTCTCTGTGCGGGAAGCATCCCCCGTATCATAAAAATCAGCCTTTATACAGCCCAAACAGCTTGAGCAGCTTCTGCCAGAAGGTCAGGGTCACAGCTGCCGGTTCCGGCTGGGCAGCCGGGGCCGGGGCCGTGATGGCAGTGGTCTGCAACGCAAACTGCACCGCGCCCACCTCGGTGTTCTCTGCCGAGGTGAAGCTCTGCACCTCCCCGCCGCCGGAAAGACTGTTCAGCAGGCCGTCCAGCTGGGCACCCATGTCGATGCCGGAAACATTCTCCCGCAGCTCACCGGTGCCGCCGGTCAGCTGCGATGCACCCTCCGCCAGCTGCGCAACGCCCGCCTTCAGCTGGGCTACACCGTCGGTGTAGGCGTTCAGGCCGTCGTCCAGCTGGACGTACTGGGCGGCAAGCTGGTTCACGCCGTCGGTAAGCACCGAGAGATTGCCCAGCATCCCAGTAAGCACACCGGCCAGCTGACGCACCCCGGCATCAAACTCGCCGTAGCTGCCGTTCAGGGTGCTGCTGCCCTCGTGCAGCTGGGCAATTCCGCCGTTCACGGTGTCGAGATAGGTCTGCATGGCATCGATGTTGGCCGTAGACCCCTGCAAAAGCAGGATCACATCCTTGAGCTGCGGCATCATCCACACCATGCCCTGCAGCTGCTCAATGGCCTTGGCGTTGCCATCCTTTACCACGTCAAGGTCAAGGCCGTTCTCTTTCAGGATGGCCTTGTAGGCTTCAAAGCTCACCTGCTGCTCCAGCTGTGCCGCGCCCTCATCCAGCCGGGCAATGCCGTCCCGGATTTGGGTGGAGGCATCCAGCAGGGTGTTCAGCTCGTCGGTGGAGGCAGAGATGCCGTTCAGCGCGGTCTGCATCTGGGTGAGGGCGGCACGCACCCGGGCTGAGCCGCCGGTCAAGGCACCGGAATTGCCGTTCAGGGTGTCGATGCCCGCCTGCACCTGCGCAATGCCGTCTGCCAGCGCGTTGGCACCATCGTCCAGCTGAACGGAGCCGCTCTGCAGCTGTTCCAGCATCCCGGTCAGGTCCATATCCCCGAGGTCGAGGTTCAGGTTCAGCCGCACACCGTTCAGGGAAACGGCGTCCATGGCAAAATCCGTCACATCGGCGGTGACGGTCACGTCGCTGTCCGCGCCCGGTAGCAGGATGTAGGAGAGCTGCTTTTTGCTGCCCACATTCGCCACCGTAGCGCCCGGTGCGCTGATGTTCCGGGCAAGGCCGGTGTCCAGACTCATGGTCACCTGCAGCGCGTAGTCGTCAAAAAAGCTGCCGGTGCAGTCCGGGTTGCGGCTCACCTGCAGCCGGATGGAAAGCGCACCGCTTTTGCCGCCCAGCTCGTCGGGGCGGATCTCTGCCCCGTCCAGCGTATAGGTCAGCTTTACCACCCATGGCAGGGCCGTGGCGGCGTCCATGGTGCCCTCATAATAGAGCTTGCCGTCCTCGGTCACATGCACCGTGACCGTATCGCCGCTCTGCTCCACGGCATCGCTCGTGGTCATGTTGCGCACGGCAGTGTAGCTGCCGTGGTCCGCAACGGTGTCCCCCGCCTGCACGGAAAAGCTGTTCACGGCGTACACGCCGGTCACCGCACCGGAGGCCGTCAGGTTTGCATAAATGACCTCTTCCTTGGCAGCGGAGGCTGCTGCAAAAGCTGGCAGACTGCTGCCCGCCAGCAGGCAGCCTGCCAGCGCCAGCGCCGACACCCGGCGCACAAATCGATGTTTCATCTCGGTCAAGCCTCCTTCGGCTGTTTTTTCTTTTTTATAATGAGCGGGTCGGCCAGATACAAAAAGCCCGGCAGTGCCGAAAGCACGATGGCCAGCGACACCAGACTGCCCACGCCCAGAAAATTGCCCAGCTGGCCCAGCAGCTGGTTTGTGGAAATGGCTCCCATCAAAAAGCCCACCACCGCCATGGCGCTGCCGGTGGTACTGACCGAGGTGGTCACGGCAGACACCGTGGCCGCAACGGCTTCTTTGCGGCCCAGCGTCTCGCGGAACTCCTGATAGCGGTCGGAGAAGAGGATGGCGTAATCCACCGTAGCACCCAGCTGCACCGAGCTGATGATGAGGTAGGCAATGTAGAACACGTACTGGCCCCGGAAGTACGGGATGGCCAAATTGATCCAGATGGCGGTCTCGATGCTGAGCACCAGAATGATGGGCAAAAGCAGCTGCCGCTTCATGAGGAGCAGGATCAGGAACACCGCGCCGATGGCCAGCAGGTTCACCTTGACCATGTCGGCCGTGATGGTGTCCATCAGGTCATAGGTGCTCACGCCCTGACCGGCCAGATAATAATTGTCCGGGTAATATTGCTGCACCGTAGCGCGCACCCGCTCCACCAGCGCAAAGGCCCCATCGCCCTCGGTGTCGGCGTCCACGGTCAGCACCATGCGGGTGTAGCCGCCGGAGACCAGCAGCCCCAGCGTATCCCCGGGCACAAACTCCGGCGGGATGGACGCGCCTGCGTTGTCCACATAGGAAAGGATGCCGGTCACCTCCGGGATGGCGTGCAATGCATCCGAAAGCTTTTGCTGCGTGGCGGTGTCGCCCTCCGGCACCAGTACAACATAGGTGTCGCTGCGGCCAAAGGTCTCTTCAATGGCGGCGGTGTCCGCACCCAGACGGGTGTTCTCGCCAAACATGTGGGCGGCACCGTAGTAATACTGGTTCGAGTTGGAGGCCAGATAGCTGGGTACCATCAGAATGACCAGCACCAGCGCCATGGGCAGCATGATGCGGGCCACAAAGCGGCCAAACTTGTCAAAGCTGGGCAGCAGGGGCCTGTGGTGGGTCTTATCCATCCATTGATACGCTGCCAGCGTGAGCGCGGGCATAAAGGTGAACACGGTGACAAGGCTCAGCACCACGCCCTTTGCCAGCGCAAGGCCCAGATCCGGGCCGATCTGGAACTGCATGAGCACCAGTGCCAGAAAACCGATGACGGTGGTCAGGCCGCTGGACAGGATGGAGCCGGTGGATCTGCACAGGGCATCCACCATGCACTCCTCCGGGCTGGCATCCGGGTTTTCAGCCCGGCACTCCGCAAAGCGGTGGATCAGGAACACCGAGTAGTCCAGCGACACCGCCAGCTGCAGGATGCTGCCCGCCGCGTTGGTGACAAAGGAGATGGTGCCGAAGATGAGGTTCGTGCCGTTGTTGAGCAGGATGGCCGCGCCAAGGCCCGTCAGCACCAGCAGCGGCTCCGCCCAGGAATCGGTGGTCAGGATCAGGATGAACAGCACATACACCACCGCGATGGCGGCGATCTTTGCCACCTCGGTCACGGTAGAGTTGGTGGCAACGGCAGTGGACACCGCCGCGCCCTCCAGCGCGTTGCCCTCCCCGATCAGATCCCGCACGGCAGCCACGGCTTCCAGACGCTTCTCGTCCTCCACCGTCACGGTGAACAGGGCGCAGCCATCCTTATAATAGCTCTCCACCGTGGCGGTGTCCTGCATCTGCAAAGGCACTGTCACATCCAGACTGTCGTCCAGCCATGCAACGGAGGACACTCCATCGATGGCGGCAAGCTTTTCCTTGTACTCCAGCGCCTGCGGCACCGTGACATCCCGCACCATGACCCGCATGTTGGGGATGCCGCCGGTGAAAGCACCGTTCATCACCTCGATGGCGGTGGTGGAGGGGGATTCCGGCGGCAGATAGTCGTTGATATCATAATCCACCTTTACCTGACGCACAGCGAACACGCTCAGCACAGCCGCCAGTGCAAACACCGCCAGCACCAGCCTGCGGCGGCGCACGATGGCGGTATAAAAACGTTTCATCAAAACAGGAGTTCTCCTTTCCGGATCCATAAAAAAACTTTTATCATTCTAACAGGTTTGATAAACGTTGGAAAGAGACAGTTTATGAATTTTGACCCTCGAATGCCGATTTTTTTGATTTTTCTGCCTTGACAACAAAAATAAATTCTGATATGCTCTTTTTCGGTTCATCGGAGGACCGTTTTCAACGTAATTTGAAACGGGCCGGATAAGATGCCGTGCAGACAGCGCCCCGCCGGAGGTTTCGTTGCCGTAGTGACGAAGCAGATCGAGGCCGGGCGTGCACTCACGGACATTTATCCGGCCCGTTTTTTGCACCTTGTGCAGAAAGGAGGACGCCATGTCCAAGCAGCGGATCCAGCTTTCCGATCACTTTACCTATCCCCGCCTTTTGCGGTTCGTACTGCCCTGCATCGGCACCATGCTGTTCACCTCCATCTACGGCATCGTGGACGGCCTGTGTGTCTCCAACTTTGTGGGCAAAACGGCCTTTGCGGCGGTCAACCTCATCATGCCGCTGCCCATGCTGCTGGGCACCATCGGCTTTATGCTGGGCACCGGCGGCAGCGCCATCGTAGGCATCACGCTGGGCGAGGGCGACCAGAAAAAAGCCGACCGCTATTTTACTATGTTCATGCTGGCGGCGCTTGTTTCGGTCAGCGTGTTGGCCGTGCTGGGCTTTGTGTTCCTGCGGCCGGTCGCCGTGCTGCTGGGCGCAAAGGGAGAGCTGCTGGACTACGCCGTGTGCTACGGGCGCATCCTGATGCTGGCGCTGCCGCCCTTTGCGCTGCAAAATATGTTCCAAAGCTTTTTCGTCACCGCCGAAAAGCCGCTTCTGGGCTTCTGGTTCACCGTAGGTGCAGGCTGCACCAACATGGTGCTGGACGTGGTGATGGTGGGTATGCTGCACTGGGGCGTGGAGGGCGCTGCCATTGCCACCCTTATCAGCCAATTGGTGGGCGGCGTGCTGCCGGTGTTCTATTTTATCGACCACGGCAATACCAGCCGCCTGCACCTGTGCAGAACGCAGTTTTACGGCCGCGTGCTGTGGGATGCCTGTATCAACGGTTCTTCTGAGCTGATGACCAACCTTTCCATGTCGCTGGTCAATATCCTGTACAACTACCAGCTGCTGCGTCTGGCCGGTGAGAACGGCGTGGCCGCCTACGGTGTCATCATGTACGCAGCCTTCCTGTTCGTGGCGGTGTTCGTGGGCTATGCCGTGGGCAGTGCGCCTATCGTCAGCTTCCACTACGGTGCCCGCAACCACGCCGAGGTGCACAATCTCTACCGGAAAAGCCTGCGGCTCATCGCCGTGGTAGCTGTGACCCTGACGCTGGCTTCCATGTTCATCATCCCCTGTGTAGCGCGCATTTTCGTGGGCTACGATGCGGAATTGCTGGCCCTGACCAGCCGGGCCTTCCGGCTGTATGCGCTGAGCTTCCTCATCATGGGCTTCAATGTGTATGCGTCCTCCTTCTTCACGGCGCTGGGCGACGGCGTGACCAGCGCGCTGATCTCCTTTTTGCGCACGCTGGCGTTTCAGGTGATCGCCATTCTCCTGCTGCCGCTGCTGCTGGGCATCGACGGCATCTGGCTGGCCGTCACCGCCGCCGAGCTGGCGGCTCTGGCCGTGAGCGCTGCCATGCTCCTCACCAAGGACAAGGTATTCCATTACCGCAAGGCATGATAAGATCCCCTGCTTTCTGCGAAACGGCGAAAAGCGGGGGATTTTTTTGGTGATTCTGGCTCTGCCGCTGGCAGCAAAATCGTGTTAAAATGGACACAGCCTTTATTCACTTTTTATGAGGAATCATTATGACATTGTTTTTGACCAGCAGCCCCAGCGGCTGCCCCTTTGAGCCGGGGCCGGATATTCCGGTGCTGGACACCCGCAACCACTTTGTGGCGAACCTGCGGGCCGTCTGGCCGGATCACGCCGTGCTGGGCCTTGCCATTGCGGCAGACCCCTATGCCTACGAGCAGAACGACGAGATGTGCCGGGTGTTTGCCCAGAGCTTTGCGAACGCCCACCTGCCCCTGACGGCGCTCATCCCCTGCGATGCCCGCAATGCCGAGGAGATCGGTTCTCTTCTGCCCCAAAGCGGCTTTGTGATGCTGTGCGGCGGGCACGTTCCCACCCAGAACCACTTTTTTGCTCAGCTGGGCCTGCCGGGGCTGTTCCACAACTACCACGGCATCGTGCTGGGCGTGAGTGCCGGCAGCATGAACGCCGCCCACATCGTGTACGCCGCGCCCGAGGAACCGGGCGAAGCCGCCGACCCGCACTACTCCCGCTGGATGAACGGCCTTGGCCTGACCGAGACCCGCATCCTGCCCCACTACCAGTTCATCCGGGATCATGTGCTGGACGGACAGAAGGTGGAGGATATCGCCCTTGCCGACAGCAAAAAGCGGCATTTTCTCGCTTTGCCGGACGGCTCGTATATCCTGTGCGCCGACGGCAGCGAGGCGCTGTACGGCAGAGGCTGGTACTTTGCGGATGGGATGATGGAAGAGATCAACGAGGATGAGGATGTATTACCACTGAGATAATGGACTGATTCTCCCACAGGAAAGGCCCCCTATTACGTAGTAATAGGGGGCCTTTCCTGTGGGTAAAAAAATCAAGAGTGGAACATCTTTTTCAAGATATGCCACTCTCTACAAAAGCTTTTGCTTTTCAATTGTAGAAGATATTATATCAGAAGTTTAGGTGTTTGTCAATAGGTTTTTTATAACTTTTTCCTGAAATTTATAAACGCCTACGATCTTTGTATTTGTCCTAAAATATTCTTTATGCCGTACAACTCTTCCTTCCAAAAATTCCTGAAGCTCCTCATAACGCTTTTTTCTGGAATTGACCGGCATCAGACAGTCGTATACATACAACAGCGTAATAAAGCTGTTTGTAAATTTGCAGTTCATATTGTTGACGCGCGATGTTTTAGAGATTTCCGGCATAGCTCCAATAAAGTTTGAAATTTCGCTGTTCACCTGCTTTGTTGCATCGATTCTCTCTGTCATCTTATTCAGCAGGCAGTTGCTGTGTGCCGATGCATTGCGGACATCCCGTACGGTGTTCATCAATGTTCTATTCACGATTTTTACGTTATATCGTTTCTCGCAGAAATAGCAGAAATACAGCAGGTCTCCAAATGAAATCAGCTCCACAAACACCCAGATGGGGAAATACGGGTAATACTTTGCAATCAGGTCCTTGCAGTACTCTCCAGCCTTATGCCTGCGTATCCCTTCCAGCACTCTCATCCCGCCTTCTTCTGCAAGAAAGCGGCGGACGATATCATATCCATCTTCCTGCGGGTCCTTTGTTGCAAGGTCCACAAGCCGAACTTTGATTGCATGTTCAATGTCCAGGCACATTTCCAGCACCAAATGCCGCAAGTGCATATCCAGTCGAGACAACTCCTGCAAATATGCAAAATCCAGATTCTGGTACATTCCCTTCCGCTTGCCTTCTACGCATTTTTCGTAGTTTGCGCGGTAGGCTGCAAGCTTCATGTAATAATTATTATTCTCCAGAAAATCCATTGCTTCTTTTTCAGAAGTCTCCCGGAATGTGATGCCTTTTTCTTTCATGTGCTCAATCAGCTCTTTGGTCGAAAGCATTGGCTTCATTCTGCATTTTCCTCCTCTCTGTCCTTTTCAATCCGGACAAAGGGCGCTATTGCGTTGGTGTCGCCGTGGCGGACGATGGAGTAGGTGATGTCGCAGTAGGGCTGGATGGCGGTACTCTTTTCCACGGTGGAGATGAGCAGCACCTGCAGCTGCAGGCGGCGGAACAGCTCCATCATGGGGCGGATGCGGTCGCTGGTCATCTTGCTGAAGGCTTCGTCCAGCAGCACCAGACGGATGCTGTTTTCGCTCTTCTGGTAGATTTGCAGAAGGCTGGCGCAGATGGCCACATAGAAGGGCGCCTGATTCTCTCCGCCGGAGGAATCGCGGCTGACGCGGGACAGATACGCCTGCTGGCCGGTGACCCGGTTGGTCACCTTGATGTCGTAATCCAGATAGGTGCGGTAGTCCACATAGTCCGAGAGGGTCACGCCGCCGGTGCGGCCCTCCTGCCGGGCGCGGGTGTTCTCGTCCACGTCCGCCATGATCTTTTCCATCAGCTCGTCCACCTGACGCTCATAAGCAGGGTCGGCGGTGGCGGCAAGGTTGTCCAGCGAGTCGCCCTCGGTCATCTGCTGGTTGCCCTTGTCCACGATGACCTGATAGAAGGCCGCCAGCTGCGGGTCGCGGCTGGGCTCCAGCTCAAAGCGGTAGACCTCCTCGCCGTAGGTCAACTGCTCCATCACCTTGTTCAGCTCCCGGAACTGCCGCCGGGCGTTGAAGATATCGTCCTTCATGCGGAACAGGATATCCTTGCGGAAGCGGTCCTTGCAGTCCCGCTGGGCCTGCTCCAGACGGGCGGCGTAGCGTTCCAGATCGATGCGCACAAGGCTCTCGTGCTGGGCGCGGTACTGGTCCAGCCCTGCAAGGCCCAGCGGATAATCGCACACATAGTGCTCGTTGTAGGCCTTCTGGGCCGGTTCCAGCGTGCCGGTCAGATAGACGGCCAGCGCATCGTCCAGCTTGGCCTGCGCCTTTTCCGCAGCCTGTGCGGCGGCGCGGGGCTTATCTGCCGGGGCCAGCGCCAGCATCCGGGTGCGGGCCAGCGGCTCCACCAGCGGATGCGCCGCAAAGAAGCTCCGGGCAGCATCGGCGCTCTGCTGTGCCGTTTCCCCTGCCTTTTTCTGCTCTGCTTCGCAGGAGGCGATCTGCTTTTGGCACACGCGGATATCGCCGCCCGTCTGCTCCACGGCGGCGCGGGCAGTCTCCCACGCGGCTTCGCGGGCTTCTTCCTCCTTGTAAAGCTGCTGCAGCAGCGGGTTCTCGCGGCACTCGGTGAGCTTTGCTTCCTGCTCGGTCACAGCATTCTGTGCGGCAGTCAGAGCGGCGCGGGCATCCCACAGCGCAGCCAGCTCGTCCAGTGCCGTGCCCCGCAGCAGGGTCTGGTACTGGTTATAGGCGGCTTTCAGGTTCTGTTCTGTCTGGGCGGCAGCACGGGCGCTTTCCCCCAGAGCTTCCAGCTCGGCCGCCAGCGCCCCGGCGCGGGCACGGCGTGCGTCCAGACCGATATACCGCTGGGGAGTGCGCAGCCGTTCCAGCCGGAAGGGGTGGTGGCGCAGAAGGTCGCGGGTGGCGCTGTCGGGATGCTGTTCCAGCGTATCGGGGGTGTCGCAGCAGACGATGCGGCCCAGAATGGTCTGGGCATACTGTGCAGCCAGCGGGTTTTCGCTGCTCACCTGCGCGGCAAGGCTGTCCGGGCCGTACTTGTCGGCGCGGCGGTTGGCCTTGCGCAGACCCGGGGTGTCCAGCAGACTGATGGGGCCCACCTTATCCTTCAGCGCCACAAAGGCGCTCTTTGCGGCGGCGTAGTGGGCGGGCGGCACAAGGATATCGAACCGGCGGTCGCCCAGACAGGCTTCTACGCAGTCCTGCCAGCTCTCATCCTCCACGTTCAGCAGCTCGCAGAAGATGCGGGCGTCCGGCTCCATGCCCCGGCTCTTCAGTTCGGCATTCACGGCGTCCCGCACCCGGGTGGCGGCGTCCCCGTGGGGGTACACCCACTTGCCGCCGGATACGGCATCCAGCTCGGCGCGCTTTTCGGTCTGCTGCCGCTGCAGGGCGGCGGTGTGCTGCCGGGCGGCAAAATAGGCTTCTTCCAGCGGCTTTTCCTGTGCGGTCAGCCAGTCGGTCAGGGCGGGCAGGGGGTCGGGGGTCAGGTCTGCCATCTTCTGCCCGGCAGCAAAGCCGCTGCGGCGCAGCACAGCCAGCAGGCTCTGGGTGCGGGCAAGGGCACTTTCTGCCTTTTCGGCTTTGCGTGCGGCGGTATCCAGCGCCGTTTTGCGGCGGGAAAGCTCCTCGGTCAGGGCATCCAGTGCCCGGCCCTCGCCGCTGGCGCTGGCGGCACCGTGGGCGGAAAGATAGGCCCGGCGGGCTTCCGCTTCGGCAAAGCCAGGGTCCGGCTGCTCCTGTTCGGGTTCCAGCTCCGGCAGGGCGGCGCGCAGCACGCGCGCGAGGCCCAGATCCTGCACGAGGATCGCGTCCGCCCCGGCGTCCGACGCCTGCTGCGCGAGCGCGGCGGCGGCGTCCATCTCGCGGTCGCCCACGAGGGTGTTGAGCGTGACGTAGACCTTGCAGCCGCGGATGTGGCAGTAGCGCACGGCCTTGGCAAACGACTCCCGTGTGAAATTATCGGCGCTCCGGCGCGCGTTGAACCCGTCGCCAAAGCCCATATACACCGCGTCCGCCCCGTTTTGCACCGCCGCGATGACGGCATCGAGGTTGCCCGCGGGCGCCAGCAGTTCCAGCATAGACCCACTCCCAGTTATAGTCATACATATAGCATTATAGCACAGCAGGTGCTCTTGCTACAAGTCAATTTTCATGCTATAATGTGAACCTATCATGAATTTCTAGTGACCCGAGGGGTAATTGCATGGATCGAGCCGAATTT
>ERZ860322.1991-NODE-1991-length-10428-cov-2.503808_pt1 | contig 10428 bp, 8 predicted proteins | sample MGYA00509979_ERZ860322 | MGnify/ENA primary metagenome ERZ860322 (study PRJEB30046, sample SAMN00715217) | human gut metagenome | study: EMG produced TPA metagenomics assembly of the A metagenome-wide association study of gut microbiota in type 2...
TTGTCATCGCCGCTGTTATTCATAAGCCTGCCGATGCGGCTTATGAGGCCGGGGTCGATATCAAGGCCGCCGAACGGCTCCGGAGAGGGTTCCTGAGCGCCGCCGTCTCCGCCCATGAGCGTCTTTGCCAGATTCGCTATCTTCTCCATCTGCGCCGGATCGCCGAGGACACTGTTGAGCTTATCTTCAAATTCACTCATGGCGGCCTCCGTTTTAATCCTGCATCATGCGGCGGATGCTCTCCGCGAGGCGCTTGCCCTCCGCGGTGCCGAGCACCTGCCCAAGGATATTTTTCATCGCCGCCGCGTCCCCGCTGCGCGCCGCGCGCTCGACCGCCTCCGTATCTATCATCCTGCTTATACGCTGTCCGTCCTCGGACTCCGCAATGCTCTTGATGCTGTCGGTCTTGCCGCGCCGCTCAAGCTCTTTGCCTATGCGTTCAAAATCTTTCATGGAAATCACGCTCCTGTTCGCTACATTATATTCAGGAGCCGTCTCAATGATAATCACAAAGGAGAATACATGATGAAAGCTGCCGTTTTTTCCGACACTCACAGCAACACCGCGCTTATGGTCGAGGCCGTGGCGCGCTGCCGCCCCGACCTGATAATCCATCTCGGCGACCACTCCCGCGACACCGCGATCCTGCGCGAGAAATTCCCTGAGATACCGCTCTACTCCGTGCGCGGCAACTGCGATATCTCCTCCGACGCACCCGACACCGACATCGTCCCGCTCGGCCCCGTGAAGGCTTTCATCTGCCATGGGCACACCTACGGCGTTGAATACGGCAGACTCGATTCTCTCGTGTACGCCGCGCAGGAAGCCGGGGCGAAGATCGCCATGTTCGGCCATACGCACGAAGCGTATTACGGCGAGGCGGGCGGCGTCCAGCTCCTCAACCCCGGCACGGCCGGAAAAGGCCGCACGCTGACATGGGCGGTCGTCACCGTCTTCGATAACGGCGCGATAGCCTGTGAGATAAAGGAGCTGTAACCGAAACGCAACAACTCCGGAAGCAATGCTTCCGGAGTTATTTTTTCTAACTTTTTGGAGTGTTTTATTTGTTCAGAAACGCCACCGCGTTCTTGCTGCCGACGGCGCAGAACTTGCCGTTTTCGGCATAGGCTCTCAGCGGCTCTGCCAGCTTCAGAAGCTTCTCTGCGGTCGTGCCGAGAATTTCCCTGCGTATACGCGAAATGTCCGCCGCCGTTGTGCCTTTCAGATATCTGATGCATTCCAGCTCGCACACGCCCGCGGGGTCGAGCAGCGGCTCCGTGGTGTTGACAGTCCCGATGATGATATCGTCCATCGGCATCCCCTGGCTCAGGAATTCCGCCAGAAAATCGGGTATGCCGCCGTAGACCGCGAGCGAATTTTCAACATTCGGGTCACGGTAGGAATAGCAGAAAACGTCGCCGTTGGAGCGCACGTTCATGCCCGTGCCGTAGGCGCCGCCCTGCACGCGGATCATGTTCCAGAGGTAGCCATAGCTGACGAGCGAGGCCAGCACCGCATACTCGCCGCTGAAGCTGCCGCCCAGCGCATAGAGGTTATGTCCCAGTGCGGAGTAGCCCACGTCGGAGGCGATCTCTATCGCGCAGTCCTCGCCGTCATAGGCGGGGTATTCCGCCGCCGCGCCCTTTTCGTTTGCGGGCAGCGCACGTATGAGGCCGCCGAGCGTCTGCGCGTCCATCTTTCCGCCAAAGCCGGCGAACAGACGGTTGGACGCGAAGGCCTTCGCGGCGAGCGCGGCAAAGCGCGCGGCGTATTCGCCGGAATTTGCCTCAAAGTTCGCAGCAAAATCGGAGAACCAGCGCACAAAGCTCTCGCCCTCAAGCAACTCCTTCATCGCGCCCTCCGCTGAAAACGCCGAGAGCGACTTGGTGACGGCGTAGGCATGGCCGTTGACGACGAGCGATTGCTTTATGAAATAATCCGACTGCAGAACAGTCTCGCTTATTCTGCCCGTTTCGTCGTAGCGGCCGTTTATGAACAGCTCTTCCAGCAGCTCCAGCGCCGCGGGGACGTTTTCCTCCAGCATGCTGGCGGAGACCAGCAGGTACGGCCTGCATTCGCGCAGCTCGCCGCGCTTCGGGATAAGCTCCACGCGCGCCGCAAGCCCGCCCAGGGTCGCCTTGATCTTCGTCTGGAGCCGGTCGGCGGAGTAGTGCTCGGTGCGCAGCTCGCCGAAGAATGTGGTCAGCACATTGAGCAGTCGCAGCTCGTCCGCGTCGAAGTCCGACACGTCGAAGTACAGATTCAGATAGACTATACCGTTGGTGTCGGAATCCAGCCGCAGCACTTCCACACCGTCAACGCGCGTCAGCTCCGTTTTCGCCGGAACTACATCCTTGGGCACGTCCTCAAGGTTCAGGTGCGGCAGCGCGGCGAGGTCTTCCTCGCTGTCCATGCTCTGCTGCCACTGCTGCATCTTCTCGAATTCCGCTCTGGCCCGCGCGAATCTGGCGTCGTCCCAGTCCGCGGTAGCCGCGGCCAGGCGCTCCGCCTCCTCGCGCGCATCTTCCTGCCCCTTTTCCGCAGACGGCAAGACGTACACATAGCACTTGTCCTCCGCGCTGCCGAGCATTTCGACGAGCAGGTCGGTAAAATAATCGGTGTCCAGCTTCTCACGCAGGGAGTCAAATATCCATGCGTTGTCTATATGCGTGAGCGGATCATCACCATAGAGCCAGCCGTCCAGCGCGCGGATGGCGAGGTTCAGGCCGGAAGGCTCTGTTATCTCGCGGTTGGTGAACGCGGAGCGCTCAAGCGACGCGGACAGGGCTTCTCGGTTCAGGCCTTCAGCCAGCAGCCCTCGCACAGTTTCGGGGATGAACGCCTTTATCGCGGCGAAATTCTCCGGCGCAGTGTTGCGCACGACGACGGCGATGTTCGGCTGATACATTCCATCGTTCACGTCGATGCTCACGTCCTGCGCGAGGCCGCTCTCCAGAAACGCGCGCTTGAGCGGCGCTTCGTTGGAGCCGGTCAGGTAATCGGCGAGTATCTCCGCCGCGTACAGCTTTTCGACATCCTTATGGGTGCAGAGTATCTTTGCCGACGCCATATGCGCCAGCGCCTCTTCGCCCTCGCGCACCTCGTAGCTGATAGTCTTTTCCGCGGTCACGGGCGTCTGCATAGCGAAGTCGAAGTCCGGCGCGCGGTACTCGTACTTTGACAGGTACTCCCCGTCGATATACTCCAGCACCGCGTCGATGTTCATATGCCCGTCGAGGAATATGCGCGCATTCGAAGGGTGGTAGAAGCGCTTATGCGCGGCGGTGAACTTCTCGTAGCTCAGGCTGGTTATGTATTTGGGGTCGCCGCCGCTGACATAGCCGTAACTCGTGTTGGGGTAGAGCAGGCGGTGCATTTCGTTTCCGATGAGCGTGTCCACATCGGAAAACGCGCCCTTCATCTCGCTGAACACGACGCCGTTATAGTACGGCTTGCCGGTCTCGCCGTCGAACTCGTAGTGCCAGCCCTCCTGCATGAATATCTCCGGCCGCTCATGTATCAGCGGGCAGAATGCCGCGTCGAGATAGACGGACATGAGGTTGAAGAGATCCTGTTCGTTGCGGCTGGAGACGGGGTACATCGTCTTGTCGCTGAAAGTCAGGGCGTTGAGATAGGTCTGCATCGAGCCCTGCAGCAGCGTGACGAACGGCTCCTTCACCGGAAAACGCCGCGAGCCGTTCAGGACGCTATGCTCAAGTATGTGGAACACGCCTGTGTCATCCTCGGGAAGCGTCTTGAAGCAGATGGTGAAGGTTTTGTTCTCGTCCGCGCGGTCGAAATACAGCAGCTCCGCGCCGGTTTTCTCATGGCGCAGGGTGTACAGCTCCGCGGACTTCGCCGCGACATATTCTTTCTTTATGAGCCTGAAGCCGGAGCATATCTCCCCCGACTGCGCGGCGCTGAGTTTTGACAACAATTTCTGCATTATTTATCCTCTTATTTTTATATTCAGAGCGTCTTGACGAACATTTTATAATACTCGTTCGTCTTCAGCAGCTCGTCCGGCGTTCCCGCAGCCTCGACCGCACCGTCCTTCATGACGAATATGATGACTATGAACATGATGGAGAACAGGCTGGACGCGAGCGAATAGCCCGCAACCAGCAGCCAGCTCAGGAAATCGGCAATGTACATGCGCTTGAAGGTCTTGTTGCCGCGGACGGCTTCGGCCTTCTCGGCCAGTGCGCTCTTGATGAGACGGAAGCTGCGCACGCGCTCGGCGAGGTAGCCGAGGCTGGACGCCGTCGTCACGGTGCCGAAAACGCCGAGACGGAAGGTCAGCTTGCCGTAGATGACACAGACGATGAGCGTCAGGGGGATTATGATGAGGGAGTAGTTCGCGAGCACTGTGTTATAGGAATAAAGCTGCACGAAGGCCTGTATGCTGGTCACGATGCACACCACAAACGACACCGCCATCGAAAACAGCGAGGAGAGCGCCGCGGATATTGCGGCAACGCTTATCTTCCGGGATCACAATACTGTCTATATCGCACAGTCTGCTCACTGATCCGTTCATAGAGTTCTCCTCTCGGTTATTGGTTCAGGCGTGTTTGTTCTGCCACTGCGCCTGACATTTTATTCTAGCTCATTATTTGTCAAAACACAATACCCGTATGCTCCCTGCCTGCGCGATTTCCGTATTTTATCAAGCATACTGCGTGGAATACGGGAAATCCCGCGTACCGAACGGTACGCGGGATTTCCCGTGAGGTGCGGCGCGGCTTCAGCCCCTGATAATAGTCCCCCTTGCGCCGGTGATGCCGTTGACGGCGTTATCAAGCGAAGTGATGACCGCGGTTCTGCCGGCCTTGGAGCGCACGAACCTGCTGACAGCCTGTACCTTCGGGAGCATGCTGCCGGGCGCAAAATGCCCCTCGGCCGCGTACCTGTCCAGCTCGGCCGCGGTTACTTCATGCAGAGCCTTCTCGTCGGGTCTGCCGAAGTTGAGGCAGACGTTCTCGACCTCGGTGAGGATCATGAGAATGTCCGCGTCAAGCTGCTCCGCGAGGACTTCGGAGGCGAAGTCCTTGTCTATAACGGCCTCGACGCCGACACACCTGCCGTTCTTCCTGCACACGGGGATCCCTCCGCCGCCTGCCGCGACGACAACCGTGCCGCTGTCAACGAGGGTCTTTATGGTGTCGATCTCGATGATCTTCTGAGCCATGGGCGAGGGAACGACTCTGCGGAAGCCACGGTTTGCGTCCTTCTTCATCACGCAGCCCTTTTCGGCCTGTATCCGCATGGCCTCTTCCTCGGTGTAGAATGCGCCGACGGGCTTGGTGGGATTCCGGAACGCAGGGTCGGCGCCATCTACCTCGACCTGCGTCACGACGGTGCAGACGGGCTTATCGATGCCGTTCTCGCGGAGAACCTGAGAAAGCCCCTGCTGGATGTGATAGCCGATCATGCCCTGAGTCATCGCGCCGCAGACGTCCATCGGCATCGGAGGAGTCACGCTCTTTCCGGCCTCGTTCTGGAGCATAAGCCTGCCGACCTGAGGGCCGTTGCCGTGGCTGATGATGACCTCATAGCCCTCGCCGATTATTCTGGCGATGTGCTCCGCTGTCGCCATGACGTTCCTGAGCTGGTTCTCACTGGTCGCGGCCTCGCCTCTTGCCTGAAGCGCATTTCCGCCGAGAGCAATAACAACTTTTTTCATGATCTTACCGTCCTTCTGTTTTTAAGCGCGCGAAAGAAATTGCGATCGGAGAGCAAGACGGTCAACAAAAAGCAAGACCGGTAAACTTGAATTCATCTCACTATCCCATTCCAATTGTTTACAATAATATCTGCGCTCTTTTCAAGCTCCGCAGCTCCATCCAATTCAATTTTTACACACGACATATTTTCCATCCATTCTTTCTGTTCTCTCATATTCGGAGAACCATCTTCTTCATATCTCCGATTATCATTCAAAAATCTCATATGGGCTTCATACATATCTCCGCCTTCAAGCACTCTTTCGCCAAATCGCGCTATTGCTCTTTTATGAACTCTTTCTATTCGAATATCCGGTGAAACATAAAGAAGTACCATCATTTCAAACATCTCATCAAATGCGTAATGGAACGAACTCATCGAACCGGCCATAACGATCTGTGTATATGGACTATCCGTATTCTGTTTCCATATATAATCGTCCACAGAAATATGGATACCCCAATTTCCGTGCAGCGATTTTCCCGAGTGTTGTCTTTCCGCTTCCGGATGGACCAATTATTATAATTCCAGATGACATGTTTATGCCTCTTCAGTCAGCAATAAATCCCGATTTCTCGATTTGATGTTCAGTATAGCACACGCGTGCCTCATCAGCAAGTGATCCCTAAAGGCGAAAGCCGCAGCACTCACTCACCGCAAATAGATACCGGTCATGATGCAATTCCTGACGGAAACAGCGATCTATGACCGCAAAACACCGGCGTGCCGTTTCTCAACACGCCGGTGTTTTTTCAGCCTTTTCCGTGCTGTAGCGCCTCAAGCAGCTTGCAGATTATCTCGCTGCATAGCCTGAACTCCTCCTCGGTCAGCAGCGCTAGCCGCGCCGTCAGCGCCGAGACGTCGTTCTCCTCGGTGCGCCCGAAAATTATCGAGTCGCTAGATACTGACAGCGCCGAGCACACCCGCTTCAGCGCCGCAAGCGATATGCCGACCGTGCCGCGCTCTATCGCCGACTGGAAAAGTTTAATATAACGGTTAATGAAAAGTGATTTAATCATTAACTCCTAATCGCTACTATCGTGAGAATAAAGTTCTATTTCTCCATACTTGTCCTCTTCCTCCTGGGGTTAGGTGGTGCTCTTCTCTACTTGGCGAAGGGGATGCAGATATTGCATCTTTACATTGTAGAGGGGATCATTGCGTGTATCCTGGTGTTTCTGGTTGTCTTTTACCGTAAGATCGTGAAGCCGATGAATATTATCGGCAGCGGCATGGAATTGCTGCGCGAACAGGATTTCAGCAGCAGGCTCAGCAAAGTAGGGCAATACGAGGCGGACCGCATTGTAAATGTGTTCAACCGTATGATGGAGCAATTAAAGAACGAACGTTTGCGTCTGCGCGAGCAAAACCATTTCCTGGACTTGCTTATCCAGGCTTCACCGATGGGAGTTGTCATAACCACACTGAACGGTGAAATATCCCAGCTCAATCCGATGGGATTGAAGATGATGGGAGTACGTCTGGAAGAGATCATGGGAAAGAAAATAGAGAATATAGACTCTCCTCTGGCTGAAGAACTGGCGAATATCTCAAAAGATCAGACGGCAGTGGTGCGTCTGAATGACTCGAATATCTATAAGTGTACCCATTCCTCCTTTATCGATAGAGGTTTTCATCATCCTTTCTATCTGATAGAGAAGATGACGGACGAGGTGATGCGTGCTGAAAAGAAAGCGTATGAGAAGGTGATCCGCATGATTGCGCACGAAGTGAACAATACGACGGCGGGTATTACATCTACCCTCGATACCGTGGAGCAAGCCCTTTCCACTGAAGAGGATATGGAGGATATCTGCGATGTGATGCGCATTTGTACCGAACGTTGTTTCTCCATGAGCCGCTTTATCACCCGTTTTGCCGATGTTGTGAAAATTCCTGAGCCCACCTTGGTTACGGGCAAACTGAATGAACTGGCTTCCACGTGTAAACGCTTTATGGAGGGTATGTGCAACGACCGGAATATTCTTCTCTGGCTGGAATGTGATCCGAAGCTGGAACCGGTACGCTTTGATGCGGCATTGCTGGAACAGGTATTGGTGAATATTATCAAGAATGCTGCGGAAAGTATCGAACATGCGCCCGAAGGAACGATCCAGCAGGGTAGGGTTGTAGTCCGTACAATCGCTCCTACCACGATTGAAGTGGTAGATAATGGCCCCGGTATAACAAAAGAGACTGAAGCAAAGCTCTTCAGTCCCTTCTTTTCCACCAAACCGAACGGGCAGGGAATCGGTCTGGTGTTTATTCGCGAGGTGCTTACCCGTCATGGGTGTACGTTCTCTCTACGCACGTATAGTGATGGGTTGACACGGTTCCGCATTATTTTTCCGTAGTCTTTTTCCATGCCTTTGCGTATTCGTCAAGAATCCGCTTGATGCCCTGGCCGATGACCACATAGTCCTTTTCGTTCAGGTTGGCAAGCGAGGCGCGTATGCTCCATTCCGGACCATCGAAACCACCGCCGTTCAGCAGGACGAGAGACGTTTCTTTCGCTAGGCGGAATACGACGTTCAGCGGGCTGTAGGTACGTTTCAGGTATTCTACGAAATCATCTCCATAGAATTTCTTTGCCCATACCAGCATGTCGATCTCTGTATAATACCCTACACGGAGTGGGTCTTTTATCAACGTGAATCCCGTATTATCCCACAAGGCATGCAGACGTTTTTCAATGATTTCCATCATCTTCAGTTTATATTTATTTTCCTTATCCAGCAGGGCGAAGGAAGCGAATAAACTCATTTGCATCTGTTGGGGCAATGACAGGCCGGCGGTATGGTTTAGTGCAACCTGTCGGCTGTCGGCTACCATGCGGTCGATAAACTTCATTTTTTCGGGATGCAGAGTCAGACTTGAGTAACGGCGGTTCAGCGCATTGCGTTTATCTTCCGGCAGGCGGGCGATTTGCTTGTCGTAGATGTTGTCTTCGTGCAGGGCGATGACGGCATCACGCCAACCGGTAGCTCCGAAATATTTGGAGAAGGAATAGACACAAAGCGTATTGTGCGGAAGTTCAGCCATGAATGAGCGGAAGTGCGGGCTGAATGTGCCGTATACATCATCCGTGATAACCATCAGGTTGGGGTTATCATTCTTCACGATATCGACAATGCGTGCCATCGTCTCCGGGCTGAGGGCGTAACTGGGCGGATTGCTGGGATTGGTCACGAAGAGCGCTTTGATGGCGGGATCTTTCAGGCGGTCGATGTCCTTGTCATTGTATTGCCAAAGGTGGAACCCGTCGTCCGTCATACGGTCGGCATGCAGTTCTATCATGTTGAACTGGTAGCGGCTCAGTTGCGGAATTTCAATGTAGGGGGTGAAAGCGGGCACCATCAGGGCGATACCGTCACCTTTATCCAGCAGGAAGTTCTCCTGGAGGGAATCGAAGAGGTAACACATGGCGGCGGTTCCGCCTTCGGTGGCAAAGAGGTCGAATGTGCCGCGTGGAGGGCGGTTATCGCACATTTCTTGCGACAGATAATCTTGCACCAGTATTTCAGTGAAGTGCAGGATGCGGTCGGGAACCGGGTATTGGTCGCCGATGATGGCTTCCGCCCATTCATGTACCAGGGAGTCGGGGTCGGCGGCATGTTGCATTAACAGGTAGTTATAGGTTTGCTCCAGGAGCTTGGCACCGTGGGCGGCGTTGTTCTTTTTGAGGAAGGCTTCGAAACGGGAGGCAATGCCTTCTTTTTGAGGGATGCCGGCGATGCCTTCGGGGAGGTTCATGACGCGGCGACATTCTTCCAGTCCGAACTGTCCCAGGAGGAAGAAGGCTTCGCGAGGAGTGGTAGCTATCCAGTTAGGGTTACCGCGTCCGGCATTCAGCATCGTGCGGGCAGTTTTTTTCAGGCTTTCATCGGCCATATCGATCAATTGGTTTTTCAGCTCGAATGGGCTGATGGTCTCCATTTTCTTTTCAAAATTCTTAGTATCCATATTGTTAAGTTTAAGTTTGTATCTTATAAATTCTTCGGGTGCGGTAAACTGATCTTGCGGCTGGAGGAAACTAATCTCTGCGTTGCAAGAAATTATTCATACTATAATTATTATTGTTTCTTACAATAGCTGTTATACTATCTTACAATAGTTATAATACTTTCTTGCAACAATTGTTGTATGAATAATTATATGCATCTCCGGGATTAGTTTCTTGCACTCCGGGGATTAGTTTCATGCATCGCAGATATTAGTTCTCCATATCGCAGATATTAGCTCTTCATCTGATGAAGATTTATCGTTTAAACCATGAGCACAATGGCAACACCCCATATTATCAATAAGGTATTTCCTACGGCATACGTCACCGTATAACCCAGCGCAGGCGTCTCACTCTCCACTGCATCTTGTATCGCTCCCAGTGCGGCTGTTGTAGTACGTGCTCCGGCGCAGCACCCTAGGGCAATGGCGGGATGGAACTTGAAGACGTACTTTGCAAGCAACAGACCGATAATCAACGGCAGGGTAGTGGCTATGGCACCTACAATGAATAAACTGAGTCCGACATCCCGGAAACCCTGTACGAAACTCGGTCCGGCAGCTATTCCCACTACAGCGATGAACATATTCAGCCCTACATTATTCAGTACCCACAGGGAAGCTTCGGGAATACGTCCGAACGTAGGATGCTTGCTGCGCAGCCAACCGAAGAATAATCCGGCTATCAATGCGCCACCA
>ERZ860322.1993-NODE-1993-length-10427-cov-2.679522_pt1 | contig 10427 bp, 8 predicted proteins | sample MGYA00509979_ERZ860322 | MGnify/ENA primary metagenome ERZ860322 (study PRJEB30046, sample SAMN00715217) | human gut metagenome | study: EMG produced TPA metagenomics assembly of the A metagenome-wide association study of gut microbiota in type 2...
CCGCCAGAATATGGAGCGGCCTTATTCGGGACTATTACCTGCCGCGCTGGGAACATTTCATGCAAAGCCGGCTTTCCGGCAAAAATCCGGATATGGGTGCATGGGAGGAAAAATGGGTCCGTTCCACCGGCGTAAGCGCCGCACATGCGCCAGAGGATTTGCTCCAAGCCTGCCGCCAGGCCGTCCGGGAGGCGCCCCCTCTTCCTTCTTCCCTGAAAAGAAAAGCAACCGGATCAATTATAGGAACCTGGACGTCCGCGACGGTAGCCGCAGAATGGAGTTACCTGGAGTGGCCCGTTTCTTCCGCCGATCTTGAAAAACTCCGCGGAGTGCGGTTCCTTTTCACTTCCGGAAACCATGCTCTGGAAATAGAAGGCGTCGAACTCCTGGAAAACGGCAAAGTGATCGCCTGCGACCAGCATGCCGGATTGGCAGGCAAGCCTTCCCATGGAAATTTCTATCAGCTTTCCCTTCCCAAGGGGATTCATGCCAACAACGGATGCTCCCTCAGAGCCAGGGTCCGCTCCATGGGAGGAAAATCTTCCAATGGGAAATTGGAACTGGTTAAAGAATGAACAGCTTCAATCTCATTTGCTTTCCGGATGATTTCTCATTGATTCCGTGCCTTTCACGTTAGAAAACTCCGCCGTCCGAATCAGGCGGCCTGCATGGCCGGCTCCTCCCGGAATCCCCGTTCGGCCCAACCGGGCCGAAAGCTACATTTCAAACCGGTGCAGGTTTTCCACATGGGAATAACCCATCTTCCTGAGCACTTCCAGCGCCTTGTCCGCTCTCTTTCCCGTACGGCAATACAGCATAATCACGGCGTTCTTATCAGGAAGAAGCCGGGGGGCCAGTTGTTCCACCTCATCTGCCGGAATATTCAAGGCGCCCTCCTTATGTCCCGTGCGGTACTCATCCAGAGTCCGGACATCCACCAGCACAACAGGACGCGCGGCGGCGCCTTCCGGAGACACAACCATGGCGGAGGAAGCAGGGTCACGTTCCGCATTCCTGCCTTTCAGCCAAACGAAGAGGGCCGTCAGCCCGGTCACCATGACCACGTACAAAACCACATTTTTCACGCGGCCACTTCACTAAACCGCGGCGAAGTAATCAAGAGAAAACAACGCCCTGCCCACGTGCGCAGGCGTCATTTGCCGCCCACGCAGCACCGGCGGCTCCGTTCCACGGGAAAACAATGCGCCGAATACAGAAGAAATACGCAAAAGCGGGAAGGGACAGAACTTTCCCTTCCCCCTCCACATTCAACAAGGCCGGAGAACCATTCCCCTACCCCTCATCATCAATCACCACTGCCTGGGAAGCGAAGCCAAAAGCGGGGCTTCCCCATTCCACCACATCCCCGGGTTTCAAATATACCGGAGGCTTCATCCCCATCCCCACGCCTCCCGGAGTGCCGGTGGAAACCACATCTCCGGGCCATAAAGTCATGAACCGGGAAACATAGGCAATCAGACGCGGAACAGGCCAGATCAAGCCGTCCGTATTGCCGCTCTGGCGCACTTCCCCGTTCACTTTCAATTCCAGAGGAATGCCGGAGCCGTCCCCAAGTTCATCAGCGGAAATGAACGTGGGCCCCATCGGGGCAAAGCTGTCATAGCTCTTCCCCTTGGTCCACTGCCCGCCATGTTCCAGCTGGTTGGCCCTTTCCGAATAATCGCACATCAGGGTATAGCCGCTGATAGCCCGTGCGGCCTCCTCTGGGGAAGCGTTTTTCAGCACATCCTTAATCACGACGGCCAATTCAATCTCATAATCCAGCTTGTCGCAGCCGGGCGGATACAAAACAACATCACTGCAGGAAGTAATGGCGGAAGGCGACTTCAGAAAAACAGCCGGTTCCTGCACGGAATCCCCGTCAAACTCCTTCGCATGGTCTGCATAACTTTTTCCCAGGCACACCAGCTTGGAAGGGGAACAGGGCAGCGCGGTATCAATCATCCATTCAGGGTCGACAGCTTTGGAGGCGGCACTATCCAGAAACGCGGCAATGCGCTTCATTTCCTCTCCGCAGGAACCTGTTTCTCCGCAAATGCAGGAATCAGCCTCCGCAAGCACGGAGTCCGCCGCCAGGTATTCCCCGCGGCTTTCGCTCCACAGAGCCATAATGCGCTCCGCCTGGTCATTCAGGTAAAATCTGATCTTCACCCTTCCATCCTACAAAGCTCCTCCTTTTAAGCAAAGTGCGGTTCCGTCATTCTTCTCTCCGGCGGGCCCTCTTCCGCCGCCCGGACGCTCTGTGAAAGCATGCAGCGCGTAGGGCTTGCGTTACCGGAGCAAAACATTATCATGCCATTGCTTAACATCATTAACCTATGTCCGATCAAATCTACTTTTTTGACACTACCCTGCGCGATGGAGAACAATGCCCCGGAGCATCCATGAACCTACGCGAAAAGCTGGAAGTGGCGCGTCAAATGGAACGGCTGGGCATGGACGTGATTGAAGCCGGCTTTCCCTGCATCTCCGACGGCGACTTTGAAGCCGTGCACACCATCGCCCGCGAAATCAAAAAATGCCGCATCGCCGGGCTGGCCCGCTGCGTAAAGGCGGACATTGAAGCGGCGGCCAAAGCCCTGGAACCCGCCGGGGAACGTGCCCGCATCCACATTTTCCTGGCCACCAGCAAGCTGCACATGCAGTTCAAACTGAAAAAAGCGGAATCCGAAATCCTGCGCATGGCCGCGGAAGGCGTATCCTATGCCAAACAATTTGTCCAGGACGTGGAATTTTCCCCGGAGGACGCTTCCCGCACAGACCTGGACTTCCTGACCAAAGTCGTGGAAACAGTCATCGATGCCGGCGCCACTACCGTCAACATTCCGGATACCGTGGGCTACACCACACCGGACGAGTTCTACCGCATCATCCGCCACCTGAAGGAAAATGTGCCGAACATCGGCAAAGCCGTCATCTCCGTGCATTGCCACAATGACCTTGGCCTGGCCGTAGCCAACTCCCTGGCAGCCGTCCGCGCCGGAGCCCGCCAGGTGGAAGGAACCATTAACGGCATCGGCGAACGAGCCGGAAACGTGGCTCTGGAAGAGGTCATCATGGCCCTGCGCACCCGCGCCGGACAATTCGGAGACGTCACGGACAACATCAACACGAAGGAAATCGTCCGCACTTCCCGCATCGTGGCCCGCATGAGCGGCATGCAGGTGCAGCGGTCCAAAGCCATCGTGGGGGAAAACGCTTTCGCCCACTCTTCAGGCATCCACCAGCACGGCATCCTCAACTGCCGGGAAACCTATGAAGTCATGGACCCGCAGGCGGTCGGCTGGGGAGCCACGGAACTCCCGCTCACCAAGCATTCCGGACGAGCTGCCGTCAAATCCAGGCTGGAACAGCTGGGTCATGTCCTTACGGAAGAGGAAGTCAACACCGTCTTTGAACGCTTCAAGAAAGTGGGCGACTCCAAAAAATTCGTTTATGATGATGATCTTTCCGCCATTGTGGACGACTCCCTGCATGCCTCCACCGGCCTGTGGGAACTGGACTTCCTGCAATTCGTGGCAGGCAGCCACGCGCGGCCCACGGCTACGGTGGGACTGCTCAAGGAAGGCAAGAAATTTGAAGACAGCTCCACGGGCAATGGCGCCGTGGACGCCGTTATCAAAGCCATTGAGCGCATCACCAGACGTAAAGGCACGCTGAAAGGCTACAGCGTCAACGCCGCTTCCGAAGGGAAGGACGCTCTGGGAGAAGTCACAGTGCATGTGGACTTCGGCCAGCCCAAGCCCATTGTGGGCAAGGGAGCCTCCACAGATGTCATTGAAGCTTCCGCCCGGGCCTACCTGAACGCGGTCAACCGTTCTATCCGCATGGAAAACATGCCCCAGCCCAATAATCTGGATGCAGGAACCATCTAACACGGGAAGCGCCCCGTTTGCCCGAACGGGGCGCAACTCCGCCCATCAGCCTGCCAGCCTCTGCGGGGCTTGCTTTTCCATTGCTCCCATGCCATAAGGTTCAAAACTCTTACACCACCCCATGAAAGCGACATTACTCCTTCTTTGCCTGGCGTGCAGCGCGCTGGCCGCGCCGCCGACAAAAAAACAGCCGGACCCCGTTGAACCGCTGCCCGCCTTGGAAAAAAACACCATTGCCATTGACGGCCATCCGGAAAGCGTTGCAGCGGATGCCGAGGGCAATATCTATTTCACCTGCATCGGCTCCAGGCTCACGCCTACGGAAAAAGACAAGGACGGCTACCTGGGCGTCATTCCGCACGGTTCCACAGAGCCGAAAAAAATCACGGACGTAGATACCCTGGACGCGCCGAAAGGGTTGCTGTATCAGGACGGCTTCCTTTACTGCACGGACGTGGACATGGTATTCAAAATAAACGCCAAGACCGGCGCTATTGAAGGATACGTGGACTTGTCCCCATCCCGCATGAAATTCCTCAATGACCTGGCGTTCATCAATGGCAGGCTCATGGTTTCCTCCACGGATACCAACCAGATTTTCTATGTGGACACGAATACCAGCTCTTATGGGGAACTGGTCACCAAACAACCCATCTACAAGCCGAACGGCCTGGCCTGGGACCCGGAAAGAAAGGTCATTTACCTCTGCGAATACGCAACGGATGAAAAAGGCAAACCCAGCGGACGCCTGCTCTCCATTAACCCCGTTTCCCGGGAAGTTACGGAACTTTCCAAGGAACGGGGACAGTATGACGGACTGGTTTACCGTGACAACGCCCTTTACTACAGTGACTGGTCCAAGGATAAAAAACCGGAAGCTGTCCGCAGGCTGGATTTGAAGACGGGGCGTTCCGCCCCGGTAGCCACCGGCCCTGTTGAAGGGGCGGCGGACTTTATCCTGTATGACTCCATGATGGTGGTTCCGGGCATGACGGAAAAGAAAATCCACATCATGCCCATTGGCGGAAAAAAATAAACACGGCTGTTCCGCTTTTATTCCCCTTATCCGGGCCGCCGGCTGCATTCCCCGCGCTGGCGGCCTTTTTCAATTTACGGCTTGAAGTACACCTGGGGATGCGCTTAGTTAATGGAGATATGAACACGATTTCCGACCAAATCATGGAGGGGATGAAAACCGCCATGAAAGCAAAAGACTCCGTTACCCTCAATACCCTGCGCGCCCTCAAGACGGCTCTCACGAACACGGCCATCGCCAAGGGAGGCTTGGGAACCCGGCTGGAAGAAGCGGAAGAACTGGCCGTGGTCCGCAAGCAAATCAAGCAGCGTGAGGACTCTGCGGAACAATTCCGCGCCGCCGGACGCCCGGAACTGGCGGAAAAGGAAGAGGCAGAAATCACCGTTCTCAAGCAATTCATGCCTGCGGAACTCACAGCAGAAGAAACGGCGGCCATTCTGGAAACCGTGATGAAGGAAACGGGAGCCTCTACCAAAAAAGATATGGGGCAGGTCATGAAACTCATGCAGGAACGCACTGCCGGCAGAGTCAACGGCAAGGAGTTGGCCCGCATGGTGTCAGCCAGACTGTCATGAAATGCTGCGCCGCCATCATCGTTGCGGCCGGGTCCTCCCGGCGTGCCGGATTTGATAAGCTGCTGGCCCCCCTGCACGGCGTCAGGGTGCTGGAACGCAGCATCCGCGCCTTTGCCAACTGCCGGGAAATCACGGAAATCGTAGTCGTTTGCCCGGAGGAACGTTTTCATGCCATTAACGGCGCAAACCTGGAAACGGAAATACCCGTTACCCGTGTGGACGGAGGGGCGGAACGGCATGAATCCGTGCAGAACGGACTGGCAGCCCTGCTTTATACCCCGGAATTCGTGGCCGTGCATGATGGAGCCCGCCCGCTCATTACGGTGGAGCAAATCTCCCGCTGCATTCAAACCGCCAGGGAATATGGGGCGTCCGCTTCCGCACATCCCGTAACGGACACCCTGAAACGTGCGGACAAAGAACGCTTTACGCTTCCGGAACAGGTGGAACGGGACGGGCTGTGGTGCATGGAAACCCCGCAGGTCTTTCAATATCCTCTTCTCCTGGACGCCTATGTGGAAGTCACGGAACGGAATATTCAGGTAACGGATGAAGTAACCGCCCTGCAACTCATCGGCCATCCTACGCGCCTGGTGCATAATCATGAGCCCAATCCCAAAATCACATGGCCGGAAGATATTTCCCGCGCTGAAATGCTAATGGAACTCAAGCACCTCCGCAATGACTCATGACCGGCCTTCTGTGTAAGAATCCCCGCATCGTTCTCATTCTGGGAACAGGGTATCTGGGAAAAGCCCTGGCGGAAAGCCTGCGGAAAGCGGGACATACGGCCCTGACGGCGGATATTGACCCGCAAAAAGCCATTTACGAAGCAGACGTTGCAGACCAGGCCTCCATGCAGGGGCTGGCCGCCCGCATCCCCTCCCCCCAGATCATCGTCATGTGCGCCAGCACGAGGGGAGGCGGAGAGGAAGCCTACCGCAACCTTTACGCTCATGGAACGCGGAACACGCTGGAAGCCTTTTCCGGAACGCCGGTCATCTTCTGTTCCAGCACAGCCGTCTATGGAATCACGGACGGACGCTGGATTACGGAGGAACACAACGTCTATCCCTCCTCCGGAAAAAACGGGCTGCTTATTCAGGCGGAACAGGCGGTTCTGGCAGCGGGGGGCACGGTCGTCCGGCTGGGAGCCCTGTACGGGCCGGGCCGCTGTGCTCTCGCCTCCCAGTACGTCACGAAGGGGAAGGCCCTCCCCGGAGCCATGGACAGATGGCTCAATTACATCCACCGGGACGATGCCGCAGCCGCCCTGCACCTGCTCTGCACCCTGCGGGAACCGCCTGCCGGCATTTACAACCTGACGGACCGCACCCCCATGCAAATGGGAGAAATATACTCCTACCTTTCCAATTTGCTGGGGAAACCCGCTCCGCAGCCTGAACCGCTCCCGGCGGAAGCGCGCCGGGGCTTCTCAAACCAGAGGATTTCCTGCTCCCGCCTTATGGCCCTGGGCTGGGAACCGCTCTACCCAAGCTTTGCGGACGGTGTGCACAATGTGCTGGAGGCACTGGAAGAGTAATTTTCATCCCCATCCTTTTCCACGCTGACCGGCCCTTTCCGGACGTTCCATGTGAAAGAAGCAGCAAACCTTTTGAAAAAACGACGGAATTGTTCCCCCTATCCGCACCCCTTCCTTCCAAGCCTCTCTCAAACTTTCATGACTGCCTTCCCCACCCTGAAAAACAATTATTATATCCGCCGTCTGGCGCCTTTCCTGATTGTATATCTTGTTTATGAACTCATTGAAGTAGCCATCCTGGCCTTTCTTCAGCAAACGGGAACGGACTGGAACTCCTTAACGCTCCTCCGGCTTCTGGGCAACCTGCTCGTGGAAACATGTTCCTCCTTCCTTTACCTTATCATCCCCTACCTTCTCTATCTGGCGGCGCTCCCAAAAGCATTCCATGGCGGCAAAACGGATCACGTGCTCACCACGGCTTTTTTTACGCTCTTCTGCCTGTTGAACTGCTGTGAAGAAATGGCGGAAATTCTGACCCGTGAGCACTTCTCTTTTTACTCCCGGCAATTCCTGCAATCACCGGGACACGCCTGGGCTCAAATAGCGGAGGGCGTCCCCATTATTCCCGCGCTACTTGCTGTCCTGACAATTTCCACAGCAACAGTCGTCCTCTTTTCAAAAAAACTCGTACCCCTGCAGCCCCCTCCTTCCGCTCCGGTTCGGGCATCCGCCCCCGTCCTTGCATGCGCCATGGCCTTCATCCTCTCATGGGGAAGCAGCGGCCCCCTGCCCGCCTACGGGGGAGAAAATGGGGAAATAGCCAAGGACGGCCTTTTCTCCTTCTTTGGGGATCTGTTTGCTGTTACTACGCTCCCCCATCTGCCTTCCATCTTTGGAATTCCCGTACTCATCACGGGAAGCATCATTCTCCTCTTTCTGCTGGCGGAATATATTCCGGAGCGGTTCATGTCCGCAACCCTCCGCCCGTCCTTTCTGGCGGGCAATCTCTTCCGGCGCATGAAAAAACGTCTCCACCTCCGTTCCGATTTTACACTCTGGCTCCTTTTACTCCTGGCAGCGGTACTTCTCATCCGCCTCATCAGCATGGGAGCCTACCCCCTCATGGACACGACGGAAGCACGCTATGCCGAAATGTCCCGGAAAATGCTGGAAACAAACCAGTGGCTCGTCCCCCAGTTCGACTACGGCATTCCCTTTTGGGGCAAGCCCCCTCTCTCCTTTTGGGCAAGCGCTGTCACCATGAAACTAGGAGGCGTTAACGAATGGAGCGCACGCCTGGCCCCCTTCCTGGCTTCCCTGGCCATGGGCCTTCTGTTTTTCGCATGGCCGTTCCGCTCTCAATCTGTGCAAAAGGCGGCCGCGTGCTTCCTGGTCCTCGCCGCATCAGGCATAGGTTTTGTCGCCTCAGGAGCTGTCATGACGGATGAATTTCTGGCTCTGGGCATCATGCTCTCCATGATCTCCTTCTGGAAAACGGTGGCCCAACCCTCCAAGCAGCCGTGGTGGAAATACCTATTTTTTGTCGGGTTGGCCATAGGCCTGATGAGCAAGGGACCTCTTGCCCTCGTCCTTACGGGATTCCCAATAACACTCTGGACCGTATGGAACCGGGAATGGAAAAACGTCTGGAACAGTCTCCCCTGGATAAAAGGCGCCTTGCTGATGCTGGCGCTGAGCCTTCCCTGGTATCTTCTGGCGGAAAGGCAAACTCCCGGCTTCCTTCATTACTTCATTGTAGGAGAACACTTTCAGCGCTTTACCGTCAAAGGATGGCAGGGAGACCTGTACGGCTCCGGACACGCTTCTCCCCTGGGAACCATCTGGCTCTACGGACTGACCATGTTCCTGCCCTGGACCCTCCTGCTCCCCCTCCTGCGGATGAAAAAAACTTCTCCGTTATCTGAAAAAACTGCCTTTCCGGGAGAAAATTCCTTCCTGTGGCTTTGGGCGCTCAGCCCCCTGCTCTTCTTCACTCTGGCCCGCAATATCCTTCCGGCCTATGTGCTCCCCGGCATCCCGGCCTGGTGCATCCTGACCGTACAGGGGCTCTGGCAATGGAACAACCGCCGCCCGGGAATCAAACATCTTATCTTCCTCCCAGCCTCCATATTTGGCATCATGGCCATTTTCCTGCTGGGGCACGGATTCGACCAACTTGAATACCGCTGCCAGAAACAGCTGCTCCAGGCCTGGGACGGGAAATCCCCCCTGTACTATTGGGACAGTGTCCGCCCTCCCTACTCCGCTCAATTCTACTCATCCGGAAAAGTTCAGCGACTGGAACCGGGAACGCTGCCTCCGGACAACGGAACAACCTATCTGGCGATGAAACGGACGGACTATCATCAGCACCGTTCCCTCCTGTCCAGATGGAAGCGGGAAGCGGAAGAACGGCTCTGGCTCCTGCTTTCCCTCCCCGCCGGCCCAGGCAACGGAAAACACGCGCCAATTCCGCCCTCTGAAAATTGAAGGGGGAAATGCACTTCATGAGTCCGGTACATGCCGGAAAAAAATCCAGCCGGCGGCCCCGCCCGTCTTTGACTCTCCCCTTTCTTGACTTGCCGGGCGCGAACAGGCAAAATCCCGTGCGCAATGCGTATCATCACAGGTCTTCAACCCAGCGGCAAGCTGCATGTCGGCAACTACTTCGGAGCCATGGAACCGGCTGTCCGCATGCAGGAAAGCGGGGAATCTTTCTACTTCCTGGCGGACTACCACGCCATGAGCACCGTTCACGACGCAAACACGCTGAGGGAAAACTGCAGCAACCTCGCTACGGACTTTCTGGCCGTGGGCCTGGATCCCGAAAAATGCGTCTTTTTCCGCCAGTCCGCTGTGCCGGAAGTCAATGAACTGGCCTGGATACTCAGCACCGTCTGTCCGATGGGCCTGCTGGAACGCTGCCATTCCTACAATCGCCAAGGGATTCTCCCCCAGCAACGCCCTGTTCACCTACCCCGTGCTGATGGCTGCCGACATCCTGATGTATGACTCCGACCTGGTGCCCGTAGGCAAGGACCAGAAACAGCATCTGGAAGTCACACGCGACCTGGCGGGCAAAATGAACGAACAATTCGGAGAAGGCACCTGCAAACTTCCGGATGCGCTCATTGCGGAAAGCACAGCCATTGTTCCGGGGCTGGACGGGCAGAAAATGAGTAAAAGCTATAATAACACGCTCCCTATTTTCGGAGAGGAAAAAGCTGTCCGCAAACTCATCATGAGAATCCCCACGGATTCCACCCCCGTGGAAGATCCCAAACCGACGGAAGGTTCCGTCATCCTGCAGCTTTACAAACTCTTTGCCTCCGCGCAGGGTTATGAAGACATGGTGCGCGGTTTCCAGAACGGGGGATGCGGCTATGGAGACTTCAAAAAGCGCCTCTTTGACGCTTACTGGGAATACTTCCGGCCCG
>ERZ860322.1994-NODE-1994-length-10410-cov-13.879189_pt1 | contig 10410 bp, 9 predicted proteins | sample MGYA00509979_ERZ860322 | MGnify/ENA primary metagenome ERZ860322 (study PRJEB30046, sample SAMN00715217) | human gut metagenome | study: EMG produced TPA metagenomics assembly of the A metagenome-wide association study of gut microbiota in type 2...
TTATGGCGGGCGTTCAGCTTTTCGTGGCGCTCATTCAGAATTTGCCGACGATCATAGTTGAAATCGTGAAGGCAGTTCCGCAGATTGTTTCCGGCATTGTGCAAGCGTTCGCGTCGCTGGGCGGCGAAATGATAAACGCGGGCGCAAACCTTCTTCACGGCTTGTGGGAAGGTATCAGCGGGGCGGCTTCGTGGTTGTGGGAAAAGGTATCCGGCTGGGCTTCGTCCCTTGTTTCGGGTATTAAGGACTTCTTCGGCATTCATTCCCCGTCAACGGTATTCGCTGAAATCGGCGGCAACATGGCGGACGGCGTGGGCGTAGGCTTCACCGACAACATGGGCGGCGCTGAAGGCGATATGACCGCCGCAATGGGCGGAGCGGGCGCGCTGACGGCGGCGGAAGCAGTAAACGCCGTGAACAACGGCATTATTGCGAACATTGAAGGCTTGTCCGGAGCGGTGAACGCGATCGTCGAGCGGGTTATAACCGGACTGACGGCGCAAGCTCAACGTTTCAATCAAGCCGGACAGGACTTCGACAAGAACATAGCTTCCGGCATGGTGGCGGGTATCGTGCAGATCACGCAGAAAGTACCGCAGATCGCGCAAAGCATTATTACCGCATTCACGGCACAACATCAAAAGTTCGTAACCGAAGGAACGAACATCGACAAGAGCATAGCGCAAGGAATGATCGCGGGTATCCCGCAGATCACGGGCAAGGTTGCACAAATCATTCAGCCCGTTATTACCGCGCTTCGCTCTTACGTATCGCAGTTCACGGAAGCGGGCGAAGAGATGGTGCGCGGCATTTGGCAGGGCTTTCAAAATATGTCCGGCTGGCTTGAAAGCCGTGTCCGCTCTATGATGAGGGATATTGTGGCGGCGGTTGAAGAGGAAATGGACATCAATTCCCCGTCGAAGGTTTTTGCCCGTATCGGTTCGTACATGGCGCAGGGCTTGGGCGAAGGCTTCGCCCGCGAAATGCGCGACGTTGAAAGTTCGATCCGGCGCGAAACGTCGAACGCCGTTCCGGAATTCCGTTCCGGAGAGGGACGCGACACGCGCGGCGGCGGTACGCCTTCCGTTGAAGTCGTGCAAAACATCTATGCGAACGAAACGAGCTACGCCGAACAGCAAAGACAGGCGGCGCGGCAGTTCCGGCAGATTGCGCGGGAGGTTATGGCATGAGGACACAAGAAAAATTGATCTACACGAACGAGCGCGGGGAAAGCATAGAGTTTTCCCCCGCTTCTTCGTATCACGTAAACTTCAAGGACGTTACCGGACTTTCCGACGTGCGGAACGCTATTTACAGCACCAACAGCATGGGGCAGGACGGCGACACATACTTGGGCTATCGGATCGAAAGCCGCGATATTGACATCGTGGGATACATCAAGGAGCGGGACAAGCAAGCGGCGCAGAACCTACGCCGGAAGCTGAACCGCATATTAAATCCGCAGTACGAAGCAACGTTGACGTATGTTTTCGGCGACTTCCGGCGGGTGATCGGGTGCAAGATCGACGACGCGCCGATCTTCAAGCGAAAGCCGATCTTCGAGCAATTCACGGTTAGTTTGTCTTGCCTTAATCCGTTTTGGAGAGAGGAAACGGAAACACGCGAGGACATAGCAACGTGGATCGGCGGCTTTGAATTCCCCGTTCCGGACGGGCTGGAGCTTTACGACGGCTGGGAAATCGGCTATCGCCAGCCATCGCTGATTGTGAACGTCTACAATTCCGGCGACGTGAAAAGCGGTATCCGGATCGAGTTCCGCGCGATCGGCGCGGTTACAAATCCCGTATTGCTGAACGTCGATACACGGGAGTTTATCAAGCTGAATATTTCGCTTGTAGTGGGCGACGTTTTAACCATTTCCACGGGCTACGGTGAAAAAGCCGTGAAGCTGAACCGTGGCGGCACGATTACAGACGCGTTCCGCTATCTCGACGTTGATAGTTCGTATTTGCAGATCGCCGTGGGCGACAATCTCTTCCGTTATTCAGCGGACGCGAACGCCGAAAATCTCGAAGTTTCGATCTATCACAATAACTTGTATTTGGGGGTGTAGCGCGGTGGAATTATACGTTTATAGCCGCGATATGACACTTCAAGGGATCGTCGAAAAGATTTCGTCCTTGATATGGACGCGGCGTTATTGGAGTTGCGGCGAATTCAAGTTGCTTGTTCCCTTCACGGAGGAACACGCCCGCTTGCTGGTGAAGGAAAATATCATCATCAAGCGCGGCGGCAACGAAGCGGCGGAAATCCGCTATATTCACATCACGAAGAATTCACAGGGCATGGAGGAAATAGAGGTTCAAGGCAAGTTCCTTCTTTCGTGGATCGGCAAGCGCATTTTGACAACGCAGATCATCACGAAGGACACGACACAGAACATTCTATACGCCATTGTGAAGCAGACTTGCACGAACGCAGGAGCGGCGCGCAATATCCCGAATTTCAGCATATCCACGACCGACGCAGACACCGGAAGCGGGCAGATCGACTATACTTCGGAGCAGTACGCGAACGCCCAGCTTGCGGCGGAAACGGCGGCGAAGGCGGCGAAGCTGGGTATTCGGGTTCTGACAAATGCCCGCACGGGCAAGCATACCTTTTCCGTTTACGAAGGGCGCGATCTTACGGCGGGCAATACCGCAGGGAACGCGCCTTGTATCTTTTCACAGGAGTTCGACAACATCGTGGAACAGGAATACACGAACAGCGTTGAAAACCTTAAAACAACGGCTTACGTCGGCGGAGAGGAAAAAGAAGGCGTAACGCGGAAGGTTGCCGAAGTCGGCGGCAGTTCGACGGGGCTTTCCCGCGACGAAGTTTTCATCAATGCAACGGACATCGTGCAGGAATACGAAAACGAGAGCGGGCAGACCGTAACGCTTACCAACGCGCAATATTTAGCGCTTCTTTCCGCGCGCGGCGTTGAAGAGCTGGAGCAATACGCGGAAACGCTTGCTTTCGGATCGAAGATCAACACGAACGCGAATTTGAAGTACGGCACGGACTACGATTTGGGCGATCGGGTAACGTGTATCAATAAGCGCTGGAACGTCCGCATTGACGTTCGCATAACGGAGATCGCGGAAACCTACGAAACCAGCGGCGAAGAAATAGATATTACCTTCGGCGAGAGCTTGCCCGCGCTTCTGACACAAATTCGGCAGATTACGAAATAAAGGAGGGCTTCACAGCATGGAAAAATCAAGTTTCTTCAACAGCGTTTCGCACGATCGCACGTACAAGGCGGAGGATTGGGCGGAATACTTCGCTTCGTTCATCGGGAACGGCGTTTTCCCCGTCCCTTCGACGGGGCTTCAAGTCGTCGCAAACGACGGAATGAAGCTGAACGTTAAAACGGGCAAAGCGTGGATCAACGGTTACTTCTACTTCAACACGGGCAATCTTGCCGTCGAGCTTGACACGGCGGACGGACAGTTGAACCGCATTGATCGCGTTGTCGTGCGCTGGGATTTGACAAACCGCGTTATGTCGGTGAAGGTCAAATCTTCTTCGTTCAGCGCGTCCCCTACCGCGCCCGCATTGCAGAGGGACGCGGACGTTTACGAGCTTGCGCTGGCGGACATCTACGTGGGCGCGGGCGTAACAGCTATCACACAAAGCAAGATCACGGATCAACGCTTGAACACGTCGCTTTGCGGCGTTGTTGCCGCCGTCGTTCAGCAGATCGACACGGCGGCTTTTAACGCACAGCTTCAAGCGTGGTTCGCTGAATATCAATCCCTTTCGGCGGCGGAGTACAACACGCTTGTTTCGTATATGAATTCGCTGAAATTGCAGGGTAACACGCAGTACGAAGCGTTCGAGCAACACATGGCGGATTTTGAAACACAGGCGGCGGCGGACTTCAACGCATGGTTTAACGGCTTGCAAAACGTCCTTGACGATAACGCGGCAACAAATCTTCTGAATATCACGAACGCGCTTGACGCGCGCGTGGATATGCTGGAAGCGGTGCTTTTCAATGACATTACGACAAATCCGTTCTTGATCCTCTTCGATGATCTCGACGGCGTAACGTCTACGGGCATTTGGAACGAGAGTTTGCAGAGGATCGAATGCTGACGCGGTACGCTTGCACGGCGGCGGAATTGTCGTGCGTGATCGGAAACATCTTTGCGGAGCTTTCGCCGCCATGCGCGGCTTGCGGCGCGGAGGTATTGCAGATCACAGGAACAACGGTTACAGGGAACGCGGCAACGCTGACCGTTACCGAAGCGGGCTTCGATTTCGACGGGTGCGCCGACGATACCGCCATGATCGAGCGAATGCGGAAAGGACGGTGCATATATGCAAAGACCGGAGCGGGAGCGGAAAGAACCGACGGAATTCAACGTGATTGTGAAAGCGAAAGACCTTGTAAAGCACACCTTCACGATCACGAATTCGACGGAGCGCTACCCGAAGAAATACCGCTTCACGCTTGTAAACAGGATACAGGATAAAGCGGTGGACATTTACGAATGCGTCCTTGAAGCGAACGAATTAGACCTTCGGGACGCGCAGGAATACAGACAACGGCAGAAGCTACAAGCAAAGGCGCTGACCTATTGCAAGGAGCTTCTATTTTTCATAGAGCTTTCGCAGGAAATGGGCTTTATTTCTATGAGCAGTTGCGAATATTGGTCAAAACTTGCGCTTGAAGTGAAGTACATGACGACCGCGTGGAAGAAGCGGGACAAAACGAGGGCTTGAAAAACGTTCGGGGTACATCTTGAAACGCCTAATTCGTCGAACGCCCACAACGTCCGCAACGTCAATTCGGACGGCTCTTTGAACAACAACAACGCGTACAACGGCAACAGGGGCGTTCGCCCGCTTCGGTGGACTATGTGAACGAGTAGGCACAGCCGAAAGCAGAATACCACCATCAAAGGAAGGTGTATCCCGTCGCCGCTATCCACGGCGGGGACAAATACAGGATCGCCGATACCGGAGCATACCGCCTTCCGGCGGCTGGCAAAGGTTATAAACAGCGAGGATTTTTTATTATGACAGACTTTGAAAAGATACACAGTTTTGAAAGCCTATACAATGCCTACCGAAAGGCGCGGCAAGGCAAGAGGTGGAAAGGAGCGGCGGCAAAGTTTGAAGTTAATCTTCTTGAAGCGCTGAACCTATTAAGCGCGCAGATCAGAACGAAGCGCTATACCATGTCCCCGTATAATACGTTCGAGGTATACGAGCCGAAGCGCCGCGTGGTTATGTCGAACAGCTACAAAGACAAGGTTGTTCAACATTCGCTTTGCGATAACGTGCTTGAACCGATTTTGACACGATCGTTCATTCGCGATAACTACGCGTCGCAGGTGGGGAAAGGTACGCATTACGGGTTAGACAGGCTTCAAGAGTTCATGCGGAGGTTTTACAGGAAGAACGGAATTGACGGCTGGATACTGAAAGGCGATATTTCAAAGTATTTCTATTCGATCCGGCACGACGTTTTGAAAACCTTAATCCGCGAGAAGATAACCGATCCGGACGTTTTGTGGCTGATTGATCTTATCATCGACAGCACCGAAGGCAACGTCGGAATACCGATCGGCAATCAAACTTCACAGCTTTTCGCCCTTCTCTACCTTGACGGGCTGGATCACTTCGTAAAGGAAAAGCTGGGTATCAAATATTACGGGCGCTATATGGACGACTTCTTTTTGATCCATCACGACAAAGCATATTTGCAGGAGTGCCGGAAGCAGATTGAAGCGTTCGTACAGGCGCGCGGGCTTTCGCTGAATGCGAAAACAAATATCTTTCCCTTAAAACACGGCGTTGATTTCTTGGGCTTTCATACATACTTGACCGAAAGCGGCGCGGTGATCCGCAAGGTGCGCCGCAGGAGCAAAAACAATATGAAGCGGAAGTTGAAGAAATTAGCCGCCCTTCACGCGGCGGGACGGATCGACGCAAAGACCGTCGAACAATCCTATCAAAGCTGGAGAGGACACGCAGAAAAGGGAAATAGCTATCATTTGATCCGGCGGACGGATCAGTATTACAACAGCTTAATGAAAACAAAGGAGGCGGCACAATGTCAAAAACATTAGGCAGTTTGACGGTGGGCGCGAAGATTGAAGTTCCGGTTCTTTCGGCGTATCAATCACGCTTCGGATCGAAGATCGTTTTCAAGATCGCCGACAAGAACCACAGCGGCTACCCGTCGAATTCCGTAACGCTGATTACGGAAAAGATCATTCAGTTAATGTGTTTCGACGCGAAAGAGCCGAGCAACAGCAACAGCGACCGGAAACAATACGGCAATAACCGCTATCAGTATTCAAACCTTCTGCAATGGCTGAACAGCAACGCGGCGGCGGGCGCATGGTACAGCGCAAAGCACAGCGCGGACGCGCCGCCTACAAACGCGAACGTATGGAACAATTACAACGAGTACGACGCGTGGGCGGGCTTCCTTGCTATGCTTGATCCGAAGTTCGTTGCGGAGCTTCTGACCACAACACAGACCGTCGCAAGGAACACCGTTACCGACGGCGGAAGTTATGAAACGGTAACGTCAAAAATGTTCCTTCCGTCCACCACAGAAGTGGGGCTTGCGAATGAAAACAATATCGCAGAAGGAACGCTTCTTGCGCTATTCAGCAACGACGCTTCCCGCGTCGCTTATCCTACGGCGCAATGCGTGAGCAATTCGGAGTACACGGACGCTAATTTCAGCACGTCAAAGGGCTGGTATTGGTGGCTTCGGACGCCTAATTCGTCGAACGCCCACTACGTCCGCCGCGTCTATTCGGACGGCTCTTTGTACAACAGCAGCGCGATCAACGGCAACAGGGGCGTTCGCCCGCTTTGTAATCTTAAATCTTCTATCTTGGTATCTGACAGCCCGAACAGCGACGGAAATTATACGGTAATCTACAATTCCGCGCCTTCCGCGCCACCCAGCATTACCGCGCCAGCAACGTGTTACAGCGGGCAGAATATCAACATTTCTTGCGCGGCGGCGACCGATCCGGACGGCGACGCGCTGACCTATTGTTTCGAGCGCTCATACAACAGCGGCGCGTGGACACAGGTTCAAGCGTCCGCAAGCAGGACGTTCACGGAAGCGGTATCGACCGCGTGGAACACGTTAAAATACCGCGTCCGCGCAAAGGACAGCTACGGCAATTATTCCGCATACACCACAAGCGGAGATATTGCCGTAATCCATAACCAGCCGCCCGTGATTTCCGGCAGTAACGCCGATCTTGGCACGAAGCGCGGGGATTTCACCTATCAATACAGCGTAACCGATCCGGACAATGACGTGGTGAACGTCGTTGAAAAGATCGACGGAAAGACAATCGCGACGAAGAACGCGATCACGCTGGGCGCGACGCAGACGCTTTCCGTTTCCGGAAATACCTTCACGGCGCTTACGAACGCCCAGCACACGATCACAATTACGGCGACCGACAGCGCGGGGAATAGCGCCGTCCGGACGCTGACGTTCACGAAGTCGATTGCGGGCTTCGTTATCACGCTTTCAGCGCCGCTGGAAGCCAACAGCCAGCCGACACGCGCGAATATCAAGGTAACGCGAGATATTCCGGCGGGCGGCACGTTCAAGGTTGAAGCGACGAACAATCCGTTTGACGCTTCCCCCGTTTGGGAGGATTGCACGAACGCGGTTGTTCAAGGCGTTGCACACGTTTTCACAAATAAGATCAACACGGCGGCACAGTACGGAATGAATATCCGCGTAACCGTCCAGCGCGGCGACGCGCTGACCGCTTGCTGGGTATCGGGGATCGGGGGGAATTTTGAATGAGCGTAACACACAAGAAGAGCGAAAAGCAGATCGGCGCGGCAGAGCTTGAAGCCTTGCGCGCTTCGATCATGGCGGAGGTTGAAGCCGCCCGCGCCGAAACCGAAGAAAGCATTATTTCGAGTATCCGCAATAACCTTGTTTCTATTCCGGAGCAAGGCGAAGAGTGGAACGAGAAGAAAAGCTATATTACGGGCGACGTGGTAACGCTTGACGGCGTGAGCTACACGGCGACGCATTACAGCCGTGGGAAATCCCCTGCTTCAAATCCGGACAAGTGGACGCGCACACCGACCGAAGAGCAGATCGGCGCATGGGCTGACCTTCCGGACGGCGAAGTAATCACGGAGGGAACAAAGGTAACGCACAACGGGAAGAAGTGGGTATGCGTCGCCCAGCACTTCAAATCTTCCGTCTATTCCCCGCGCGTCAATTCGACGAAGTGGGAAGAGATAACATAACGGCAGGAAGGAGGATCAACGATGGACACTTTTACAACGGTTCTTTCCGTCTTTTCTACCGTATGCGCTATCGTGTTCGGATATATCGCTTTTGTTCGTAACAGGGACAAGGACAAGGAAAGCAATGTGAAGCACGACGCGACCGTTTTAACCGAGATCGGATACATCAAGGCGAACACGGACGAAATCAAGGCGGAGCAGAAGGAACAGCGAAAGACGAATACGGAGTTCGTAATGCGCTTGACCGACGTTGAAGCGTCGGCGAAACAGGCACACAAGCGGCTTGACCACATCGAAAAACGAATGGATCAAGCAGAGTAACACCAGCGGCGGCGGGGGCTTCCCCGCCGCTTCTTCATTGCAAAGGAGGGTTCAGCAATGAGCAATAGCAAACTTATTTCGTGTACGCTGATTTCACCGAACAAGAACAGCCCACGAAATCACAAGATCGACACGATCACAATTCATTGCGTCGTCGGGCAATGTTCCGCCGAGAGGATCGGCGAAATCTTCAAGCCGACTTCGCGACAGGCAAGTTCAAACTACGGGATCGGCTACGACGGGCGGATCGGGCTTTACGTCGATGAAGCCGATCGTTCGTGGTGCAGTTCTTCGGCGGCGAACGATAACCGCGCAATCACGATCGAGGTTGCAAGCAACACAAAGCACCCATACGCCGTGAATGATAAAGCATACGCGGCGCTTCTTGATCTTGTCGAAGATATTTGCCGCCGGAACGGGATCAAAAAGCTGGTATGGAGTACAAGCAAGGACGACCGCGTAAACCACAAGAACGGGTGCAATATGACCGTTCACAGGGATTACGCGAACAAGGCTTGCCCCGGCGATTATCTGTATAACCGACACGGCGAGATCGCGGCGGAGGTAAACAGGCGGCTGGGCGTTCCGGCAGAGGATCAGAAGCCGGAGCAGAAGCCGCAGGACGAAGCGAAGAGCCTTTACCGCGTCCAGCTTGGCGCATTTGAGAAGAAGGACAATGCAACGGCGTTCGCGGCGAAGCTGAAAAAGGAAGGCTTCGATACCTATATCGTGCAGATCGGAAAGTATTACAAGGTTCAAGTGGGCGCGTTCAGCGTCAAGAAGAACGCCGAAACTATGCTGGAGAAGTTGAAGAAGGCAGGACATGACGACGCTTTCATAACCTATTCCGGCACGTCCGGCGGGACATCGGCGCGGAAGATCACAACGGGAAGCAAAGTGCGCGTGAAAGCGGGCGCGAAAACCTATTCCGGTGGAAACCTTGCTTCCTTCGTCTATTCCCGCGATCACATCGTCAAAGAGCTTTCCGGAAAGCGCGCCGTGATTACCTACGGCGGAACGGTTGTCGCGGCGGTGAACGTCGATGATCTAACGCTTGTTTAACACACGCACAACGCACGGTATGCGTTACACAACGCGCGCCGTGCGTTAATTGCGCTATGAAAGGGGACGCAATGAAAAACAAACCTTCGAGCGGGAAGCGGGTGGCGAAGCGCCGCTTCTTCAAGGCTGACGAACGCTTCGCAACGAAAGCCGTTATTGTGATCGCAATTACAACGGCGGCTTTCATCGTCGCGCAGTACGTTTCATTCCTTATCACGCGGCAGGAACAAACCGTTCTGATCGAATGGTATTTCCGCGCCGTCGTGATCGAATGCGGCGCAATGATGATGAAGCGTCTTGTCGAAGTAATCGTCGGCAGGATCAAGAAAAAAGAAAAAATCGACATAACAGAAAGCGAGGATACAAACAATGACTATTGATCTTACCAGCATTGCAAACGCCGTGATCGCTCTTATCGCGGCTATTATTACCGCCTTCGTGATCCCGTGGATCAGAAGCAAGACGACCGCCGCACAGTTTGAGAAAATCAAAATGTGGGTAACGGTTGCCGTCGAAGCCGCCGAACAGCTTTACACCGGAAGCGGCAGGGGCGCAGAGAAGAAAGCATACGTTGTTGAATTTCTGAATAGCAAGGGCTTCAAGATCGACGCGGAAACGCTGGATAAACTGATCGAAGCCGCCGTCTTTAATCTTCCGGACTACTTCACCATTTCCGGCATTCCGGCGGATACCGACAGCAACAAAGAGTAATTGACCGCGCGGCGGATCGCGCTTCCCCTTTCAGCCTTCCGCCGC